>Ga0180433_10000082_pt1 | contig 147813 bp, 109 predicted proteins | sample SS_ome_8_FD_132980 | JGI IMG/M metagenome (GOLD analysis project Ga0180433, IMG submission 132980) | Hypersaline lake sediment archaeal communities from the Salton Sea, California, USA - SS_1_D_1 metaG | ecosystem: Environmental > Aquatic > Non-marine Saline and Alkaline > Hypersaline >... | reverse complement strand
TGGTACTCCTGGCACGATGGGCTCGGATATGGAGCGGCCGGTATGGATCCTTACTTCGCCGGCAACGGAACCGGAGCTGCTGTAGGCGATGATACCACGCCGACTTATACCGAGCAAAATATCGTCCACGGCGGCGCTCAATCCATGCCGTACTGGTATAACAACAATAAGCAGGGCTATGCGTATTACTCGGAGGCGGAAAAGAAGCTAACTGCTTCCCGCGACTGGACCGAGCAAGGCCTTTCCGAATTGTCACTGTGGTTCAGAGGTTATCCGGCATCCGTCGGCAGCTTCGCCGAAGGTCCCGCCGGCACATACACAATAACAGGCTCGGGCGCGGATATCTGGGCGGTTGACGGCGTGGAGGCCGATGAGTTCCACTACGCCTTCAAAACATTGAGCGGCACCGGCTCGATTGTAGCAAGAGTCGAGAGCGTAAGCGATACGGACACCTGGGCCAAGGCCGGCGTTATGATTCGCGAGACGCTTGACCCGGATTCGGCACACGCGATGATGGTTGTTACACCCGGTTCGGGCATTTCCTTCCAGCGACGACCCGCCACGGGCCAAACCAGCATTGATGATACGACCAGTGATATTACTGCTCCGTATTGGGTAAAAATAGAGCGTGATTTAGCCGGCAGCTTTTCGGCGTACAGTTCAGCCAATGGTTCTGCGTGGCAGAAGCTGGGCGCCGCCGAACACATCCAGATGCCTTCGAATGTCTATATCGGTTTGGCAGTGACCGCTCACAACGCGTCGGCTACATGCGAGGCCGTATTTACAAACGTTACGACTACCGGCACGGTTAGCTTGCAGTGGACGAACCAGGACATCGGCATAGCAAATAACGACGCCGAGCAGCTTTATGTGGCAGTCTCCAATAGTGCCGGAGCCCCTGCCGTAGTGGTTCATGACGATCCTGCTGCCGCACAGATCGATACCTGGACCGAGTGGGTCATTCCATTGCAGACTTTTGCCGATCAGGGCATAAACCTAACCGATGTTGACAGGATCTCTATCGGCCTGGGCAACAAAGGCAATATGACAATCACCGGCGGCTCGGGTAAGATGTACTTCGACGACATTCGGCTGTACCGGCCAAGAACGACTGCTGAGTAGGAAAACTACATACTACAAAAGAATTTTAATAGACAAGCTGAGGCAAATGTTGTAAATTACGCAACCGAAGAGAAGCTTTCAGTTTGCTGAAAAAAGTGATCTTGGAAGGTTATCGCTGGAAGAAAGTATCGCCGGGCCCGTAGCTCAGCGGCAGAGCAGTGGACTCATAATCCATTGGTCGTAGGTTCGAATCCTACCGGGCCCATTTCTTTTCGCATTGCTTTCACCAGAGGACAGGCCGACCTGCGAGCTCGCCCTCCCGCCGGCGGCGAAAAGGAAATTAATCGAACTGAAGCGCATCGTCTCCGCAACGTAGTGGAATATTCCGATAAGCGCATTTTCGTAACGTAATGGAATGCTCACAAAAAATATTGAGAAACCAGACGGCAAAGATGTCCGATTCCTTTCGCCTCGGGCTGAAGACAGTATTTTTATGAAACATAAACGCAAAATAGTATTTATCCTGATGGGCATTCTTGTAGCGGTCGCCGGGTGCATTGTGACTCCTATAGGCCTCTGGCCCGAGTCCAAAAGCGGATTCGAAGATAAGTCATACTATATTGACGCCATCACCGCAATTGAGCAGCGTAGGCCTCAATCTTTTAATGATTCCAATGTCGGCCAGTTCGAAGCGGGTTGGGCCGCACGTTCCATCACACCGCCGGTCGGAACTCCTTTGGCGGGATACGGAGACCGCATGGGCAAACCATCGACAGGTGTGCTCGATGAGATATTTGTCAAGGCACTTGCTGTCAGCGACGGCGTCGATACGGCTATAATTGTCGGTGCGGATATGCTGATTATCCCCGAAAACGTGGCGGATATGGTTCGGATTCGTGTCTCTCAGCAGTCGCCGCTCACCGCTAATGAGATTCTTTTTAATGCCAGCCATAATCACTGCGGGCCCGGCGCATTCGCCCCGGGCCTTGCTTCGAGGATCTTTAACGGACCGTACAATCCGAAAATTCCGGAATTCCTGTCACGAGCCTTTACAGAGGCCATAGTCGAGGCATACCACTCGCTCGAGCCGGCCAAAGTTGCATACGGCGGCCTGGATGTCCCCGAGCATATCAGAAATCGCACACGAAAAGGCGGCCCGGTTGACAGTGAACTTAGCTATATGCTCGTCGAGCAAAAAGACTCGGATCACTGCATCGTGGTAAGCTACTCCGCACACCCAACCATTATAGACTCGGATAATATGCAGTTCACAGGTGAATATCCCGGTTTTCTTATGCGTAGAATTACCGAAAAAACCGGAGCGGCGGCAATTTATCTCGGCGGCTCAGTCGGCAGTATGAGCTGCCGGGCTCCTGAAGGAACCGACTCTTTCGAACGCTGCCGGAAAATGGGTAAGGCGTTGGCGGACAATCTGCTGGATGCGATTGCCGAAGCTCCGAACTTCGAAGATAAGGTGGACGTTGCGTCCATCGGAATTCCCATTCAACTGCCGCCTTTCCAGTTGCGGCTTAGTGAACATTTCCGTCTGTCGAGATTCATGTTCCCGATTCTTGGGATCGATAACGACGGCTGGATGCACGCGGTGCGTATCGGGGATATCGCACTTGTAGGCACGCCGGCCGATTACTGCGGCGAAATCAGTGCAGACCTCAAGATCCGGATGAAAAATCGCCTCGGCGATCTCTGGGTGCTAAGCTTCAACGGCGACTATGTCGGTTACATCTCGCCGGACAAGTATTATTACGACAAGGATGAAAAAGGCGGCTACGGGTACGAGCGAGGCCTCATGTCATGGATCGGGCCGGAACAGGAGGCTTTCACCGTGTCGCTTATCACGAATATGATTGATGCTCTGTTTCCTCGAAGCTCTTCCTTGTATATTGCTCATTGATCCTTTAACCAGACGGATGAGCTGATAGCGCCCCGACCGCGGCGGTCTCTTTGGCCTGAAGAATCGCGATTTCCCCTGGCATAGTTTGGGATCGCCGTCAGTTCCGAACCGTTGGCCCATGTGCCTTTAATGACCATCACGCCGTCCAGAAGATCGCCCTTCCACTCGGCGGTCAAATCGGACTCCGGACTGAGTATATTGTCAATGTCCTGGTCGATTCTCTCTGCACTGTAAATCAACGGGCCATAACGAAGTGCCACCCGGCCTTTCGTCGCTTCGACCTTGTCGATGGCTTTGACTCTCTGAACCTTCATCGGGAGCTCCAGATCGATTTTGTCGCCGGCCCTCCATCGCCGGTTAATTACGGCATATCCTTTTTCAATGCGTGGAGTGATTGCGGAACCGTTGACGGAAATCGACTCGATACCATCGGATTCAGGCATCCCGGCATAAAGTTCGCTTACGCTTCGGTTGGGCACGCGAATTTTGATGTTGAAGGTCTTCTCGATTTTGGGATTGACAGTGATCGAAACGTCGCCGCTCCACGGATAATCGGTCTTCTGAATCATCTCCACGTCGGTGCCGGCAACGTCTTCGACTGTCATTGTGCTTCCAATAAAGAGATTGACATAAATGCTCTCGGCATTTTTGGCATAGGTCCAGGTGGGCAGCATCAGCAGGGTTCTGGGGATATTGCCCACGCAACAGGGACAGCCGTGCCAGTCGTAGCGGGGCCGACGTGAATCCAGCGGATTCTGATAGTAGAAATTCCTGCCTTCCAGATCAATTGAGCCTAAGAGGGCATTATAGAGCGTCTCTTCGTAGAGGTCTGCAAACCTGGAATCGTGGTACGTCAGGTTAAGTTTGTGCTGGAAGAAAATTTCGCCGCAACTGGAGCAGGATTCGCAGTAGGCGTTGTGACGCAGCGAATAGTCCGGGCCGAAACCTTCCGATGTCTCGCCGCTGCCTACCCCGCCGGTAACGTAATACTTCCTGTTGACAATATTGTCCCATAGTGACATGACGGCGCTCTGGTAGTCGATATCGCCTGTTTCCATAGCGACGTCGGCCATACCCGCATAGGAATACACGGCCCGCACGGCATGTCCGACGGCCTCGTACTGCCGGATGACGGGGACATGGCTCTGGTCGTATTCGCTGCCATCGTCGCGGCAGTCCAGCAGGAACTTCGACAATTCGATATACTTATCGCCCTTATCGTCGCCCTCGGTCTCGCTGACAAACCGGCCGAACCGCACCAGCGCGATTTCCATCGCCTGGTGGCCGTCGTACCATTCCTTTTTAGGAGGAGGGCCGATATTATCGTACCAGCAATCGGCGAGTTTCTTAGCTGCATTATATAACCTGGCGTCGGTCTTATTAGTAAAAATATAATGTGCAATAGCAGCCTCCAGAAAATAACCGGCGACGTATCCCTCGTGGTCGCCACGATGCCTCGGTGACCAGCGCCGGCGATCACTTAGCGTAAATACCGTCTGCAAGTATCCGTCCGGTTCCTGGGCGGCCAGAATCTTTGGAATCCAATCGGCCAGCGTCGCTTTCATGGCCTTCTGAGCTTTGATAATCTCCTGATCGCCCTGGGGATCGACCATCAGTGCAACGCATATCGATTCAATCGTGTTATAAACCCAGGCGTTCGAGAATACGTAGCCCCTGTGACTTCCATGCGGTTTGCCGGCAAGTTTATTGGCTGCATCGATAAAGTTATTGATCCCGCCTTCTTTCAGGTTCGGGTCGGAAATCTTATCGATGCAGTGAGGAATCCAGTTCACAATCAGGGCTTTCGCCCTGCTGTTCCACAGAGGATTATCAATCTTATAGTGCTTTGTATCGATTAGATCGAGGTGCTCTGCGGGCGGCGGCGATACGACCTTTACGGCGAGAGCGGACGAAGCGGTCAATTTCCCTTTGCCCGCAGTCAGCTTGAGGATATAATCGCCCGTCCTGGAAAATGTCGCCGTAGTGACCGGCTCGCCGGCATTCTCAACAACAACCCGGCCGGGACCGGATATTTTGCTCCAGCCAATTGCCGAGGCGCCTTTTCCGCCTAAAGTCTTAATTGCTCCGTTCAGATAGGTCTTGCCTGACAATATGACAACGCGATCCACGCCGGCATCCACTCTCGGCGGAAAATCGGGCGACTTGCCGGAGTCATATACTTTCCATTCCAGAATGCCTGTTGAATAGGTGTCATTCGAATCGATTTCGAGCTTGAGCTTAGTTGTACGAACTTCGTCGAAAGTCGTGGTGTTGTATTGATGCTCCGCTACGCCCAGACCGGATGGATTGCCCACCGGAATGAAATTACCGCCGTCCCAATACAGAAGTCGACATGCCTCGGGCAGACGGACACCACGGTGGTCGTCCCACCAGTAAACATCAATCTTACAGGTGCTTATGGGCTTGCTCCAGTCGTACTGAACCCATTGTGTTGCCCTTCTGGGCCAGTTGCCGTAAGAGCCTCGGCGCCTGTCGCGCGAGTTTGGCGGGTCGTACTCATCGTTGAGCGCCGTCAGCGATGTATCCCCGGAGACATAAGAGCACGATGGCTCGGCAACAACGGCAAGATTAACTTCCGAATCCGGTCCGGCACTATCTTGCGCCAAAGCTTTGCATCCGAATACAATAGCGGCACCAACCATGAGTGCCGGCAACAAACGAGTTAAGAACATAGCTTTCATTGCAAGTCTCCTTCTGTTGTTATATTAACGTTCCGCATCGGCGCGGATCATTCGAATGCCGAATATCGCCGCGACGACGTTTTTCTCGGTAGCCTGGAACCGCACGGTGGCTTTCTCTTTTCCCTCGATCAGACTGGCATCGATAGGATATTCGACGTCGTAAAATCGTGCCGGGCTGCTCCTCGTAACCTCTTGATTGGCTATTTTCTGACCATCCACGAGAATGTCGAATATCGCTTTTCCCCTGCTGTGATGGTCGCTGCAATACGTCACCACCAGCGCCATCGGGCGGTCGGCCTCCACGGGCATCTCGAATGAGAACCAGCTTCTTCCCCATCTGCCTGGCCGTCCCATCATCCGCATGACCCATGCATCGCCCGGATTCTGAAAGTTGAAATCCCGTTCCGGCTGCATCTCGCCCGGCTGGGCGTAGGCTACCGTTGCCGCTTCGAGCTTTCGTATGCGCTGCTCTTCGGCGGCGTATTCGGCTTGTTTGACTTTCCATTCGGGTTCGGTAAACAAATCCCAGTACACTCCATAGGTGCGCCTGTGTAGGCGATAAAAAGGAACGAAATCAACGTCACGCTCTCGCCCGACGCCGTCGGTTCGGAAACGGCCCGGCTTATCGGGCGCCGGCTTTAACCACTCTTCCACGGGCCGCTCGGCCGCGACGAATATTGGTGTTCGTTGTCGGGAGTAACCGGTTCTATCTCCCCGCCAGCCCCGCCGCTCAGGACCCAGGTCACCTGCGAGCACCAGAGGACCCCACATGATTGCAACCCGGCGCCGATTGTCCGGCAACGGTTCCAGCCGAAGCGTTTTCGGGAGTATTAGCTCCACGATATCACCGGTTTTCCAGGTTCGTTTCAATTCAACGTAAGAGCCGGATTTTTGCAGCCGGCGGTCGGCAACCCGGCGACCGGACTCCGGAACTTCACGAAGAGGATTTATCACATCTTCGGACACGGGCTTACCGTTGACTTTTACGCTGAAACCTTCGCCGGCCCAGCCCGGGCGGCGCAGGGCAAGTATGAACTGCTTTGGGGATTCGAGCGTAAGTTTCAGCGTCGCCTTCTCGCCTTCTGGAAAGTCGGTATCCATCTGTAATTTGACTTCGGCGGCGGCCCACTCCGCGATAGATGGTGCGTATAAATTCACCCATAACTTGTCGCCGGACTCGTAGTAAATCCCGTATCCATGGAGTGCATGGCTCTCCATGCCCGTTCCGACGCAGCAGGTGAAGCTGCGGAACATATCTGAGTATTCGTGCTTCACGGACCTGCCTACGGGAACCATATAGCATGTCCTGCCGTCTTCGGGATCGATGGAGGCCAGAATATGGTTGAATAGAGCACGTTCGTGGAACTCGGCGTAGTGGGCATCGGGCCTCAGCGAGAAGAGCCGGCGGGTCAGCTTCAGCATATTATAGACGTTGCACGTCTCGGCGGTACGTCCGTCGATGCGGTCGCTCAGTATATCGGGCTTGCCGAAGTATTCGTCTTTTCCGTGGCCGCCTGTGGCGAAGCTGTGGTGCTGAACGACCCTGTCCCAGAAAAAGCCGGCGGCGATTATGTCACCCGGTTCGCCCGCATAGGCATAGCGGTCCGCAGAGCCAATGAGCTTGGGCACCTGTGTGTTGCCGTGCTTGCCTTCGAGGATATCCTGGTGGCGTTTGAGCGGTTCGATAAAGGAGCGATGTTCGAAACAGTAGGAAAGGTCCAGCCAGCGTTTGTCGCTCGTATCGGCGTAGAGATCGGCCAGCACCTCATTCATGCCGCCGAACTCGGCGTTGAGCATTCGCTGATTCTGAGCTTCGGTTAGCCCGGAAAGAATCCCCTGTGCCCATTCAGCAGCTTTAACCTCTATTTCGAGGGCGGTTTGGTTGCCCGTATAGCGATAGGCATCCCGAAGGCCTGCCAGCGTCTTATGCAGAACATACCACGGCACCCAAAGCCCGTTAAGGTCGAAGCCGCCCGAGCGAATATTGCCCTTAGCCACTGCTTCAAAGCACTCCCGGGCTCCCTCCTGTGCGTTAAGGAAGCCGTCGCCGTGCTTATCCTGGACCTCTTTGAGCTCTTTTACGATATAATTCGCACGCTCCTTGAATCGTTCATCTGACGTGGCGGCCCACATCAGGCTCACCGCCGAGAGGTAATGCCCGGCGATGTGACCCGTAAGATTTCTTCCGCCGCCGTCCCAGCCGCCGTATGGTTTGTCTTTCGGTTCGAGGCCCGCACGCCGGCGGTAGTATGCCAGCATCCGGTCGGGCTCAAGTTCGAGCAGATATTTCGCATCGAGGTCCTGGGCCTGTTTGAGAGGTCCACCGAGCAGCCGCACGCTGCTTAATTCCAAAGGCCGGGCCTTATCCTCATAAGTGCTTGTTACGGCATCTTTGACCTGTCCAAAAGCCTGAGAATGAAACATTAAAACGAATGACACAAAGGTAAGAACAAATTTCCCCATAATAATCTCCCTTGGCAGCAATCACATACCTTATAAACTGAACTGGACTAATTCATCATACCGCATTATACTCGCGGTTTTCTAAAATGCAAAAATTTCGTACAGGCTCCGTATTATAATTCGGAGCCAAATAAAAGAACCTTTCCATGATGAAAGACCATGAAAATGAAACCTACGACAAAGATTATCATTCTTGTTTTATTCGCCGGCCTTATGCCTTGGTGGCTTTCATATGCACAGTCCGGCAATGTTATAAAGTGCCCGGAGGTAAAAACGCCCCCGGATTCGTTTTTTGAAATGGTTCGCGAAAGAGACAGGGATGCGGCACGGGCATTTTACCGTAAATATATAGACATAAAGGGCATGCCGGTTGTCGCCGCTGCGGAAGTTGCGGACCTGGCACTTGAGCGTACCTTCGAGATTGTCACGCATATGCTGGCCGGCCGGCCCGATGTGCTCGAAGCGATGGTCGATCGAGTTATGTACCTGGTCATCATCGGTAAAGATCAGGTCTATACCGATCTGCCGGAAAACAGGAATGCCCGAAATCCGGATTATCTCAACGAGCGTGTCCGCGGCACCGGCGGCCTTCCCACAAGTTTCGCCGAGGAGAATCTGCTTAGCTTACCCATCGACCGTTACGACGACGAAAGTATCGCCGTGCATGAATTCTGCCACACAATAGACAGCACGTTGAGGAGAATAGATCCGACCTGGAGGAATCGCAAAGATGCCGTTTACCGAAATGCGGTAAGCAAGGGGCTGTACAAAGATACCTATGCAATCGGAAATTCCGCTGAATACTGGGCTGAAATCGCCCAGGCTTATTTCGACTGCAACCGCGTAAATAACTGGAACCACGGCCCCATCGGCAGGCGCGAGCAGCTCAAGATTTACGATCCCGAAGGATACGAGCTGGTTAGAAGCACGTTTAACCTGAGCACCGGCCAGGACTGGCGTTATAGCTGGCTGCGAAGTCTTCCGAACGTAGAGACAACACCGGCAAGATTTAATATCGATCCCTATTACACAAAGTTCACCTGGGCTCGCGAGTTCAACGTTCTCGGGCGGCGGGCAAGTGACGAAGCCCTGCTCAAAGCCAATGATACGATTCGCAAGATGTTCGCCTACCGACATGACATTCTCAAGGCGCTAATCGCCGATGGAGTAAAGCTGGTAATTCTTGGCCCCAAAGAAAGCCTGTCGGATCTGCCTGAGTATAAGAATGTGCAGGCAGATATTATTGATCACACGGCAAGATTTCTGGATTACTCTCCCGAAACCAAGCTGCTGGTTGTTGACCAGGAAAATGTGTTGGACGACCTTGGTAGTCCTTATGCCACCAGTTGTCAGGTCATCCGGGTCTTTGCCAAAGCACTCTATTACGTAACGGGCACACGTCCCGTCGATCCCAACTGGAACAACAGAAGGCGAAATGTGCAGCAATATGAGCTGCGCATCCGGCGAATGGATATCCGGTTCGATGAAAAGCTCAGGGAGCTTTATAACAGTGCCATGAGTAAGGATTTGTGGAAAGGCACGGCCGCAATTCAAAATCGCGCCGAATACTGGGCCGAGGGCGTGCTGGCATATTTCGATGCAGCCGGAGCAGCCGCAGCGCCCAATGATGCAGACCACCCAATCACCACGCGCGAAAAGCTTAAGGAATATGACCCCGGCCTGTTCGCCCTGGTAGAAGAGACTATGGCCTATAAAGGAAAAGTGGACTGGCGTTACCGGAAGTAAGGTACAAAATTGTATTCGTAATCGAAAAGGATTTTAATCGCATGGCGGCAAAAACAGGTTTTGACAACGAAAAATATTTACAGCAGCAGACAGAGGCTATCCTCGAACGCGTTAACCGATTCAACGACAAGCTTTACCTGGAATTCGGCGGAAAACTTCTGTTCGATTATCACGCGGCGAGGGTGCTTCCGGGATTTGATCCTAACATCAAAATGCGTTTGTTACAGAAGATACGCGACAAGATAGATGTTATTCTATGTATTTATGCCGGGGACATCGAGAGGAAGAAAGTTCGGGCCGACTTCGGCATAACTTACGATTCTGATGCTTTGAAAACAATCGACGACTTCAAGGAATGGGGCATCGACGTCACCGCCGTGGTTATTACCCGGTATGCAAATCAGCCCTCGGCCAAAGCGTTCAAGAACAAGCTCGAACGAAGGGGAATAAAAGTTTATACGCACAAATTCACCAAGGGCTATCCTACGGATATCAATACCATCGTAAGCAGCGAAGGTTACGGCGAAAACGAACCGATAAAAACCAAGCATCCGATTGTAGTTGTAACCGGGCCCGGACCGGGAAGCGGTAAGCTCGCCACCTGCCTTTGTCATTTGTACCATGAATATAAAAACGGCAACGCCGCCGGCTATGCCAAGTTCGAAACTTTTCCCATCTGGAATTTGCCTTTGAAACATAAAGTAAACGTTGCCTACGAGGCTGCGACGGTCGATCTCAAAGACGTCAACTGCATCGACTATCATCATCTGGAAGCATACGGCGAGAAAGCGGTCAACTACAATCGCGATATCGAGGCCTTTCCACTGCTGAAAAGAATCTTAGAAAAAATCACGGGCAGGGAATCCTTTTACAAATCTCCGACGGATATGGGAGTCAACCGCGCCGGCTTCGGAATCGTGGACGACCAGGCGGTCCAGCAGGCCGCGCACCAGGAAATCATCAGGCGGTATTTCAGGTGTGCCTGCGAGTACGCAATGGGATTCGTGGACAGAGAAATACTGGAGAGGGCGGAACTTATCATGAAAAATACCGGTGCCGCAGTGGAAGATAGAAACGTGATATTACCGGCACGGCAGGCGGCTGTAAAAGCTCAGAAAAGCGGCAAAGGCAATGAAGGCATCTTTTGCGGGGCAGCAATTGAACTTAAGGACGGCACCATTATTACAGGTGGAAATTCTCCGCTGATGCACGCGGCCTCGAGCCTTGTCATAAACGCCACGAAGCACCTTACCGGCCTGCCGAAAAAAATGCACCTTCTGCCGAAAAATATTACCGATTCGATACGATTTTTGAAAAAGGAAGTCCTGAACGGCAAAAAGATCAGCCTCGACCTCGAAGAAACATTAATCGCACTGAGTATCAGCGCCATATCGAATCCTGCCGCCCAGATGGCCGTCGAACACTTGAAGGAGCTTCGGGGATGTGAAGTTCATATCACTCATATTCCCACAACAGGAGACGAGGCCGGATTAAGAAAGCTCGGCGTAAATCTCACGTCGGACCCAGACTATTCTTCCAAAAGTCTTTTCATTAGCTGATTAAGGATGATTAATGATATAATGTAAAACAGACTTTTTTAAGCTAACTGGCTCAAGTCCCGTTGCGGGCGCCAGATGAGATGTGAAAGCCGGCAAAATACATGCGCAAGTCAGTCATATATCTACTGATAGGAATAGGCGCACTGGCCGCGATTGCCGCGGCAGGCATATTATCCGTTTGCTACAAGTCAGAACCCGAACCGGAGAATCTTTCAGCACTTTACCGTGATGGTGCGAAATATGATGTCTTGACAATTCGCTACCCGCTCGATGAGACGCTTTTCCCGCCGGAAATTGTACCGCCTGAATTTCAATGGGAAGACGGAAACTCCAGGTCGAATATGTGGCTGGTAAGTATTGAATTCCAGGACGGCAAAGCCCCGATGAATATTGTCGCCCACGAATCCCGGTGGACACCCGGGCAGCAGCAATGGGAAGAAATAAAGAAACGGTCGCTGGAAAGAGAGGCCCATGTTACTATCGTGGGTATCAGCCGCCGGATAACGACAAAAATTCTCTCGGTCGGGCGAATCTCAATCAAAACATCCAGGGACCCGGTCGGCGCTCCGCTGTTCTACCGGGAAGTGAATTTGCCTTTCATTAACGCTGTTAAAGATCCATCGCATATCCGCTGGCGTTTCGGAGACATTTCGTCGCGGCAACAGCCTCCGGTCATCCTGGAAAATCTGCCGGTCTGCGGAAATTGTCACTCGTTTCCCGCGGACGGCAAAACTCTTGCAATGGATGTTGATTACGCCAACAGCAAAGCGTCTTACGTCGTTACGCAGGTCGCCGAGCAGATGACCCTTGCGACCAGCGACATAATCACTTGGAACGATTACAGGAATGAGGATGGTCAGCAAACATTCGGCCTGCTTTCTCAGATATCTCCGGACGGCAGGTTCGTGGTAAGTACAGTCAAAGATGCGTCCGTCTTCGTTCCCAAACCGGATTTGGCTTTCTCCCAGCTCTTCTTTCCCATCAAGGGCATCCTGTGCGTTTATAACAGAACAGCAGACACTTTTACGGCATTGCCGGGTGCAGATGATCCACAATTCGTCCAGAGCAATCCGAGCTGGAGTCCCGACGGCAAGTACATCGTTTTTGCCAGGTCCAGGGCATACAAGCTCAGGAACGTCAGCGGCCCACGCAAAGTGCTTCTGACGCCGGAAGAATGTGAGGAATTTCTTGAAGACGGCAAGTCGTTTTTGTTCGACCTGTACAGGATTCCATTCAATGACGGCAAAGGCGGCGAGCCCGAACCTATACAGGGAGCTTCCGATAATGGCATGAGCAATTACTTCGCAAAATACTCGCCCGACGGCAAATGGATCGTCTTTTGCAAAGCCAAAAGCTATATGCTGCTCCAGCCTGACAGTGAACTCTACATCATACCCGCCGAAGGAGGTACGGCAAGAAAACTGCGAGCCAATACCAATCGTATGAACTCATGGCACAGCTTCTCACCGAACGGCAGGTGGCTTGTGTTTACTTCCAAGGCTAATTCGCCCTACACTCAGCTTTTCCTTACTCATATCGACGAACAGGGGACAAGCAGCCCCGCCGTTGTTTTGGTGCATTTTACTTCTTCCGACAGGGCCGCAAATATACCTGAGTTTGTCAACACCAGGCCCACGGCCATCCGGAAAATCCGCGAAGACTTCCTGGACGATTATTCTTTTCTGAGAGCCGCCAGTGAATTCTTCAAAGGCGATGATTTTATCGGCGCCGAACGGCAATGCAGAAAATCGCTGGAGTTGAATCCCAAAAACGCCAAAGCGCACGCCATCCTCGGAATAGCGCTCGCTCGCCAGGACAAATTAGACGAGGCAAACGGCCATTTGTTGGAGGCGATGCGCCTTGACCCAACCGACTACGAAGCGCACTACACGCTGGGACAGATGATGACTCGCCAGAAGAAGTTCGACGACGCAATCAGGCATTTCTCGGTGGTTCTCAAGCTCAGGCCGAATTATACCCAGGCGCATTGCTATATGGGATCGCTGCTGTTGGCAAAAGGAATGCTCGATCAATCTGCGGTCCACTTGTCGCAGGCGCTGGGCCTTGATCCAAACTATGCCGACGCCCACTATAACATGGGCCAGTTAATGCTTCGCCGTAAGAATCTCGATGAAGCAGTCCGGTATTTATCACGAGCCGTTCAGCTTAAACCGGACGACGCCCAGGCCCACTACAAGCTTGCTTTGGCGCTGGCTCAACAACAACAGCAGCCGGGCCGAGCCGTTGTGCACTACGCTAAAGCTGTTTCTCTTGAGCCGCAAGTCGACACCTCGCCTTTGCTGAACCACCTGTTGGCGGCACACTATGCCGAGGCTCGCCGGTTCCGTGAAGCAACTTCACATGAAGAAAAGGCGCTCGAACTCGCTCTCGCCGCCGGCTACGATAAGCTTGCAAAGGAATTCGAAAAGTGGCTCAAAGCCTACAAAGGACTAAGCAGTTCTTCGGATTAGAACAACCGGAAACAAAATATAGACATAAGCCTATTGGTCAGGAGTAAATTATGAAAAAGGTAGTTTTGTTATTCGTAGCAGTTTATATTGGGCTGATATCAGACATAGTTCCTCTCGTTTCGGGGGCAGATTCGTCGAAAGGCTTTGCATTTACGGACAAAGTTGTCCTGGCCTATTATTATATCTGGTTCAACGAGAACAACTGGATCAAAACAACGGCCGAGGGCGGGCGAATGGAAGGTTTGGAGGGTCTGCACCCGCTCGTGGGCGCCTATAATTCATGGGATCCCACTATCATCGAAAAGCACATGCAGCAGATGAACCGAGCACTGATTGACGCACTGGCCGTATCGTGGTGGTACGATACCAAAAAGAACGGGCCGAATCATATACTCGATATCGTTTTTGAAAAAGCAGTCGCTCACAAGCTAAAGATTACCATCGATTACGAACATGGCCGGGCACCCGTCAAAACTGTGTACCATGACCTGTTTTACTTCCTGAACCGTTACAAGGACCATCCGGCCATGCTGAAGGTGGAAGGTTCTCCGGTAGTAATGATCTGGACGGCCTGGGGACACACTCCGGCAGAATGGCAGGGTGTATTCGACAGACTGGAAAAAGCCGGTATCAACGCCTTTCCAATCATGTCCGGCAGCTACCAGAACGGCAAAGGAAAAGACTACCTGGGGCCGTTCCGCTCACTGGAGGAATACACCCTGGTGGATATCGAGGATTGCCGGCTGGCGGACTTTATGAAGACCATGCGCGGGCATATCGACGATTATAACAGGACCAAAGCCCTTGAGAACGGCAAACCGGCGCAGCATCACGCCACAATTTCGCCGGGTTACGATGAAACCAAAAATCCCGGACGCAAGAGCAAAAACGGCGGCTTCAAAGGAGCAGGTTGGAAAGACCGGACCAAGTTCGGAGTGAATTATCCCGACGAACCGGATGGGGCCTATTACCGGGGTACCTTCGAGGCTGCTATGAGCTCGAATCCCGACTGGCTGCATATTTCCACCTTTAATGAACTGGCGGAGTTCAGCCACATAGAAGCCACGTTCGAGCATGGATACAAGTATATAGATTTGACCGCCGAGTTCGTCAGGAAGTTCAAAGAACAGGAATAGCAAAATAGGAACTGTAAGATGAAGCCAGTGTTTGTGAAAATAATAATCTTCGCCGGCAAAGTATTAAAGGAAATCGGAAAATACGCTGAGAAAGACTATAATATATTCGGCGAATATGTTAAAGCTCCAATAATTTAAACAAGAGTTTTGTAAAAGTTCAGTTATAAATGAACAATATCACACTCATAATGGTATAATTAAAAAGGCAGGCTAAAACTATTATATTTATCCGTGCCATAATATTTCATCCGTTTTTTTCATACTGGTCCTGCCTTTAACAAATAAGATGTTTTTCTTTTGCAGCAGTATTGGTTTGCTTTCTCCGGACTTGTTTCCCGAGGAAAGCCTGATTGTATGCAATAGGAACTTCGGTATGTGTTTTCATTGGTCCATACTTTCGCACTATAGTAGAAATATGGTGCGTTCATATAGGCCATAGCAACATGTTGAAGGGATAGAAAAATCAGAGGAAAAGCATATTACATCGAATTTATACTATGTACACTGTTTCTAACCCGCCCGGTTCAGGCTCAATACGGCGGCGGCACCGGAGAGCCTAAAGATCCTTACCAAATCGCTACGGCAGAGGACCTCATGTTGCTCGGCGACAATCCCGACGATTATGATAAGCACTTCATCCTGACTGCTAACATCGATCTGGACCCCAATCTTCCCGAAGGCAAGGTCTTTACTAATGCCGTTATTGCTCCGGGCCCGCCCTGCCTCAATATTTATACAAGTATAGCCACTGCTTCGGATCCGCCGGAGGGACGGAGTTCTACGGGTATTCCTTTTACAGGCGTATTCGACGGCAATGGCTATACTATATCGAATTTAACTATCACAGGCGGAAGCTATCTGGGTCTTTTTGGGTATTTAGGCTTTGGAGCAAGTATTTACAATCTGGGCATGGAAGCGGTGCATGTTAACGGAACCGGTCGTTCTGTCGGCGCTCTGGCAGGCTGTAATTACGGCGGTGAAATCACCATGAGCCACAGTTCCGGTGTGGTCACAGGAATCGGAAGCGTCGGCGGACTTGTTGGTTACAACTGGCAGGGTAATATCACCTCGAGCTACAGCACCAGCAAGGTCAATGGTGTACGCAAAGTCGGAGGCCTCGTGGGCTGCAATCGCGGCAGCATTACTACGAGCTACAGTATCGGCACGGTCACAGGAGATGAAAATGTCGCCGGCCTCGTGGGAGAAAACTACGAAAGCGTCACTTCATGCTTCTGGGATATGGATGCCTCCGGGCAAACGATCAGTGCCGGCGGAGAAGGTAAAACCACAGGCGAGATGCAAAAGGCCGGTACATTTTTAGATGCCGGCTGGGACTTCGTGGATGAGACTGAAAACGGTACCGAAGATCTCTGGTGGATTCTCGAAGGTCAGAGTTATCCGAGGCTCTGGTGGCAGTACGGCCGGGCTTTCTCTCCTTATCCGCATGATGGCGCCGTCGATTTTCCCCAGCCGCTGATTCTTAGTTGGCTGCCCGGAGGAGCCGGCCTGAAACATGATATATACTTCGGTGAGGACGAACAAATTGTGACCGATGCAACAATCGAAAGCACGGGTATCTACCGCGGGCTGCCAACCGCCCAGATAACTACCTACGATCCAGGTAATTTGGAACTGGAAAAGACCTACTATTGGCGAGTCGATGAGGTCAACCCGGCCGATCCCAACAGCCCGTGGAAAGGCGATATATGGTTTTTTACAACAGCCAACTTCATCGTCGTGGATAATTTTGAAAGCTACAATGCCGACAACCATATTTGGTGGACTTGGAAAGATGGACTTGGTTATGTAGTACCAGTAGGCAACTTTACCGGATCTGCCGTAGGGGATGAAAACACACCCTCATATACTGAGGAGACCATCGTTCACGGAGGCAATCAATCGATGCCATACTGTTATGACAATGATAAAGCAGGTTATGCCAAGTATTCAGAAGCAGAGAAAACGTTGAGTTATCCGCGAGACTGGACCCAAGATGGCATTTTGGAATTGTCATTGTGGTTCCATGGCAATCCGGCTAATGCTCCTGAGCCGATGTACGTGGCCATTGCCAATAGAACCGGCACTCCTGCCGTGGTCTATCACCATGATCCCAACACAGTAAGAATTGACACCTGGACAGAATGGACAATTCCGCTTCAAACCTTTGGAGGGCAAGGCATCAATCTGACAGATGTTGACCGAATAGCTATCGGCTTTGGAACCAGAGGAAATATGACGATATCCGGCGGTCGGGGCAAGATGTACTTCGATGACATTCGACTATATCCGCCTCGGCCTGAGCCGGAACCTGAAACGGAGATATCTAGTGAATTCTCTAATGATGTTATATATGCAAACTTAAAAATCAGGTGAATGCAGTCATTTTATGTTATAATATTATTTAAGAACTGAATTTAGGAGACAACAAAATGAAACGGTTGTTAATCTGGATTGTGGCGATTATTGCGATTGCAGTGAATGTGTCTACGGCGGGACCGCGAGATGACCTGTGGCAGCAGGTGGATAATGCAATCGACCAGCGACTGCCGAAAACCGCCATAGAGCTTCTGGAGCAGATCATCCCAGGAGCACTGGAAGATCAGGCGTATGCGGAGGCAACAAAAGCAATCTGTCTGAAGATAGCCCCGGAGGTCCCGATACAAGGAAGGACAGGAGGAGGGAGTAATACTGTCGAGCGAATTATCCTTTTAGAGGCGGAAATCGCCAAATCGCCCGATCCAATGAAGCCTGTAATGGAAACGATTCTGGCCCATTGGTACTGGCAGTATTACCAGCAGAACAGTCGGCGTTTCATCGAGCGAACCCAAACCGCCGAACCGCCGGGAGAGGACATAACGACCTGGGACCTGCCCCGTATCATGGCAGAGATCGACCTGCACTTTACTCTGGCACTGGAAGCCGAGCAACAGCTAAAGGCAATCCCTATAAATGAATATGACGATCTGCTGGTAAAAGGGACTGTGCCGGACAGCTACCGGCCGACACTCTACGATTTCCTGGCCTTCGAAGCATTGTCGTTCTACAGTGCCGCCGAGCAGGCCGGCGTCAAGCCTCAGGATACTTTCGAAATCATGGCCGATACTCCCATATTCGGAACCGTTGCCAATTTTCTCGCATGGCAGCCTGAAACCCCGGACACGGACTCGGCCAAGCTCAAAGCCATCGGCTTGTACCAGGATTTGCTGACTTTCCACCAAAATGACTCCGACAAAAGCGCTTTCATTGACGCAGATCTGCACCGGCTAATGTTTGCCTATAATTACGCACTCGGGCCGGATAAGACTTCTCTGTACATTACATCCCTAGAACGATTTGTAGACGAATGGGCGGACCACGAGATCGCCGCCCGGGCGTTATCCGAATGGGCCGGCGCCGTGCACAGCCAGGGAGATTATGTCCAGGCACATGCTCTGGCAAGCCGGGGATGGGAGACTTTTCCGGACAGCGTTGGCGGCATGCGATGCTACAACCTTATCCAATATATCGAGGCAAAGTCTGCCACGATCCGGACAGAGCGGGTATGGAATGACCCGCTGCCGGATATCCAGGTTACCTATCGCAATGTGACCCGGGTCTTTTTCAAGGCAATACCTTTGAATGCCGATATTGCTATTCAACCCGTGTGGCGTTACATCAATTATAATGAGTTGGAAGCCTTATTCACGAGCTTTGAGCCGGTGCTTCAGTGGGAAGCCGACCTGCCGGCCACCGACGATTATCAGGAGAGAACTGAGAAATTACCCGCACCTGAAGGCCTTGCAAAAGGTTTTTATTTCATTATAGCCAGTCACGATCCTTCATTCGAGAAGAACGATAACAGGGTCAGTGTGGCGCGCATCTGGGTAAGCGATCTGGCGCTGGTCATAAGAAGCCTAAATAAGGATCGTACGGTTGAGGGATTCGTACTCGACGCCAAAAGCGGCGAGCCGCTCGCCGAAGCTAAGGTCAGCCGCTGGACGTACAACCGCACAAACAGCCAATACATGCAGACAGACGAGACTTATACCGACGAGAACGGGCTATTTAGCTTTACTCGCATTGACGAAAATCGGTTCGTGATTATCGCCGAGTATGAAGAGGAAAAATTAGCCACCGAGAACACTTATCTAGTTAGTTCCCAGCTAAATGATCCATCGCCGAACGAACAAACAGTATTCTTCACCGACCGCTCGCTTTATCGTCCCGGCCAGACAATCCATTACAAAGGCATCTGTATCCGCACCGACAGCGTCAGGGACAATTACCTCACATTGCCACGCCGATCGCTCACCGTGGTATTTAGAGACACCAACTACCAGGAGATTTCACGCCAGATGCATATATGCAACACCTACGGCGCCTTCAGCGGAAGCTTCACGGCACCCCGTGACCGCCTGACGGGCAGAATGTCTCTGTTAGTACAGCAGGGTCCCAACGGCAGCTCACACTTCAATGTGGAAGAATACAAGCGCCCCAAATTCCGGGTCCAGCTCGATGCTCCCGCAGAGGCGCCCAAATTAGATACCGAAGTTATCGTGCCGGGCAAGGCTACTGCGTATACAGGAGCGGCAATCGGCGGGGCCCAGGTGACCTGGCGGGTAACACGCCAGGTTCGGTATCCCATCTGGTGCTGGTGGGCTCTCTGGATTTATCCTCCGGCAGACGAGCAAGCCATCGCCCATGGCTCAACGGTCACAGAAACCGACGGTTCGTTTTCGATCCTCTTCACGGCCAAACCCGATTTGTCCATTCCGGAAGAAGATGAGCCGGTATTCGAATACGAAATCCACGCCGACGTTACCGATACCACAGGTGAGACACGCTCGGACGAGCACATCGTGCGCGCCGGTTATACCGCGTTGCAGGCCGCCATCCAGGCAGACACATGGCAAACGCCGGATGAACTGGTAGAGTTGACTGCCACAACACAATCGATTGACGGTCAGGCCGAACCTGCCGAAGGCACGGTGCAGATTTATACATTGAAACAGCCGGATAAAGTCGCCCGTGCAAATCTCGAATCTACAGGGCGGCAGCCCGATCCATCTAATCCGGATACGTGGGAGCTTAAAGACCTTGTCGGCGAATACCCGTTCAAGACCGATGCCCAGGGCCGGGCAACACTTTCCGTAGAACTTCAGGCCGGTATCTATCGGGCAATGCTGCAAACAAACGACCGTTTCGGCAAGGCTGTCACAGCCCGGCAGACCATCCATGTAGTGGATCCGCAGGTCGAAAACTTTGACGCGCGTTTGGCCAACCACTTTGACGCACCTAAGTGGTCCCTTGAGCCCGGAGAAACGTTCATGGCACTGTGGGGAACGGGGTATGAAACCGGCCGTGCCTACGTAGAGTTGGAGTGCCGCGGCAAGCTTTTAAGCGCCTGGTGGACGGATCCTAATCGAACACAGGAAATTATCGAACAGGAAGTTACCGAAGAGATGCGGGGCGGATTCACATTACGAGTCACGTATGTACGAGAGAACCGCCTGTATCTGAACCAGCGGATTGTGAACGTGCCCTGGACTAATAAGCAATTGACCGTCCAGTGGGAAAGTTTCAGATCCCTGCTGGAGCCGGGACAGGAGGAAGTTTGGACGGCTATAATTACCGGCACGGATGCAAGCAGGGCCGTCGCCGAGATGGTGGCGGGTATGTACGATGCGTCCCTGGACCAGTATCTGCGGCACTCCTGGATACAGGGATTCTGGGGTTTTCGACGCGAGTCGTCACGATTGTCCAGCAGATTTGAGAACAACCTTCTTACATTAAGCAGAGTTTATTATGACTGGGGTGTAGATTATATATCCACAACAATTTCTTATCGCCACTTTCCTCCTATTATAACGTATAGGATTCCAACGTATGGACATGGAAATGAAACCTGGTCTGCAGAATATCCTTCAAGTGGCGGCGCTGCTGCCGGCAGTGGCAGTGCACTCCCGCCCATGGGACGTGGCGGTACTGTGCCCTATAGTGGTGATGACACTACTTCTTCTTACTCAGAAGATGATGTCGCTCCGGAACCCACCCCGGAGCCCGCTCCGGAACTCGGCCAGGTTTCGGCACGTGAGAACCTTAACGAGACCGCATTTTTCTACCCACACCTTCTGTCCGATACCGAAGGCGTGGTAAGGATAGAGTTTACGATACCGGAGGCTCTAACCGAATGGCGTTTCCTGGGCTTCGCTCATGACAACCAGATGCGCAGCGGCTTTTTAACAGACACAACCGTTACCGCCAAAGACCTGATGGTCGAACCTAATCCTCCCCGATTCGTACGTGAAGGCGACATAATCGATTTCTCGGTCAAGGTCACCAACCAGTCCGCCGCTCGTCAGACCGGCAAGGTAAGCCTGACGCTGGCCGATGCCCGCACCCTGGAGGCCCGTGATGAGCATTTGGGCAACTTCTCGCCGGAGCAGAGCTTCGATGTTCCCAGCATGGAGTCTCGAACGTATTCATGGCGTCTGACCGTACCGGATGATTGCGAGTTTCTCACTTACAGGGCCGTCGGCGCCACGACCCGGCTTAGTGACGGCGAGGAGGGATATCTGCCCGTATTGAGCCGCCGGATACTCGTAATCGAATCGCTGCCCGTGCCCATACGCGGCCCGCAGACAAAAGAATTCGAGTTCAGCAAACTTCTGAACTCCGGCCAGTCGGAGACTCTGCTTCACCAGAGTCTTACCGTACAAATGGTTTCCCAGCCGGCGTGGTATGCGGTGATGGCCCTGCCTTACCTGATAGAACATCCGTACGAATGCAGCAATCATATATTCAACCGCCTCTACGCCAATACCCTGGCCTCTTATATTGCCAATGCAGACCCAAAGATTAGGCATATCTTCGACCAGTGGAAGGCCACCCCCGCACTGGATAGCCCCCTGGAAAAGAACGAGGACCTGAAGGCGGTGGCACTGGAGGAAACTCCCTGGATCAGGCAGGCAGTGGCCGAGTCTGAGGCTCGCAAAAACGTCGGAATTCTGTTCGACCAGAACCGGCTCGACGACGAAACCTCTCGCGCCATATTCAAGCTCGAACAGATGCAACTGGACAGCGGCCTGTGGCCGTGGTTCCCGGGCTGCTACGGCAATAGATACATTACCCTCTATATCACTACGGGATTCGGACGTCTGCGTCACCTGGGTGTAAGTCAGATGAATATCAACTGCGCGATCAAAGCATTGAACGCCCTGGATAAATGGATGGATGAGCGATACCGCTGGATTCTCGAACACAGAGATGCAAATGATAACCATCTAAGCTCCACGGTCGCGTTCTATTTGTACGGGCGCAGCTTCTTTTTGATCGACAAGCCGGTCGCCAGCCAATACCAGGAAGCCCTCGAATACTGGCTCGGACAGGCCCGACAGCACTGGACCACACTGTGGCGTCAGTCTCAGGCCCATCTGGCCATAGCACTCAAACGCTTCGGCGATCTTCAGGTACCCGACCAGATTATGCAGTCGATTCGCGAATACAGCGTCACCGATGATGAACTCGGCATGTACTGGCGGGACACAGAGCGCAGTTGGTGGTGGTATCGCGCGCCGATATCAACCCAGGCCATGATGATTGAGGCGTTTGATGAGGTCTCCGGCGATGCGCAGGCCGTCGAGGATTGCAGAGTCTGGCTGCTAAAGCAGAAGCAAACTCAGGCATGGAAGACCACAATGGCTACGGCAAACGCAATTTATGCGTTGCTCCTCAGGGGCGCCGATTTGCTCGCCTCCGACGCCATAGTCGAGGTGGCGCTGGCAGGTCAATGGATCCAGCCCGAACAAATAGAAGCCGGAACGGGATTCTACGAAGAACGTTTCATCCGCCGGGAGATCGAACCTGACATGGGCCAGATTACTGTCAGGAAGGTGGACGAAGGCGTCAGTTGGGGCAGCGTCCACTGGCAATATCTCGAGGATATGAGCAAGGTCACGCCGTACGAAGGTACGCCGCTCCAGCTACAAAAGAACCTGTACGTCAAGAGAACTACCGACCAAGGCCAGGTTCTGTATCCGGTCGAGGGGCCGCTTGCCGTAGGCGATGAACTGGTCGTACGTATCGAATTGCGGGTGGACCGCGATATGGAATATGTTCACCTCAAAGACCAACGCGGCAGCGGCACCGAACCGGTAAACGTTCTCAGCCGCTACCGCTACCAGGACGGCCTGGGCTACTACGAAAGCACACGTGATACGGCATCACACTTCTTCATGGACTATTTGCCCAAGGGAGTATATGTCTTCGAATACAGTGTTCGTATCCAGCACAAGGGAATATACCAAACAGGCATTGCCGCCATCCAGTGCATGTACGCCCCTGAGTTTAACAGCCATTCGGAGAGCTTCGAACTGGACGTCAGGTAATCTGGATTGATGACACGGAAAAGTAAAATATTGCTGGTTGTAATTTTGTTTGCGGCTGTTGTTCCAGCCGCTGACGACGGTTATATAATCAAAAACAATCAGCGAACATTAAAACAAATCGACGGCACCTACTCGCACATGCAGCCGGTAAGTTACAGTCCGCCTCCCAAACGCTGGAAAAAGCTGCCCCGTACGAAAAAACTCCTGACCGACGGCGGCACATTACGAATCGTCATGCTCGGCGACAGCATTATAAACGATACGAGCCGTTCTTGCTGGAATCTGCTGATCGATAAACGTTATCCCAAATGCAAAATCGAAAAAACCACTTCGGTGCGCGGCTCCACGGGCTGCTGGTGGTACAGGAAGCCGGGGCGTGTGAAGAAATTCGTGCTCGATCACGAGCCATCTCTTGTAATGATAGGCGGCATCAGCCATCGCGGCGACATCGATTCCATACGCGATGTGATTCGTCAGATCAGAGCTGTCTCAGACGCGGATATCTTATTGATGACAGGTGCTTTCGGCAACGTCGATCCTCGTGATGATGAGCAATGGCGTAGAATCAGTAACCGCGAGCATTACGGCGAATATCGCAAAGGCCTCGAACTACTTGCCCGTCAAACGGATGCGGCGTTCCTTGACATGGAAGCCGCATGGGCCGGGTACATCCGCGAATCCGGCAAAGACCTCGATTGGTTTAAAAGAGATCCAATACACGCCAACGAACGTGGCGAGCAAATACTCGGGCGCATTCTCGAAAGTTACTTTTCGTTGCCTGCCCCTGATGCTTCTTCTTCCGAAGAACAAGCCGGCTAAGGCAATCTTAGTACTTCAACTGGCTTGCCTTGGGAGCCGCCTTATCGATATTAGGCGTCACATCGACGTTTACGTTTCGCATGGCCCAGGCCAGACCGCCGGCAATAATCCCCTGAACGCCGGGATTGGTCCAGATATCGTCACGGTGCCCGAAGGATGTATAGAAGACCCGTCCTTTGTTGTGCATACGTGCCCATGTCATCGGGAACGGCGGCCGCTGGTAGCAATCGCCCTCCATTCCTTCGTTGTCCTCGATAAGGATTACGTGAAGGTCTTTGGCGAAGTTTTTCAGAGTGTACCATTCTTCTTTCAGCGACACGCTTTTACCGAACTCTTTAACGCCCGGAAACTTCGGCGAGGTAGCTCGTATCGTCGCTTTCTGCTGGGCGCCGTGGACGATAAACTCGCCGCCGATCATCGCGATGTATGGATCTACCTCGGTCTGATTTTCGTTTCTGGGTCCTTTCGAATGGAAGGAATCCGTAGCGGAGTGAAAGCCGACAAAGCCTTTACCGGCGGCAATCACATTTAAAAGTTTCTTCTTACCCGCCTGTGTCATGGGCGGCGTCTGCTGTTTGTTCGGCTCGGTAAGGACCCCGCTTGTATAGAAGGCAATCGCATCGTACTGGTCGAGGTCGCCGTCAAAGACCCGGCCATCCTTTGTCGAGACTACCTCGAATCCGTGCTTCTTGCCAAGCTCGTTGAGGATTCTTTCCGATATGCTCGGCTTGCCGTTTTTGCGTTTTACGGCTCCATGCTCGAATCCGGCCGAGCGTGAAAAGTATAGGACCTTCTGCTTCTTCTTATCGGCGGCTGCTGCCCAGTGCAATGGAAACGCCGAAGCTCCGAGCACCGCAACGCCAGTCGCCGCCAGGATGTCTCTACGGCTGATTCTGTTTTTCCCGTCATGCAGGCCGGGCGCAGAGCCTCCTCTCTGAATTTTTCTCGAAGATTTTCTTTCATTTGACATCGCTATTTAAACCTCCAAATCCTTAAGTTGCTTTGTCGCTTTTCTTACTTTTGACAAGATGTAGCTGGTCGATAACCAGTTGCAGCCGGCCGGTAACTAATTTCACGATCAGAGCTTGTACAGCTCCTCGTCTTCAAGCACGCTGAAGCCGGCTGATGTCACGATCTCCTCGGCGTTCGTCCCCGCGATGTTCTCTATTTCGAGACAGCACACGCCCTTGTTGTGCGGCTGCAGAACGAAACCGTAAGCATCGATGATGTTAATATCGTGATCGGCCAAAGCCGTCGTAAGCTTGTGGAAATTGCCGGGCTGGTCCGGCACATAAATAGCAAGTATGTCCTTTAGAGCGCAAGCGCAGCCCAGATCCGCCAGTGCCAGGTAGGCTTCGCTCGGTTTATCCACGAGCAGCTTCAAGAGACCATACTCACCTTTGTCCTGAATTGTAAAGGCCCTGATGTCGATATTGCTCTTGAGCAGATTTTCCGAAATCGACTTGAGCCTTCCCGCCCTGTTATCGACAAAAATGTTCAGTTGTTTTGCCATATTCGGTCCCCTACAGTTTCGACCTTTGATCCACCACGCGTTGTGCTTTGCCTTCGGATACCGGCAGTGCGCCGGGCTCGTGCAGCTCTATGACGGCGTTAATTACAATCGACGAGCGGAGCTCTTCTTTGATCCTGTTCTTAAGCGCATCGAGCTGTGAGGCCTCACCCATGAACAACTTCGGGTATATTTCGACTTTCACCGTGAGCCTGTCCAGAGAGCCTTTCTTATCGACGTAAATCTGGTAGTTCGTCCCCACTTCGGGGATTTGCATGATCTTTTCTTCGATCTGGGATGGAAATACGTTAACACCGTTAATGATGAGCATGTCGTCGGTTCGGCCCAGAATGCGTGACAGCCGACGATGAGTTCTGCCGCATTCGCACTTTTCGGGATGCAAAAACGCCAGGTCTCGCGTCTTATATCGCAGAATCGGCATCGTATTACGTACGAGGTTCGTTAACACTACTTCGCCCTCCCGGCCGTCCTCAAGTACCTCACCTGTCTGTGAATCGATTATTTCCACGATGTAAGCATCTTCCCATATGTGCATGTCCTTTTTGTAAACGCACTCGAAAGCAACGCCGGGGCCGTTAAGTTCGCTAAGGCCGTAGGAGTTATACGCATCAATGTTCAGAAGTTCCTGGATCTTGAGGCGCGTGTTTTCCGAGTGGGGCTCGGCGCCAACGAATGCCTTTTTGATCGCGAGCTCGTCCCTGCTTATACCGACATCGCCGAGTTTGGAATGAATATGAAGCAGATAGCTCGGCGTTATGTGAAGGACCGTTGTCTGGAAATCTTTCATAACCTTAATTTGACGCTTGGTATTTCCCCCGCCGATTGGGATAATTGTCATTCCGACCGCTTCGGCGCCGTAATGCAAACCCAAGCCGCCCGTAAAAAGCCCGTAAGTCATCATATTCTGGAAGATATCTTTGCCCGTTGCGCCCGTGGAGACAATGCACCTGGCCACCAGATCCGTCCATTTGTTAATATCCTCTTTGGAAAAGTATATAACGGTGGGTATGCCCGTGGTGCCGCTGGATGAATGGATTCTTACAACCTCTTCCATATCCACGGTCATCATTCCCTTCGGAAAGCTCTTTCGCAAATCGTCCTTTGTCGTGAACGGGATTCGGCGTAAATCTTCGAGGCTCTTTATGTCATCACCCGAAGAGATTCCCGCCTCGCCGAGCATCCGCTTGTAGAACGGGCTTCGAAGGGCACAGGAAATCGTTTTTCCGAGACGTTCGAGTTGAATCTTCTCGATAGTGGCCCTTTCGGCCGTCTCGATTTCTTTATTCCAATAAGGTATATCCATTTGTCGCTCTTGAAATAAGGGTTACCGGATTCATTAAATCAAGCGTGCGTTACATTGTTATCTCTTCTTATGTAAAAGCCGGCGCTAAAGGCCTTCGATTTCTTTTTCCGTGACCACCTTGATTTCGTTTTTTGCAAGTATCTGCTGGGCCAAATCCGTATCGGCGAATCTAAAGACCAGGAGGGCCTTATCGCTGAATTTCTCTACGAAGCCGTACATGTATTCGATATTTACATCGTTGTCGGCAAAGACCTTCAACACGGAGGCCAGTCCGCCCGGCTTGTCACCGACTTCCACCGCGACAACATGAGTCAGATTGGCGACAAAACCGTTGTCCTTCAGAAGCTTAACGGTTTCATCCGACTTATCGACCACAATCCGCAGGACTCCGAAACTTTCGGTCTCGGCTATAGTGAGGGCCCGGATGTTTATTTCGTTGTCACCAAGAAGAGAACATACTTCAAAAAGCCTGCCCTTTCTGTTCTCCAGGAATACTGAAATCTGAGTTATCTTCATAATATCACCTTCTACAAAGTCCTTTTGTCGACAATTCTCTTGGATTTACCCATGCTTCTTTCTATTGTTTTCGGCTCGACAAGCGTTACCTTTACGCCGATAGAAAGCACTGATCCTATCTCCTTCCTGATCTTCTCCTGAAGCTCTTTAAGCTCTTTGATTTCGTCGGAAAAAATCTTCTCCTCGACTTCCACCAGCACCTCGACTTGATCAAGTTTATGGGCTTTTCTGTCAACCACGATCTGATAATAAGGCTGGGTTCCCTCGATTCCGACAAGAACATGTTCGATCTGCGACGGAAATACGTTAATGCCTCTAACGACAATCATATCGTCCGTTCTGCCTTTTATCTTGCTGATTCTGGGGCTGGTCCGGCCGCAACGGCATTTTTCGTAATTGATGCTGACGATATCGCGTGTCCGATATCTGATCAGGGGAATGGCCTGCTTTGTCAACGTGGTTATAACAAGCTCGCCGTCTTCGCCCTCGGCGACGTCTTCACCGGTCTCGGGATTAATAATCTCCGGATAAAAAACATCGCTGAAGATGTGAAGCCCGTCTTTGTGTGGACATTCCTGCGCAACTCCCGGACCGATAATTTCGGAAAGCCCGTAGACGTCGGTTGCCAGCATATTCCAGATTTCTTCAATTTCCTGCCTGATGGAATCGCTCCACGGCTCGGCCCCGAAAATACCGATCTTCCAGTTACCCTTGGCCGGATCGATGCCCATCTCTTGTGCCTCTTCAGCCATGTAAAGGGCATAGCTCGGAGTGCAGGCGATAATACGAGGATTGAATTCCTGCATAATTTTCAACTGCCTGGCGGTCTGGCCCGCGGAGGTCGGTATTATCCTTAATCCCATCTCCATCGCACCGTAGTGGAATCCAAGGCCGCCTGTAAACAATCCGTAGCCGTATGCGATCTGAATGGTGTCGCCGGGTTCGGCTCCGGCACAGCACATAGTTCTGGCCATAACATCCGACCACAGCTTCACATCATCCTTCGTGTAGCCGACTAAAGTCGGATTGCCTGTGGTGCCGCTGGAGACGTGGATCTCGCGCACTTCGCTTTGATCGGTCGAAAACAGACCATAGGGATAGTTGTCCCGCATATCGACCTTCGTCGTAAAGGGCAGTTTTTTGATGTCGCCGATACTCTTTATGTCTTCCGGCTTGACACCCGCATCGTCGATCTTCTTCTTATAAACCGGGCAGTTGTTATAAATATAGGCTGTAAGTTTCTTCAGATAATCCGATTGCAGATTCTTCAGGTCTGCAGGATCCGCACACTCGATTTGTTCTTTCCAAATCATGATTGACCCATTTCCCTTCCCTTAAGAAAAACTCCCTTGTTTTCCTCAACAATTTTCTTCTTAAAAACAGTCTCAATGGCCTTTATCCAGGAATCCGTACTAACAGGCAGGCTCGCCGAAAGCACACCCACCAGAAGAGTATTCAGATGCCTCGGGTTCTCAATCACGGCCCTGGCCTCATCGAGAAAGCCGATCAGGTCTTTACCGCCCGGTTTGAGAAACGCTTTCAGCCGTTCGTGCTCTTCGACATGGAAACACACGAGGTAATCGGCGCCGCCGACGGCAATCAGGGGCGAGTAAACCTGCTTTCCGAACCGAACGTGCGACTCTACCGAGCCGCCCCGCTGAGCCATACCGTGAACTTCAGATTTTTTGACATGGAATCCGTCAAACATCGCTGCCCAACTGCATATTTCGGATGCCTTTAGAATTCCCTGCCCCCCTACTCCCCCGAAAGTGATGTTATAGACTGTATTCTTCATTTTCTCGTATATAATTATCTTTTTAGTAGTACGCAAGGATGCCTCGAAATAATCACGGATAAGGCGTCCTGATTAATTCGTTTTCTGACAAGTTTTTCAAATTCAGCATGATTCTTCGGATCCACGACGTCCACGTTGTCGGCCCCACAGGCCCTGCAAAGATCTTCGAGAATGATCTTTTTTGTGGGTTCATTCCGTATGTTTAATCCCGTGGCCGGATGCTGTTGACCACCCGTCATGGCCGTTGTCGAATTGTCGAGTATGAAAATAATACCCTTAGCCTTGTTGTAGGCGGCGTTTATCAGGCCGGTTACACCGGAATGGATAAAGGTCGAATCTCCTAACACTCCGACGATTTTCGCATTGGGAGCGGCTTTTCGCCACCCTTCGTTGAAAGTAACTCCCGCCCCCATACAAATACACGAATGAAGTGCCGAGGTCGGCGGCAAACACGCCAGGGTATAGCAGCCGATGTCGCCTGCAACGAAGAAATCGAGTTTCTTAAGAATTGCAAACGTGTGCCAATGCGGACAACCGGGGCACAATCTCGGCTTGCGCTTGGCCGACTTTTTCTCCCTCTTTACCTTACCTTCCAAAATGTCCGGCATGAATTCGGGAGTAAGCTCACCTACCCTAAAGGATGGGTCTTTGGCCGAGAATTTGACGCCCAGCGTCTTGACATGCTCCTCAAGAAACGGATCGAGCTCTTCGACTACATACAATTTTTTAACACTTTTGGCGAATTCCCTGATCTTGTCGTCACAGAATGGATAAGTCATTCCGAGCTTCAGGTAAGAAGCATCGGGATACTGTTCCTTTAGATAGTGGTAAGTTATGCTCGAAGTGATAAAGCCCAGCTTTTTGACGCCTTTTTCTATTCGGTTCAGCCTTGTTCTTTCTGAAAGGCTCTTTAGCTTCTTCAGCCTTTTCTCGACCAATATGTGCCGGGCGTACGCGTTGCCGGGCACCATTACGTACTTGCGTATTCTCTTCTCAAAGGCAGGCTGCTCGGGAACCTTTCTCTCGCCGCATTTGACATCTTCCTTGGTATGGGAAATTCGCGTGGTCATACGCAGCAGCACGGGCGTATCATACCGTTCGCTTATCTTAAAGGCTTCTTTGACGTACTCTTTGGCCTCACGCGGACTGGACGGCTCAAGCAAAGGCAGTTTTGAATATATGCTTACCCACCTCGTGTCCTGCTCATTCTGGGATGAGTGCATGCCCGGATCGTCGCAGACAATAACCACAAAACCCGCCTGTATGCCTGTGTACGAGGATGTCATCAGAGGATCCATCGCCACGTTCAGCCCGACGTGCTTGCAGGCAAAAAGGCTGCGAACGCCGCCGACTGCTGCTCCGAGCGAAACCTCGAAAGCCACTTTCTCATTGACCGACCATTGGACATCCACTTCTTTGAATTTTGCCAGCGTCTCGAGTATTTCAGTCGATGGAGTTCCCGGATATGCACAGGCAGCCTGCAATCCAGCCTCATAAGCGCCGTAAGCCAAAGCCTCATTGCCGGAAAGTAATAGCTTGCTCATATGTCCTCATTTATATAACGAAAACCGGTATTTTACTCATGTCGCCGGTTTTTGCAATAAAAAAAGCCCAGCTTTTTATTTTATTGCCGGGCTTTTCTACCTCAAATACAAGGAAACACATTAGAAACTATATTCAAGATTGAACCGGAAGAAGAATGCATCATCCCGGTTGCTCTTCTCGTAATAGTTATCCGGCATGAAATACTCACCGAGGATATGTCCCCACAACTTCTTGCTGAACCTGTACTTCGCCCAACAGGTGATCAACTGACCGCGGAACTTGCTGCTGTCGGAAACGTTAATTAAGGGTGTTCCTGTATTCTCGTCGGCCCAGAGCAGATGGTAGTCGGTGCATATCTGCCATTTCTTATTGGGATTAAACTTATGACCCAGGTTTACCCGATGAAGGTTCGTCGATTCAGCGATCATGGTCTCTGGAACATAGGTATAGATATACAGCTCACTCCATCTCGGCCATTCAGCCCACAGAAGATCAAATTGTTCATTATCATCGGTATCCGGATCATCGCCTGAAGCATACTCATAACCTATGTGCGCGCTGCTGTTATAACTGTCGTGGAACAAATATTCGAGATTCGTAAGAGCTCCGAAAGCCTCCATGTCCTGCATTGTGCCTGTGCTCATATCACCTGGGCTGTCATTCCTCTCGCTCTTCTCACCGGTTTGGAAAGCGCCTTCAAGGCGGTAATTCCAGTTCTCGTTAGGTGACTGGGCGACAGCGCCGCCAAAAGTAAATATTTCCGCCTTCCGAGTCCAATACGGGGCAAAACCATTATAACGATCACCCGGCATAATATCAATGGGGTTGTCATTCTTATACATGAAATAGCCTTCAACCTTCGTTTTTTCATTAGCCTGATTTGTCAGGTATAAAATGGCGCCGCGTTCATCCTGTTCTGTAACAATTCTATCTCGATCTTCGATTGGTTTCAACCATCTGTCCGTGGCCGCTGCATTATCAATGTAAACCAGGTCTATAGTCGTATCCTTCTCTTCCCAATCATACGTGAATCGGGCCGCATCGAAATAGAATGTCCTGGACCCATCGAGTGGAGTGCCATCCATAACCAGCCAGCCGACGCCGTACGTCATTAGCATGTCCTGACGACCGATAGTTGCCGTAAGCGGCATATCGAATAGGTTTCGCAGCTTGAAATTAAAATTGTCGAAAAGAGCCTCATCGAAATCCGTATGCTGAGGTTTGGTAGAAGGCTCATCCCATGTTCTGAATTCCCAAACCATCCGGGTATTAAAGTCCACATCATCATCCAGCATCCACTTGGTCCACCATCTGGTACGATATCGCTGGAAATTATATTTATTATTTTTGTCAAGAGTATTCAATGTAGTTGTATTCCTCGACGTGATGGTTCTGAACCGGAAGTTGAGTCCCATTTCGACCCCCGGAGCCGGATTGCGAAATCCACTGAACCAATCATCCGCAGCAGGCTCTTGTGCCTCTGATGCCAGGGCAATCCCACTAAAAAGTGCAACAAACAATCCAACAATCAATACTATTGTTATTTTTCTCTGCTCCATTTGTGGCTCCCTTCATTTAAGATAAAATGCTTTTTAATAAAAAGTCGCAAAATATCGACGACAGTCTTAACATCAATATAAACCTACTTAAAACATTTCTCAAGATGTTTTTCCGACGGCGGTCTGGTACAAAGACTAACGACCACCGCAACAATTATTGATATCGGCAACGCCACCACCAGCGGATCGACCACGTCCCAGTTAGGCCGGCCTGCCAGGATACTCGTTTTGCCTCCTGTAAATTTCTGTACTAATCCAATTGCTCCGGCTTCCTTGGCCTTTACAAAAAGCAGCCAGAAAGATGTTACGCCAAAGCCTGCCACCATTGACCAGATCGCACCGGGCCTGGTCATTTTCTTCCAGAACAATCCGCCCATAAAAGCCGGCAGGAAGGCCGATGCACACAAACCGAAGAAAATCGCCGTCGCACGAGCAATGATGTAACCGCCGCGGGCATAATAGCTCCAAAGCATCGCCACAATGATTCCCAGAATTATCCCCGCCCTATTAACTCCGATACTCCTGCCATGCCTGCCGGTAAGCTGCTCGTAAACATCACGACCAATACTTGTTCCGACAGCATGAAACTGGCTTGAAAGAGTGCTCATCGCGGCCGCTAAAAGGGTCAGCAGAAACAACAGACCAAACCATTTCGGCAGCGCGGAGGTAATATATGTAGGAATAATCTGGTCAGAACTGCCGCCTGCATAAACCACGGAAATGCTCCGACCCGTCACGACTCCGGCGTCAACCGCGGATTGCTCCAGCTCCGACTCACATAGCAAGACGGGAGCCATTTTGCCTTCAACATCCACCCAGTTGCCCGTTTCATCCTTGTTGACTATCTGCAGAACTACATAGCCTTTCTCCTGGTCAATAGTCTTGGCAATGCGCCCCTTCAGAGGTGGACCGTATTTCGCAAAATAAGCGTTGGAAAGACTGCCGACCGTGAACGCCACACCCGTCATCACGAGAATAAAGACTCCACCGACCATTACAGCCCGGTTCAGCTCTCTTTTGCTTTTGACAGTCATGAACCGTACAATTAACTGCGGCTGAGCCAATACACCAATACCAACGCCGAGCGTAATCGTCGAAATTACAATCCACCACAAGTTGTACTTAAGCTCGCCAAAGCCGAACGGGGGCATTGAGGTCCAGCCTCTGTGACCGATTGCCTGAAGCTTGCCGGGAGCCAGCGGCGCCAAATCGGTTAAAGCCTGATGGCCTTCAGTAACCCCTCCAAGCTTACTGTACGTAAAAATAAGCAGTATAAACATGCCTAAGAACATGATAGATCCCTGCAATGCATCGCCGTACATCACGCCTTTAAGCCCGCCCATTACTACGTAGGCCGCGATTATTACACTGAAGACAAGCAGTGCCACATTGTAAGGAATTCCGAATTGAGTGGAAATGAATTCACAGCCGCCGATAAGCACCGCCGCGGCATACAGGGGAATGAACAGGAAAATCACAAGTCCTGCGAACACCTGAATAAACTTGCTCTCGAATCGCCTTGCAAGCAATTCGGGAAATGTGTGCGCATCGAGACGATGGCCCATCCGCCGAGCGGGTGGGCCGAGAAAGACGAAAGCGATAAAGATACCCACAAATATATTCAGAAATGTCAGCCACAACACACTCATTCCGAACAAACCCGCCACACCACCGAAACCTACGATGGCGCTTGTCGAAATAAATGTCGCACCGTAACTCATAGCCATAACGTAAGGATGGACTTTGCGTCCTGCTATGAGATAATCGGTGGCCGTCTTTGTCCGCGAGTATCCCAACCAGCCGAGATATACGACCAGAAGCAAATACATCAGCACGACAAGAATTTCGATTACTCCAACTGACTGTGCTAACATTGTGCTGTCCTCCATTTAAACAGCTTGAATAATAAGGACTTTACTCCCTTTTTTTAAACGAACATTGAAGATTGTTTTAGAAATATCCCGGAGCCTCCTGTTTAATCTGCCTTTAATCATTAATCGCATCTGCATTTCGATCTGTAAAATTTTTACCCTTGCTGTCATGCGAGGACATCAGAGTTCGTCTTCTATCTTCTTATCTTCCTGGGCCCAATGTACATCTTCTGTTTCGGCCTCGTCTGAGCCGCGATTCCAGTTGACCAGACCATAGACTATACATAACAGGGAGCTTGCAACGCAAAGAAGATATACTGCAGCGACGTATTTGTCTTCAATACCCAACATAATCTTTTCCTCTTTTTTAATACTGATAAGTATTATTCTGCTCCCGGAAAAAAATTAATAAACGTCATTTTCCCGGATTGTTACATATTAATCCCAAACATCAATTTCATCGGCGTATTTTCTGTGAAAGCGACACAAAAAAACAGCATTTTTTTTACTGATAACGCGGTTAAGGTCTACGGCCAGAGATACAGCCAATACTTGTTTGGCGTAAACTTAATCTATACAAAAAGTCGTAAGACCAAAAAATAACACACCTAACCCCTTTATATACAAAGTGTTACAGTATTGCTTTTCGGTTTGGACAAGTTCACGGCAGGTCGAGGAGTGACGCCGCATTTCTTGTAAGTATCCTCTCAAGTTTTTTTTCAGACAATCCCAATTTTTTTAGCTGTTTCAGTGTTTTTTCCTGGTCTTTCCACGGCGAATCGGTACCGAACAGGATGTATTCATCCGGGTGATCCATGAGCATTTTTCCGGCTCTCTCGGGTGACATATAATCGAACGCGAACGATATCTCCATGTATATCTGACGCCCGATTAAAAATTGCTGCACATCATCCCATTGCTTCCACGCACCAAGATGAGTCGTTATAAATTTGAGTTTCGGAAATGCGTTTTTGATTTTCAGTAGCTTCTCCGGATCCGCTCTTCTTTCCTTCGGGAATGCTATATCGAATCCCGTGTGCATTACGACCATCATGTTCTCGTCGCACAGCTTCCGGTACATATCGAACAGCCGCTGCTCGTCGGCGTAAAATTCCTGGTAAAACGGATGCAGCTTGATTCCCTTGAATCCTTCGCGTTTGATAAGCCCGATTCGCTCGATGCACTTGGGGTCTGCGGGATGCACCGATGGAAACAGGATGATCCGCTCGGATCTGACCTTTTTGCACCACTCGAAAATCGGCTCGAACTGCTCGGGCTTTGTCGCTATACAGCAAACAACGCTCTTGTCTATCCCGCTTTTATCCATTGAACCGAGCAGCGCCCCGATTGTGCCGTCGAGATAAGCCTTGACATCCGGCGCTTCTTCGAGGAGCTTTTTCATGGCTCGCGGCGCAAGAGCATCGGGAAATGCGTGTGCGTGAAAATCGATAATTCCTTCTGTCATTTTAAGCTGCAATAACCATCCGTTTCGAAAATTCGTCGCCGTCTTAATGTTCTGTACCTGCCGTTTATAATAACACCGGGCCCCGAACTCTTCCAGTAATTTTCTGTAAATCCAGCATTATCCGCCATCTCGAAAAGTCACTCTTGATACGTCTGCCGGTTTGCGATAGTATTTGCTGCCGTGGCGAACTGGTGAAAAAGAATAAAAATTACTTTGGAGACCTGCAAGATGCAGACTATCAGAAACTTCCTTAAAAATGACAGGTTTGCCGAGCACAACGGAATCGAGCTGCTGGAAATCACCCAGGGCGGGGCAAAGGCAAAGCTGGATATCAAAGACTACCACTTAAACGGAGCCAATATCGTACACGGCGGCGCTATTTTCGCGCTGGCTGACCTGGTATTTGCCGCCGCCTCGAACTCGCACGGAACTATCGCCGTGGCAATCAATGCAAACATCTCTTTTCTAAAAGCGTCGGCGGGCGGAACTCTATACGCCGAAGCAAGGGAAATCTCAAAGAATCCCAAGCTCGGGACCTACACAATCGACGTCACCAATGAAGATGGCGACATCATTGCCGTCTTCCAGGGCATGGTTTACAGGAAAAAAGATAGGATCGAGGATTTTATATCGTGAATCGACGACAGTTCCTGAAAAACATGTGCTGCACAGCGTTTGGGGCGGCAGGTTTTCCATACATTGTCCCATCTTCAGTATTGGGAGCTAATGGTGCCGTGCCGCCGAGCGAAAAAGTCGTAATGGGATTCATCGGCGTCGGCAGCATGGGCGGCGGGCACTTGCGAACGTTCCTCGGATACGACGATGTGCAGGTAGAGGCCGCATGCGATCTTCGCGAAATTTTTCGCCAGAGGGCCGTCGAGAGGGTCAGACAGCGATATGGAGGAAGCGGCTGCAAGATATATCGCGATTACCGCGAACTGCTTGCCCGCGAAGATATCGACGCCGTGACAGTTGTCGTGCCCGATTTCTGGCACGCCCTGATAGGCGTCGAGGCCGCTCGCAACGGCAAGGATATGTATTACGAAAAGCCGCTGGCTATGAGCATCGCCGACGGCAAGGCCGTGCGAAGCGCCGTGAACCGGCACAATGTCATCTTCCAGTTCGGAACCCAGCAGCGGTCTGACGACAAATTTCGCTTCGCCTGCGAGCTGGCCCGTAACGAAAAAATCGGCAAACTCCATACAATCATGGTCGGCTCGCACCCGAGCATCACCTGCCCGAATCAACCGAACCAGCCCGCCCCTCCGAAGGATGAATTCGATTACGACACATGGCTCGGCCCCGCGCCCTGGGCACCCTATACATACGAGCGATGCGCTTCAAGGGCCATGGGCACAGAAGGCATGTGGACGCACATCTATGACTATTCGCTCGGCGGCCTCGGCGGAGCCTGGGGAGTTCACCCCATAGATATCGCCCAGTGGGGCAACGGCACCGACCACACCGGCCCGGTCGAAGTACAGGGCACCGGCGTCATCCCCGCAGATGGCTTTGCGGATACTCCAATCGCCTTGGAAGTCGAGCACGTTTATGCCAACGGCGTAAAAATGATTCACATGAACACAAAAACCGCCTTAAAGAGAGCCGAACAATTCTCGCTGCACAACGGCCTGGGCGTTCTGTTTATAGGTGACGAGGGCTGGGTTCTGGTGGAGCGAGGCTTTATCGACGCCGAGCCGAAATCCTTACTGACCGCGACAATCGGTCCCGATGACCGTTTGCCTCGAAGCAACAATCACCGCCGGAATTTCATAGAATGCGTAAAGAGCAGACGCCGGACAATCTGCCCCGTTGACACAGCCGTTCGCTCCGACACCATCTGCCATCTTGACGATATCGCTATCCGCCTCGGCCGGAAGCTCCTTTGGAATCCTGAAAAAGAGCAGTTCATCAACGACGACCAGGCCAACAGAATGCTGAGCCGCCCAATGAGAAGCCCCTGGCATCTGTGAGGCCGGGATATGTTGCAATACTATTGATTAATTCGTTGACAAACAGACTTGCATGAGAAAGGTAGGGTGCGATGAATCGCACCACTGATTCTATGTTGTCAAAGAAAATATCTAATTTAAGGAGGCTTGCCATGGCGGAAGTGTCGAATCATATAGTGAAGCTAATCAACGCGATTGTAATTGTGCTTGTTACGAGTTTTTCTCTTGGCGTTTGTGCCGCGGCGAGCGAAGGTTCGCTGCGTGCCGGGACGGCGAGAATCGATATTACGCCGGAAAAGCCGGTCAAGATGTCCGGCTATGGGGCACGTACCGCCCTGTCAGAGGATGTTCATGATCCGCTGTCGGCGAGAGTCGTTGCATTTGAGAATGACAGCGAGCGGCTCGTGCTGGTCTCGAGCGACCTGTTAGGCTATTACGGCGGAACAGCCGAACAATTCAGGAAAGTCATCCTGAGCAAATTCGAACTCAAGCCCGGCGAGCTTTTCCTAAGCGCCATACATACTCACGATGGGCCGACTCTTACTATCGATAAGGAAAAAGGGCATCCGAACAATCTCGAATATACGAAGAATCTTGAAGGCAGGCTGATGGAAGTAATCGGAAAAGCACTGAAGAATACCGTCCCGGTCCATATCGGTGCGGGCGTGGGATATTCCCCGGTCGGCGTGAATCGGCGAGAGCTGCAATTCGACAGCTCCGGCAACAGCAGGATAAGACTCGGCCGGAATCCCTACGGCCCGACCGACAAGGAAGTACTGGTAATGAAACTTGCAAAAACCGACGGCGCCGTCATGGCATCGTTATTCGATTATGCCACTCACGCCACCTGCCTGGGGGGAAGAAACCTTACCATCAGCGGCGACGTTCTCGGGCTTGCCGAGCAGTTCGTCGAGAAGATTCTGGGCGAGCAGGTTATCGCCCCGGCGTTCGCGGGGGCATCGGGCAATATCGATCCGTGGTTCAGAGTGCTGCCCGGATTCAATACCGAGCCGGACTGGATTCCAGAGCCGGTACTGCTCGGAACGCTGCTGGGCGAAGAGGTCGTCCACGTCTTCCGTGACATTGGAAAGCTATCCGCCGCTGGTGACATTGGGGCGTCCTTTGTAACACTCGAACTTCCGGGTAAGAAGAAAGGCGAGCTCGAGATGAAAAAAGACTGCCCGCCGAGCCAATTCAGCATCACCGCCGCGAAGGTCGGTGACATCGGTTTTGTCGGACTCGGCGGCGAAGTCCTTACCGAAATCGGCATGTCGATTAAAGCGGCTTCGCCTTTCAAGTATACGTTCGTGATTACGCACTGCAACGGAGCCGCGGGATACCTTCCGCCCGAGCATCTCTACATCGAAGGAGGATACGAAATAAGCAGCAGTCCTTTCTCGCCAAAGGCCGCCGAGATGGTCGTTAAGCAGGCGGTCAAAATGCTGCATGAGCTATGAAATCACGTAGGGTAGGCTTTAGCTCGCCGATTCTTGTGGTGGGGCATAGCCCCACCCTACAATTGCTACGTTGAAGTTCTTTAATATGTGCTATACAAAGCGATCTTATTAGCACCGTCAACGATCGTGATTTTGGCATCAGACTGCTCTGCGAGCCAGTTGTCAACGACTGCTTGTGGATTATGTGTGGGTTGGAGATGCGCCGCTCTGACAAGGTCGTCGGGTATCTGCGAGTATATATGAATTCGCTTTAACCGCCGGATCAATCGGGCAAACTTATATGGCTTGTGACTGTAGAGCTTGTATTCGTTCTCTATGGACTTGAATATTTCGTCGATCGGTGCGGTCAGGCGGCGATAAAAATTTTCCATCGTTTTTTCCTCGCCGATACCGTTTGGGCATGCCGCCAGGAAGAGAATCTCACCGCCATCCGTCACGGCCTCCTTTGTCAGCTCAAGTGCCCTCTGGGCGATGTAGAGGTCGATATCATTCGGCAGGCCGCCGGGCGAGACAATGAGCCGCCCTGCCGGACTGATAGTGTGCGTATTACACTGATCGACTGTTGCAAAGGCCTCGGCGCTGACGGGCTCGACGGGCCCGAACCTTGCCCAGCGGATTTGCCCCGATGTGGTGATTGTAATAAGTGTGAAGACGATCCGCTCTTTGACAATCAGCCGCATCCCTTCGAGCTGGTCGCAGGCCAGGGTATTATTCCTCCTGTTACCGTCCGGATGCCAGGGATGAACGCCGAACGTCGATTTATCATCGAGGGCCAGGCTGTGATTCTGCTCGGCCGTTCGAAAGGCGCATATCCCCGGCACGAAATTCTTTATGGGATTCGAATAGCCGGCGAAGTAATGAACCTTGACATCCGAGAGTACAAGGAAAACATCCGCATCGTCGGCCAGAACGTTACTGATGATCTCGGTGCCGCGTGATGTTGCGCCAGCTTCGGCGAATTCGGCATGCTCGCAATCGTGGGCGTGGATTTCAAAATTGCCGATTCCCTCTTTGGCGGCGGCTTTTTCGATTTGTTCGGTGATTCTGCCGTTTTGCGGGGTCCCCGGCTCGTGTGTGCCTGTGCATATCAGGAATCGCACGAATGAGCTTGTTTGAAGTGCGGCAAATAACTGCTCGAATATGTCCCCGAACGGCACATCGCGCGTGCCGTCATCCAAAAGCACACAGAGCCGCCTGCCGGTAATTGCCTCACGAAAGTCCTCGATATCCGGACCGGCCATCGCCTGCCGGAGAATCGCTCGATTGTTCGCTTCTTCTTCGTCTTGCCACGGCCGGATTATGTGCGCGACGTTGGCTTCGGGAATCTGAAGTGACACGATACCGTCGCCGTAGTGAATATCGACCTTCATTTTGACAGCTCATCCTTATAGTAATCGGAATTTGATTTATACCGCCGGGCTGTTAGCCGCTCTGATGATGTTGAGCAATTCATCCTCCACCAGCTCGACGGGATTGCCTTTCATGCTGCTCGATTTTTTGGCTTTTGCCGCTATGGTTTCGTAGTCCTGCGTTTTTATACCGAAGCGGATCAGTGACGGTACTTTCAACGCCATGCAGAGTTCACGCACCCATGTCACTGCGTCGGCCGCCTTCGCCGAACTGGTGCCGGTCAGGAGCCGGGCCGCCTCGTCGTACTTCGCCAGTGCCGGCGAAAATGCATCTCGTTGTTGCAAAGCCTTAACGTTCGCCTCCATGACAAACGGCAGAAGCCGGGCGCAAATGACGCCGTGAGGAGCCGGATACATCCCGCCCAGCGGTCCGGCGAAACCGTGCACGGCCCCCAGCTTCGCATTGGCAAGGCCCAGTCCGCTAAAGAGGCTTGCCATCGCCATATCTTCGCGTGCGTCATGATCGTCAATGTCTTCATAAGCCCGGCATAGAGATCGCCCTGCCCGCAGAAGGCCCTCGCGGCAGATGCCGTCCGTCAGGGGATTCGCCTGGCCGGAAACGTAAACCTCGAGCAGTTGTGTCAGCGCATCCAGGCCCGTGCCGGCTGTGACCGACGGCGGCATCGAATGGGTCAATTCGGGATCGACCACGGCCACGCGAGGCAGCATAAAAGGACTCCGCATGCTGACTTTGACCCGGTGTTCAGGCACTCTCAAAACGGCGTTGCGAGTGACCTCGGCGCCGGTTCCCGCGGTGGTTGGAATCGCAATGTGGGGTGCGGCGTTCAGCGCCAAGGGCCTGCCTGCTCCAACCACCTCCAGGTAATCTTCCAGCTCGCCGCTGTTTGTAAGCATTGCGGCAACAACTTTGCCGGTATCGAGAACGCTGCCGCCGCCGATACTGATAACCATATCGCATCCGGCCTGGCGGGCCGCCTGCACCGCCGCGGTTGCAACAGTTGTGGTCGGCTCGCCTGGCACGTTAAATGTCACGTAGTCAATGCCTTGTTTGCCAAGGCGTCCAAGAAGCGGCTCGGCCCGTTCGACGGCACGGCCAGTGACAACAAAAGCACGTTGACCAAACTCGCCGGACAATGATGCTGCTTCCGAGATTGTGCCGGGGCCGAATATGATGCGTGTTGCCGTTGCGAATTCGAATCTCATATTGATTAGTCCCAGCCCTGCTCATCGGGAAACACGTTCGTGTATTTGATACTCGTGCGGGGCTCGGCCATCATGTCGGCCACGGTGTCACGCCATTTTTGGTAATGTGCCGTCTCCTTGTGCCTGCCTGGATCTTTGGATGTGCGATAGACTTCGACCAGCACAAAACGAGTCGGGTCATCCTGCCGCCGGATTACGTCAAATCGGGCGATCCCCGGCTCCTTAACGCTGTTGCGAGCATTCTCAAGTGTCGCCGTCTCGAAGGCTTCGGCCTGATCGGATTTAACGTGAACGAAAACGTGAACTATAAGCATAATTGTACTCCTTACAGGTTCCAAAGTTCAAGTTGGAGTTTACCAAATAAGCCGCTTACTTAAAAGACATCTTTACGCCGGCGAAGTTCTGCAAAGACCTCCACCGCTTTTGCCGCCGGCATACCAAGAGCCGCCTTCATTTCAGGTGTGCCGGCGCACAGGAAACAATTCGTAGTCTTTTCCTTTAATATACTTGATGGAACCGTCAGTTTGCCCCGGGTCTGCAATTGCCTAACCTGGTCAAGACGCTCTTTGACAATTTGATTACCGGGCTCGATGCCCGATGCGAATTCGTAATTCTCAAGGGTGTAATCATGTCCGCAGTAAACAAGAGTATCGTCGGGCAGTGACGCCAGCCGTTGCAGCGAATTCCACATTGTGTTTGCATCGCACTCCAGCAGCCTGCCACAGCCGCCGACGAACAACGTATCACCCGTCCAGAGGATACCGTTTTCGTTGCCGGACGAAGGCTCCATATAATAGCACACCGATGTTCGGGTATGCCCCGGCGTGGCAATTACACGGACTCTGCGCTCGCCAATTGGCAGAACCTGTCCATCGGCCACGACAGTGTCAATACCGGGAATTCTCCGCCTGTCGGCGCCGATGACCTTGCAGCCGGTTTTCTGTTTCAATTCGGAAGTACCGGCGACGTGATCCCAGTGGTGGTGCGTGACAAGAATCGTCTTGAGGACCAGACCGTGCTTCTGCAATGTTCTCAGCACCAATGAGCCGTCGCTCGGATCGACTGCAAGCGCATCGTTTTGATTATACCGGTACAGGTAAATAAAATTATCGCCGTGTGCGGGAATAGTAATTACTGAATCCATAATCTTCCAAAAATAAAACAGTATTTATTGAAACTCTTCACGTATTCTTCTGCATTACAAAACGTGGCTTTGTGAATAAGCTACCATTAACCGGGCTTGCTGTCAAAAATTCAACATAAGGATTCTCAGCATATCTCGAAAGAAACGTATTGATTGGACGGAGTCGGCAAGCTATAATTTCACTTTATCAGAGGCATGCAGTTTTTCAGTGCAAATGACGCCGGCATACAAATGTGAGGTTAAAGGAGTTGTTGACACATCCTGAAATTGAAAGGCAAGTTCACATGAAAAAGACAAAAGTATTATCCGCCGCGTTAACCTGTTTTCTGACAATATCACTGACGGCTTCGACAACAGCCGCCCGGCAGGCCGAACAGAAAGCCAAGGATATTTTGGATGCTGCGGGCGTGAAAGGCGGTTTCATCGTCCACATCGGCTGTGGGGACGGGCAACTGACGGCGGCGCTTCACGCAAGCGAAAGCTACGCCGTGCACGGCCTGGACAAAGATGCGGGCAATATCAAACAGGCCCGTAGAAATATTCGTTCAGTCAATCTCTACGGCACAGTTTCCGTCGACCAACTTGAGGGCAACCGGCTTCCGTATATCGACAACCTCGTCAACCTCGTTGTATGCGAGGACCTCGGCAATATTTCCATGGACGAGGTATTGCGGGTCCTGGCTCCCAAGGGTGTGGCTTATATTAAGCAGGCCGGCAAGTGGCAAAAAACTCTCAAGGAACGTCCGTCAGAAATTGACGAATGGACACATTATCTGCACGACGCCAGCGGCAACGCCGTCGCGCATGATTCGGTGGTCGGCCCGCCCCGACGAATGCAGTGGGTCGGCAGCCCGAAATGGGCGAGAAGTCACGAACATTCGGCATCTCTCAATGCGCTGGTCTCGGCGAACGGGCGAATCTTTTACATCATAGATGAAGGACCGAGAGACTCCATCCAGCTTCCGCCGAAGTGGCGCCTGATTGCACGGAATGCCTTCAACGGGACCATACTGTGGAAGCGAGAGCTGCCGGAATGGCACAATCATCTGTTCCCACTCAAAAGCGGACCGGCGAGACTTACACGGAGGCTCATCGCTATCGGCGACGAAGTCTACACGACAATCGGCATTAATGCCCCGCTGAGTGCTATCGACGCGGCAACGGGAAAGACGATTCGTACATACGAAGGAACTAAAACAGTCGAGGAGCTCGTTTCCACGAACGGGGTATTGTTTCTCGTCGTCAATCCCGAACGTGAGCCGGTTGACTACAAACAGGAAAATGCGAACTGCTGGACCGAGCGCGACCGCGCAAGCAAGCGATGGGGCTGGGATGCAACAATCGACGAGCTGATGGCAGTCGAGGCCGGAACAGGTGAAATCCTCTGGAAGCACGAGAGCAGGATAGTGCCGATGTCGCTGGCCGCCGACGATCAGCGCGTTGTCTTCCACGATGGAGAAGCAGTCGTGTGTATCGAAGCGGGCACGGGCAACCAACTCTGGCGAACACCCGTCCAGCGCAGCACTCTTATCCCAACCGGCTGGTCGCCTTCGACTGTGATGTATAAGGACGTAGTACTTTTTTCAGGGCAACAACGCTATCTTGTGACCCTCTCTGCCAGTAACGGCAAAAAACTCTGGGAGTCAAAACTGCATCCCTCCGGGCACTTCTGCCCCGAGGACATATTTGTTATCGACAATCTCGTCTGGTCTGGTGACATCGCCCGCGCCAGGCCTCGTTCCACCGGGATGTTCACAGGCCGGGACCCACATACGGGCGATATAAACCGCGAGTTCTCCCCCGATGTAGAACCCTTCGCCGTTATGCACCAGCGCTGCTATCCGAGCAAAGCTACGGAAAAATACCTCATGCCGTCCTGGATCGGTACCGAGTTTATCAATCCGCGCACAAAAGAGTGGGAGATCCACCACTGGGTTCGCGGCGGTTGTTTCTACGGCATGATGCCCTGCAACGGCATGATTTACGCCACCCCGAACGCGTGCGCATGCTACTATCAATCGAAGCTGGACGGATTCAACGTCCTGGCACCGGCGGCAGAGAAGAAGCTGCCCGCACCATCGGACGCCGACCGGCTCCAGCGAGGACCGGCCTACAATAATATACGAGTGGCAAGAAACGAAACACAAAAGAAGTCTGACTGGCCGATGTACCGCCACGATACCAGGCGGAGCGGGCGTGCGGGAACAAAGATTCCTACAACACTGAAACATGCCTGGCAAACCGAACTCGGCGGACGCGTTACGCAGCCCGTAGTTGCGGATGGGAAATTGTTCGCCGCATCGGTGGATACGCACACAGTGCACGCTCTGGACGCAGCTTCCGGCGAGAAACTCTGGAGCTATACCGCCGGTGCTCGCGTGGACTCTCCTCCGACTATTTACAAGGGGCGCGTGATTTTCGGCTCGGCCGATGGCTGGATTTACTGCCTGCGTGCTTCGGATGGGGCTCTGGCCTGGCGGTTCAGGGCGGCACCGCATGACCTGCGGCTAATGTCGTACGAGCAGCTCGAATCCGTATGGCCCGTCTCCGGCAGCGTGCTAATTCAGGACGGCGCCGCTTACGCTCTTGCGGGCAGGTCAATGTTCCTGGACGGCGGTATGCGAATGCTGCGTCTCGATCCGCTGAGCGGAAAGAAACTCTCTGAGACAATCCTAAACGACCGTGATCCCAGAACCGGCAAGAACCTTCAATCGAGAATCGATCACAAGAAAATGCCCGTCACCTCGCCGGACATCCTCTCCAGCGACGGCAAATTCGTATACATGAGGTCCCAGCGATTCAATCTAAACGGACGCCGTGCCGTTATCGACCCCGAACACCAGACCGACCAGGAAGGCGAAGGGACACACCTGTTCTGTCCCACGGGATTCCTGGATGACTCGTGGTTCCATCGCACCTATTGGATCTACGGCAAGAACGCGGGCGAAGGCTGGGCGGAGTGGTCTGTCGCGGCAAGGCTCGTCCCGGCAGGAAGGATTCTCACATTTGACGATACCAATGTGTACGGCTACGGACGTCACCCGAAATACCTGTGCAATTCTTCCGTGCTGGAATACCGGCTCTTCGCCGCCGACAAAAACTTCGATCCCGAACGTGCCGCCCGCGTCAACAAGGTCAAGATTCCACAGAACACAGTCAACTGGAAGAATCGCGCCAAGCGCCCGGAGCTTGATCTCAGCGCCGTGAGACGTAAATGGATGTTGGAGAAGCCCGAGCTTATTGCCAAGGCCATGATCCTCGCGGATGATACGCTGTTTGTCGCCGGCCCGCCCGATGTCGTTGATGAGGAGAATATCTGGGGCCGCACTCTTGAGCCGGAAGTGCAGGCAAAGCTGCATGCACAGAGCAACGCTCTCGAAGGCAGCCAGGGCTCTTTGCTCTGGGCCGTATCGGCTTCCGAAGGCGACAAACTGGCCGAATACAAGCTCGAAAGCGTACCGGCATTCGACGGCATGGCCGCTGCCGACGGGCGGCTATATCTTTCAATGAAGAACGGCTGCATCTTGTGCATGGCCGGAAAGTAATTCTGATAATAAAAAGTATAGGATAATAAAGAACATGGTGACACGAAGACAATTTCTAAAAATGACAACAGCCGCCGGGGTAGCAGCACTCAGTCACCCTGTATCCCGAAATATTCTCGCACAAGCGCGAAGCCTCAACGGTAAGGCCTCTCAAGAAAAGAGAAACGTGCTTTTTATTGTCGTTGACGACTTGAATCATTCTCTCGGATGTTACGGCCATCCGCTTGTGAAATCACCCAACATCGACCGGCTGGCGGCTCGCGGCATTCGCTTCGAGCGTGCCTACTGTCAGTTCACCGTTTGCAATCCGAGCCGCACATCTTTGCTTACGGGCTTAAGGCCGGATTCAACGGGCGTCCTGAACAATACGACCGGCTTTCGTTCGAAATTGCCGAACGTCGTCACGCTGCCGCAATTGTTCCGCAGGCACGGATACTTTACGGCCCGTGTCGGGAAAGTCTTTCACGGACGTAAGAACACGGATGATCCAAAAGCATGGGATGTGACATCCGATCCGAGAGGAACACCGCGCGGCCAAAAGGGGCAGGGAAAAAATCTCACCGGCGGCCGGGTCAAGTGGTGTCGATGGCTTGCCGCGGAAGGAGGTGACGAAGATCAATCCGATGGCATGATTGCCGCTGAGACCATCAGTTTGCTGGAGCAGCGGCGAGATGACCCGTTCTTTATAGCCGTCGGTTTTCATAAGCCGCACGACCCGTTTATCGCGCCTAAAAAATACTTCGATCTTTATGTTCTTGAGTCTCTGAAATTGCCCGAGGATCCGCCCGACCGTTCGCCCGAGCCTGCCCATGTAATCGGTAGCGGCTGGAAAGCCGAGTTCGATCAATTCACCGACCGCGAGCGACGCGAGTTCATGCGAGCCTATTACGCGGGAGTATCCTTCATGGACGCTCAGTTGGGAAAAATCATGGCCGCAATGGATCGCCTGGGACTTTGGCAAAATACGACCGTTGTATTTTTCGGCGACCACGGCTACCATCTCGGCCAGCGCGGCTGGTGGAACAAAAATACGCTGTTCGAGCTTTCAGCCCGCGCTCCACTGATTATGGCGACGCCGGGAATGAAAACAAAGGGCACAAGCTGCTCACGCATAGTGGAATTCGTTGACATCTATCCCACACTGGCCGACCTGCACGGGCTGGCCGCCCCGGGCAATCTCGAAGGAACGAGCTTTCGGCCTCTGCTGAACAACCCGAATCGGTCTTGGAAGAAGATGGCGTTTACGCAGGTACAGCGAGGAAAGATCGCCGGCCGTTCCGTACGAACCGAGCGCTGGCGCTACACGGAGTGGGGCCGGGGCAGACAAGGCGTCGAACTATACGACCACGATCATGACCCCGGCGAATACTACAACGTTGCAGACGATCCTAAGTATGCCGACACTATTAAAGAACTGAGGAAAATGCTGCGAGGACCGAAGATGTGAATGAACTCATAAAAGGATTCGTACCATGAAAAAGACAAGCAGCTTAATTCTGGCCGGCAGTGTGGTTTTAGTAATTCTGGCAGCTATCGGGTGCACATCTAACGTTGTAGCTAAAAGCGATGAAACGTACGATCCAACCTGGGAATCGTTGTCAAAACACAAGGTCCCGGAGTGGTTTCGCGACGCCAAATTCGGCATCTATACCCACTGGGGGCCGGTAACAGTCGGAGCCGAGGACGGCCCCGGCGGTGTCCAGTGGTACGGACGCAGCATGTATATGGAAAGCAGCCCAACGTTTGAGTATCACCTGAAGAAATATGGCGACCAGAACAAAGTCGGCTACAAAGACATGGCCAGGATGTTCACGGCGGAGAAATTCGATGCCGATCTGTGGGCGGAACTTTTCGCCGCCGCCGGCGCGAAGTTCGCCGGGCCCGTGGCGATTCATCATGACAACTATGCCATGTGGGACTCAAAATATACTGAATGGGACAGCATGGACCAGAAACCCGGGCGCGATTTTACCGCCGAGCTTCAAAAGGCCATTCGCAAACGCGGCATGAGGTTCATCGCAACGTTTCATCACGCGTTCTCCTGGCGCTATTTCGAGCCATCGTACAAGTTCGACGGCGCCGATCCCAGGTACGCCGGATTGTATTGCCAGGCCCACGAGCCCGGAGCTGCGCCCACTCCGGAATTCCTGGACCAGTGGTTGGGAAAGGTCAATGAAGTGGTCGAGAAATACGAGCCTGACCTAACCTGGTTCGACTTCGGTCTGGGCGATAAAAAACGCAATTGTATTACGCCGGAGTACCGACTGAGGATGTTCGCCGACTATTACAACTGGGCCGCTCGGAATAATCGACAGGTCGGCGTCGCCCACAAGCATCCCGACATCCACAAGCATACCGGCATCCTCGACTTCGAGCGCGGGCGGCAAGACCGCCTGACGCCCTACCCATGGCTGACCGATACCTCTGTCGGTCCATGGTTCCACCAGAAATCGTCTCCATATAAAACTACCAACGATTTAGTGGACGTCCTGATTGATATTGTATCCAAGAATGGCTCTATGCTCCTGAATGTCGGCCCCGCCGCCGACGGTACGATTCCCATCGAGGCGCAGCAACTGCTGCACGGCATCGGAGCGTGGCTGAAGGTCAACGGCGAGGCGATCTATGAAACGCGCCCGTGGGAGGTCTTCGGCGAAGGTCCGACAAAAAACACCGGCGGCGGTTTCAGCGAGCGTAAGGACAAGCCATACACTTCCAAAGATATCCGTTTCACGCTCAGCAAGGACGGCAGGACACTCTATGTGATTGCCCTCGACTGGCCGGATGAACAACTGACCATCAAATCCATTAAAATCGCAAACGCCAAATCCGGCGCGCGTATCCAACTGCTCGGCCACAACAGCAACATCGGTTACAGCATCAACAGTGAAAAGCAATTAGTCATCCAGAGGCCGGATCTTGATGCCGAAGAGCGTCCATGTAAGCATGCTTTCGCATTCAAACTGACAGGCTTCGAAACCGAATAGCATGAAGCTGAATCTCTTAAGAATGGTTTGGATGTTCATCGGTATGCATGCCAAGAAATCTTGAAATTTCCTGTCAAAGAGATTATTGTGTGCATCACAGGATGAATATTGAAAGCAATTATATGTAATAAGGAGATAATGAAGACGATGAAGGATAATTGCACAAGGCGGGATTTCCTCGGGTCAATAGGACTTGGAGTTGCAGCATCTCTTGCAGCCGGTTGTTCAGGTGTCTCTCAAGCGGCTTCGGCCAAGAAACAGAGCCCTAACATTCTCTTTATAATGTCCGACGACCATGCCGCCCATGCAATCAGCGCCTACGGCAGCCGGCTGGCGAAGGTTGCTCCGACGCCTAATATCGACAGGCTGGCTGATGAAGGTCTTCTCTTCGAGAACTGCTTTTGTACCAATTCGATTTGCGTGCCCAGCAGGGCATCGATCCTTACCGGCCAACACAGCCAGACCAACGGCGCCCTGGACCTGGGTGGCAGGCTCGAACCGGAGAATCAATACCTGCCCAAACTGATGAAAAAGGCCGGCTACGAAACCGCCATGATCGGCAAGTGGCACCTCAAGAACGAGCCGGCGGCGTTCGATTATTACTGCGTGCTGCCGGGACAGGGCTCGTATTTCAATCCGATTCTTCGCGAATCCGGCGGGCAGTGGCCCAATAATGAAAAACGCTTTGCAAAATATGATTCTTGCCACAGCTCGTATGTGATTACCGATTTGTCGCTCAAGTGGCTCAAAAAGAGGGACCGTTCGAAACCCTTCTTCCTGATGCACCATTTCAAGGCGCCTCACGATAATTTCGAGAACGCCGAGCGCTACGACTGGCTGTTTAATGATGTCGATATTCCGGAGCCCGAAAGCCTTTGGGAGCCCGGCAATCACGGTTCCGAAGCAACAAAAAACATGGGAACCTCTATCGGCAAACGCAACAAGCGGCGGAATATGGGGCACCACATGTTCGTAGATAAATCGCTGCCGGACGAGGAGTATAAACGCACGGCATATCAGCGTTATCTGAAAAAGTACCTGCGATGTGTTCGCGGGGTCGATGACAACATCGGCCGGCTATTCGACTATCTTCAAAAGACCGGCCAGATGGACAACACCATTATCATCTATACATCCGACCAGGGCATGATGCTGGGCGAGCACGATTTTATCGACAAGCGATGGATGTACGAAGAGTCGATGCGAATGCCGTTTCTTGTGAGGTATCCCGGGATGATAAGGCCGGGGACTCGCACCGACGAGGTTATCAACAATACAGACTTTGCGCCGACGATACTGGAGCTGGCGGGACTCGATGCTCCCGACTATATGCAGGGGCGAAGTTTTGTTCCGGTGCTGCGGCGAAGAACACCATTAAATTGGCCCAAGGCCACCTATTACCGTTACTGGATGCACATGGCGCATCACGACAACCCGGCACATTTCGGAATCCGGACGAAAGTATACAAACTGATATTCTTCTACGGAATGAACTACAAGCAAGGCGGCCCTAAGCCGACCCGGCCGGGCTGGGAACTGTACGATATGATAAACGATCCGCACGAAATGAACAACCTGTACAACAATCCGAGATATGTTGTTGTAATCAGAAAACTGAAGGCCGAACTGCTGCGGTTGAGGAAAAAGTATAACGAAACTGATGAAAAATACCCTCATATACAAAAGATCATCGACGAATACTGGGATAAATAAATATGACACAGATAGAAAAAATCATCACGGCAAAATTCAACTTTAGCATGATTCTGTTACTGGTGGCAATTCTTACCGGTATAGCGCCCGAAGCGTTTCCACAAACCAACAATCGACAGGCGGATGAATTATCTAATCGGCCAAGATTATTTTTCACCGCCGAGCGTGTTAAACGCCTGCAAGAGCGTGCCGCTGAAAACAATATATTTAAGGAAGCCTCGGACAAACTCATTGAGCGGGCTGACAGGTTCCTTGATGCAAGGCTGGTATCGAAGGAATATGCCGAAGGCGGTTCCGGGCAGCACGGTAATTACGGCCGGCCCAGTTCCCAAATCAGCGACATGGGGCCGGCGCTCGGCCTGGCTTACCAGATGACCGGCAATAAACGCTATGCCCAAAAACTTAGGGATGCCATGATTCATTATGGCAGCTTTAGCAGGTGGGCCGGCGATGCTCATCACGATCCGCCGTGGCACTCGGAACTGAATACGGCAAGGTTTTGCTATGGCTACGCCGTCGGATATGACAGTATTTACGATTTCCTGTCGGAGGATGAAAGAAAGACTGTCGCCGGGGCGATGGTTCGGCTCGGTATTCTGCCGACACTGGATGACTGGATTCTGGGCGAAAAACGTATTCACGCCCTGGATTCGATGGGGCATAACTGGTGGAGCGTGTGCGTTTCGATGGCCGGCCTGGCGGCCTTGTCACTGGCCGGCGATGTGCCTCAGGCCGAAGGCTGGGCTCACCGCGTCTCGGATGTTTTTCCGGAATGGTTTTACTATCAGGGAAATGTCCTGCAAAACAAGCCGGTCAACTTCGACAGCGAGGGGGCATTTTATGAGAGCGTAAATTATGCTAATTATGCTCTATCGGAGTATTTGCTCTTCCGGCTCGCTTATTCGAACGTATTCGGAGAATCGGCGTCACCGGATATTCCATTGCTTCAGACCGCGGGGGATTTCTTCGTTCACACGTGCTACCCGGCCACCGATTCGATAATGTCGGCAAATTTTGGCGACAGCAGCTTGCGGGCAAACGGGGCACGAACAATCCGTATGCTGCTTGCCAACGGCTACGACAAGCCGCAATATCACTGGTATCTGACCCGAACGGACCGCGGTTTGAGCAATCCGGTCGGACTCCTCTATGACATGCTGCAACCAGGGCAGACTGTTGGCGATGAATACGACAAATCGATGCTGTATCCGGATATCGGCTGGGCGGTTCTGCGGTCGTCATGGCACAATAACGCGACAATGCTGGCGGTCAAGTCGGGCTTTGCATGGAACCATGCGCATCCGGATGCGGGGTCATTTATACTGTTTCATCAAGGCGTGCCTTTGATTATCGATTCCGGCAACTGCTCTTACAGCAGGCGCGAGTACACAAGCTACTACCGTCACAGCAGGGCCCACAATGTAATACTGACCGATGGTCACGCGCAGAATCCGGAAGACTGCGGCAACGGCGACCGCGGCACGGTCACGCCCGGCGGCATACCCCGCCTGATAGATGCCGCCGGACTAAAGTATGTATTCGCCGATGCCGCCGGCCCGACATCGTGGAAGTTCTCGCGGAACTATCGCCACTTCCTTTGGCTTGATGATGTGATACTGATCTTCGACGATGTGCGGACCCACGAGAAAGGCAAACTGGAATGGCTGCTGCATTATCAGGACAAGGCCGAGAAACAAGGCGAGCAGATACTGCTTTCAAACGGCGACGTTCGAGCGATTGTACAGCCGCTGTTTCCGGAAAAAATGAAATTTGTCGAGAAGAAAGGCCTCAAAGACCACGATCCGGATACTAAAGTGACATATCTCGCTTTTACGCCGGAGCAGGCCACGCGGGAAGCAAAGTTCATCACGGCGGTGTTTCCGCTTGAACCGGGCAGTGAAGAACCAGCAGTGCAAGTCGAGCGATTGAAAGCCAACGAAGCTATCGGAGTACGTGTCAGCCAAGGCAACATACTCACGGATGTATATCTGAATCTAAGAGCGGACGGCAGAAAAATGCACCGCAATAGCTGCAATGTGATTGACGGCTGGGATACGGATGCGTATATTTTCGCCGTGACCCGGCCTAAAGATGCCGACCAAAACGACCCGGATTCAGTCGTGCGCTACTTCGTGGCATGCGGCAGCTACTTACGCAAAAACGGCAAAGTCGTGCTCGATTCGCTCTCGAAGGTTGACACCGTCTTTGTGCCGGGCAGGCAAACACAGGTACAGTTGGAAGGGCAACCAGTCACAAATGTATTTTTAAGAGCTGCGGCTAAACCGGACACGATCATCCTAAACGGCAGTAGCATCAAAGTTCTTTATGACGAAACAGCACATGCAATTCGCCTCGGCACAAACTTGATAAAATGAGAAAACGTGCCATAATTTGAGTTGAAATTATGTTTATACAGGAGGTCGTAAAATGAGTGACACACGTTGGTCGAGAAGAAGATTCTTAAAAGCAGTTGGCTTGGGTGCGGCGGCGCTTTCGGTGCCGGCCGTCGATGTTCTTGGCACAGAAAAGGATAAGCCGAATATCCTTTTTATTTTTGCCGATGACCAGTGCTTCGAGACGCTGCATGCGCTGGGCTGCGATGAAATTCAGACCCCGAACCTCGACAGGCTCGTCAGGGGCGGCGTGACTTTCACACACGCATACAACCAGGGCGCCTGGCACGGCGCCGTGTGCGTGGCAAGCCGGACGATGCTCAATACGGGTCGGTTCTTATGGAATGCCAGAGAGCTTGAGCCGAACTTAAAGCAGGAAACGGCGGCTGGCAGGTTCTGGTCGCAGTACATGAAACAGGCGGGCTACGAAACCTACATGAGCGGCAAATGGCACGTCAAGGGTATCAAGCCGGCAGATATATTCGATCATGTCAAAGATGTTCGCCCCGGGATGCCCAATCAGACGAAAGAAGGGTATAACCGCCCTATCGAAGGACAATCTGATCCGTGGAAACCGTGGGACAGAAAATACGGCGGCTACTGGAAAGGCGGCAAACACTGGAGCGAGGTTCTCGGTGACCATGCCGAGGACTTTCTCGAAAACGCTTCGAAGAGTGAAAAGCCCTTCTTTATGTACATAGCCTTCAACGCCCCGCATGACCCGAGGCAGTCTCCTAAAGAGTACGTGGATAAGTACCCGCTTCAAAACGTCAGAATCCCCGCCAATTTCCTGCCGGAATATCCCTACAAGGATTCAATCGGCTGCAGCGCAAAGCTCAGAGATGAAAAGCTCGCCCCCTTCCCCCGGACAAAGTACGCCGTCAAAGTGAACCGCCGGGAATACTACGCGATTATAACCCACATGGATGCGCAGGTTGGCCGCATTCTCGATGCACTCGAAAAAACAGGAAAGGCCGACAACACATATATTTTCTTCACCGCCGATCATGGACTGGCGGTCGGTCATCACGGCCTGATGGGCAAACAAAACATGTACGACCACAGCGTCAGACCCCCGCTGATGGTGAACGGCCCCGATGTTCCGAAAAACAAAAGAATAGATGCCCCGGTTTATCTTCAGGATATTATGCCGTCGGCTCTGGAACTTGCCGGCATCAGCAAGCCAAAACAAGTGCAGTTCAAGAGCCTGATACCGCTCGTCAGCGGCAGAGCCAAAAGCAGCTACGACGCCATCTACGGCGGCTATATCAACCTGCAGAGAATGGTCAGCGCCGACGGATATAAAATGATATATTATCCGAAAATTGATAAGACGCTGCTCTACAACCTCAAAGACGACCCGCTTGAAATGAAGAACATCGCCGACGATCCGTCCAACGCCCGTATATTGCGAAAACTCAGAAGGCGGCTAAAGAAACTGCAGAAACAAGTCGGCGACAAGCTCGATCTTGATAGTACTTCCAAATCATAAGAATAGTCTCAGAAAGGAAATGCGATGAAAAAGCTATTGCTAAGTTGTCTGATAATAACGTTTACCTGTCTGGTCCCGGCAACTGCTCAGGAGGACATCCTGATAGCGGATTTCGAGAGCAAAGACTACGGCGACTGGAAGGTGACGGGTGATTCTTTCGGCCCGGGCCCGGCCCGCGGTAACCTGCCGTCTCAAATGAACGTTACAGGCTTCGAAGGCAAGAGGCTGGTAAATTCGTTCTACAATGGTGACGATACCACGGGCACACTCACTTCTCCAAAGTTCGAAATCAAACGCAAGTACATCAATTTTCTTATCGGCGGCGGTAAACATCCAGGCCGGGCTTGTATCAACCTGCTCGTGGACGGGAAAGTCGCGCGCACCGCAACCGGACCTAACGACAGGCCGGGAGGTTCGGAAGAATTAGCCCGGCATAGTTGGGATGTCTCAGAACTACTCGGCCGCAAAGCTCAAATACAGATAGTCGATAAGCAAACAGGGGGCTGGGGACATATTAACATCGACCATATAATACAGAGCAATGAGAAGGCCGTCGTAATAGCTGAAAAGACTCGGCAGTTCGTGATGCAAAAAAAATATCTGAATTTTCCAGTAAAGAACGGGGCTAAGAAATGTTATATCCATTTAATCATAGACGGCAAGATCGCGCGCGAATTCGACATCGAAATGGCACACGAAAAGCCCGACTTCTGGGTGTTCTTGGATATCAGTGAGTTCGAAGGTAAAAAAGCTACCTTGCGAATAGACAAGTACGATCCTGCCAGAACTAAGGGCTTCGATTCGGTCTATCAGGCAGACACTTATATCGGCGAAGAAAACGTTTACCGCGAAAAACTGCGCCCTCAAATACACTTCACCTCACGCAGAGGCTGGAACAATGATTCCAACGGAATGGTCTATTATGATGGCGAATACCACCTGTTCTATCAGCACAATCCCTACGGCTGGAACTGGGGTAATATGACCTGGGGCCACGCCGTCAGCGAAGATATAATCCACTGGAAAGAGCTGGGAGATGCGATTCACCCCGACAAACTCGGAACTATATTTTCCGGTTCTGCGGTAGTCGATTTGAACAACACGGCAGGCTTCCAGACCGGCGACGAGAAGGTAATCGTGTGCATCTATACCTCCGCGGGAGGCAGGAATCCGATGTCTAAGGGACAACCTTTTACCCAGTCTATTGCCTATAGCAACGATCGCGGCAGAACATGGACCGTATACGAGGGTAATCCTGTCCTTGACCATATTAACGGCGGCAATCGCGATCCTAAAGTCATCCGGCACACGCCGACCGGACAATGGGTGATGGCTCTGTATCTGGACGACCGAGAAATGGGATTTTTCACATCGAAGGATTTGAAATCATGGGAATTCCAGAGCAAGATCAAGTGCTTCCATGAGTGCCCTGAGTTATTCGCGCTGCCGGTCGATGGAGACAAGGACAACGAAAAATGGATACTCTACGGCGGCAGTGGGGAATACCTTCTCGGCCATTTCAACGGCAAAGAGTTCAAGAGCGAGAGCGACGTGATACGTTTTCATTACGGCAACTGTTTCTACGCATCCCAAACGTTCACCAACATCCCCAAATCCGACGGCAGGCGAATCCAAATAGCCTGGGGCCGGGTGAAGATGCCGGGCATGCCGTTCAACCAGATGATGTTGTTCCCGGTGACATTGACTCTGCACACAACCGAAAAAGGACCTCGAATGTTCGCCGAACCGGTTCGCGAAATCGAAAAACTTCACGAACGCAAATGGCAATGGAACAGCGAAATCCTCAAGCCGGCAGAGAATCTGCTTTCGGAAATATCGGGCGAGCTGTTTCATATTCGTGCCGAGCTGAAAGTCGGCGACGCCCGTCAGGCCGGCTTCGTCGTCCGGGATATTCCCGTCGTATATGACGTTAAGAAACAGCAGCTTACCTGCCAAAATAAGACGGCTTCGTTGAAATCGGTGGATGGTAAAATTAAGATTGAACTACTGGTGGATCGCACGTCCATAGAGATATACGGTAACGACGGCAGAGTTTATATGCCGATAGGGGTGATTCTCGCCGACAATCCGAAGTCGCTCGAAATATTCACAAAGGGCGGAAATACCGAGGTGAAATCTTTAGAGGTTTACGAGCTTAACTCCGCCTGGAGGTGAGGTGATATTTACTCAAATTGACTGAAATTATTAAATGTATGCTCACAAGTTTATTTAGTGTAAGCACGTACTAAAAGATGTCATTCTGAGCGAAACGCAGTGAAGCAAAGAATCTAAACGCTTAAGAAAAATTATTATAATCAACAGATGCATATTTATCAGATTGACAACGTCGAGATCCTTCGCTCCGCTCAGGATGACAAAATTCGGTCAGTGCAGTAATAATAGGATGGGCAGATTCTCCTGCCCATGCTGTTCGGTTGGCATTGCATTATTCAGCATGGGCAAACAAGTTGTCCATCCTACCGGTTATTCAACCTTCTTATAAAACTCAGCCTCTTTGTCGGAAAGTTTTTTCTCACGTATCATGGTACGAACACGCCGTATATCGATGTCTCTGGGCTGGCCGCCGGAAGCCGAGACGGCAGCAACATCCGATCCGGCGGGAACCACTTTCAAAAATCTGTCCGCTGAAACAGTCGAAATGAATAATACCAAAATAAGCACGCAGGCGGCAAATGCCCCGGCGAATTCTCGTCTTTTTGCCGCCGCTGTTCTGTCGAATTTCTCGAAGCGGCACTTGTCACATTGTATGCAATCGGCGTTGTCTTTGCCGGTAAGACCGAATTGGCATCTGCCGAATTTCTTTGCCGGCAGGTATCGCTTTAATATTGCAACATGATTAAGAAGCGACAGGAATGCCCCGGTCGGACACAAATACCGGCACCAAAAACGAGGCCAGAAAAGTGATCCGAGCAGGGCCGCCGCAACAACGAAGATTAAGACTGATTTGAAATCATAAGTTGTAAACTGCCGGCCGAATACCGAAATGAGCGGGTCGGCAACCAGCGTGGTGCGGTCTCTGGAGGCGAAAAATACGATAACCACGACCAGGAGAATGACATACTTTACAAATCTTGCCTTTCGCATCGATTCGTTTGATATTGACGGCTTGAATCTTCCGGGCAGAATATAGCCGATCAGTTCCTGTGCTGCACCGAATGGGCAGATGTAGCCGCAGTAAAGATTGCCGAAGATAACGACAAGAAGCGGAATCCCTACGACCAGCAGAAATGCTCCCGTCAATGCCATTGCAGGGGTGTGCCAGGATAGTATGGTGACAATTTGTTCGCTGGAGTACTGGGCGTTCAGCCATATTCCGCCGACGCCCAGACTCAGACTGAGAACGACCAGCCGACTCCAAAAACCGCCGAAATACGTCACGATTAAAGCAAGGGCAAAAGCAGCGATTAAATATATTGCATGAGTGTCCGGCAGATATTTTGCCTTATGAACTTGTTGTACAGCAATCGGTCCGACCGGCCTGCCGAGCACATCGGCGGCGAATCTTTGTCCCGATGTTTCAAGTATCGAGACAATAGCCTCGGAGCTGACGGTCGCTCCTGTTACCGCCTGAATGCCGGCGAAAGGCTCAGGCCGAAAGAGATTGCGGCCGATCAGAGAATCGAACCACTGACTGAGAAGCTCAAGGTACGCCGGTGTCTCGTTCGAACGTATTATATGAAAGCCGAGGATACTGCCGTCACGGTTATCCGCGTACACGGCGAGGTTTATCCTGCCGCCGAAACCCCGGACTTCGGGCGCCAGGTCTTCCGAGCTGAAAATGTATCCGGCGGATCGATCATTGGCATCCGTGATTCTGAAGAAATCGATTTTGCGAGCGTTTTCGCCAATAGCAGCCGATTGCCGCTCAATTTGAAATTGGCCGGCAAGTGCTTGAACTGAATTAAGCGGCAGTGACGGCCTCAGATGCGCACCGGCATAAGTCAGCAGATTCGAGCACAAAACGAAAGATGCTCCAACGCCGAACAAAGCATAACCGAGGCTGCGAAACCTAAAGGTGGTTGTGTCCGAAAAGCACGCCTTCTCCGACCCGGCAATCTTCAAAATCGCCGGTGGTAAATTCGCCAGAATAAGCATCGCAAATACGAGCAGCGCCATTCCGGTTCCTATAACCGGGACCAGCGCAAGGCTTGTCACCGCCCCCCCTGCCGCCGCTCCGGTATGGTCGGCGGTTTCGAGCATACTGCCCGCATGGCCCGTCTCAAAGCCAGAATCGGCCAACTGACCGGCGGCTATCGGAAAGTAACAGCCCGTGCAGACGCCGCACAGGACAAACGCAATCGCAAACGTCACGTGTGTCCACTGCCCGACCGGCCAAAAAGCTATTGCACATAGCACAAGTGAATGTACAAATATCACCAGCAGCAATAATCTTTCGTTGCGGTTCGTTTTATGTTCCGATAACAAACGCCGTACCGAAGCGGCGCCGGCGGTCAGACCAGCCATAAACAAAGATGAAACTACACCGATGTGCAGATACAGCGAGCCGAAACGTGTCTGGTAAAGATACATCAGGACAATCACCGCCCCGATGCCAACCACCCCGGCAGAAAAGACCAGAAAACTGCCGTCGAAGCTTGAAGCCCTCCCCTCTGCTGCCGATGTCAGGATATAGAGCATCCTCAATATCACAACAACCAGAATGGGGATAAGAAAAACGAGCGGACCGGCAAGGGCCAGGTGTTTGATTAGCCGTGCTGCCGGCGCGCCGGATTGCTTGGCTGCAAGCAATAGGCTGTAAAGATGGGTCAGAGGTCTCGAATCACGATTTATCAGAAAATACTCCGGCAGATCCGCATTTGAATAGTTCTTCATCGCCTCAGAAGCACGGTCGGGCAGATAAACCGAAAGCAAACCCTCCGGACTAAATAGACGGCCGGCGCCGTTTATCGACGCGAAACGGTCCCGCAGGGCGCCGGGCTCGCCCGTGACACTTTCGGAATCGGATGCAATGAACCATGTATCTTCGCCGGGCGCAAGAACAATCTGCGAAAAAACCTGCTCAAGCGTGCGCTTCGTCGAGGCGCCGAGATTGACAAGCTCGGTGCCCATAATATTCTCACCCCCCGCCGTCCGGACGGCCAACACACCTACCGGCCCCAAAAACTCTTTAATCTGACAGTAGAATTCGAGCGTGTAATACCGGTTCAGCACCGAACTTGTCGCATCGGGCAGATTGAGTATGACGATGTCGAATGATTCCTGCTTCGCTGCCGGCAGGGAGCGCACGTCGCCGGTAAATGGTTCGAATCGCTCATCGGTAATTTTAAGACCTGATGGAATAAATTCATTAACCTTCTTCACATACTCGCCGTCGTAGTGCGTCCAGGTGACTTTTTCAATCTGCGGCAGTTGAAGAAGTCCCCGGCAAAGACCGAGCCCCGAGCCGACGACAAGAACTTTCCTCGCATCGGGTTTCTGGCAGAGGATAATGGCCGCAATCCTTCCGGCCGAACTTTCATCGGGCAACGCCTCTGCCACGCTTCCTTCGCGAATCGCAATCCACCGGCCTTTGTAAGTGCCGTATAGATACTCGGCCTGGGCGGTCTGGAACGAGCTTGTCAGGGCGCTCTTCGGCAGCAGCTTCGTCCATTTAATGACTCGCATTCGACCGGTGAGGATTTCATCGAATCCCCGGACAAAGCAAAGACAAACAACAAAGGGCACCAAAAAAGATAACGCACAGGCAATGAGCCGGCCTGCGAGTCCGGCGGCCCTTCGCGGGTCCGGCACGAAAATACCCGCAAGCCGAACGAGAAATACCGACGATGATAAAATCAAGGCAAGCAGAAGGAAAATCCTCGCCGGGCTTATGCCGAAACCCAGCAGAATTGTCACGCCTACGCCGCCGGCGAAACTGCCCGCCGCCTCGATCATGTACACGTGCGAGACGGGGAATTTATCGCCCTGCTGAATTGTGCCCGAACCAACCCACCGGCAGGCTATTGGAAACAGCATCCCCGTGATAAGACTGATCGGGGCATTGACTATGATTGATACGAGAAGAATGTCCCGAATGGACCAGAGGGCGTATGATTCGATCCCGGCAAGCTCCCTTGCCTGCAAAATCAAAATCGTCTGAAGGATAAAAGCCGGCAGGTAAGCCAGGAAAAGAATTTCGATCCGTTTGAGCAGTTTTTCGGCAAGAGTTTCAGCTTTGCGAACGAGCACGGCTCCTAAGCCGACCCATAAAAACCATGAGCCGAAAAAGATGCCGACGCTTATATCATTGCCTTCGAAGGTAGTGACAAATTCGCGGAAAAGCAGAGTCTGGGCCGCGATGGAAAACAGGCCGTAACTGAATATCAGCAAGCCTCGGGCAAATCTCATTTCTCGTTCTCACCAAAAACTTCCGCCTGGAAGACCAGAAAGCTCGCGCCTTCTTTCCATCCATCGGCGTCCAGACGCGCCTTCATGGATAATTGCGTGAGCATTTGTTCGACATTCCAGCCCTGCTCGGGAGCAACCTGCGGAAGAAAGACGGCCGAATGACCGTCCTTGTTTAGCACGACGCCGTCAATGCCTATGCGGATTTCATTCGGCGAAGCAATCGGTGCCGGAACGGTCAGAGCGGATATCTCGATTGTTATGTCTTTTAATTCTTCCTGCGATACCGGCGAAAAACGCCTGTCATTCACGCAGGCGTTTATCGCATTGATAATAACCGATTTATACAAAGGCTGACGTGGGAAAATGTCGCCGATGCAGCCACGAAGCCGCGAGTTTTTTTTCAGTGTCACGAACGCCGCCCGGGCGGGCCGCATCGCGTCGCTGATTGCAATTCCAAGATCGGACGCCTCCGGAACTCGCCGGTTCTGCAGGGCGAAAACCATTGTCTTTCGGGCCAGCAGCAAAAGTTGTTTCTTGTCGTCCTCGGTCAATTCTGAATTATTTGCCTGCGGTTCAATCTCAACTGGATTTTGCCACACTCCTGAAAAGGCAATAGACATGTAACTGACGGAATTGGAAAAATCGCCCATCAATTCTCCGGATATTGCGTATTTTACTAAATGTGCCTTTGATGTCCCGCTCATCATGGAAAGCAGAATTGCTATCGGCACGGATCCGCAAATCGTCGCCCCGGTCTTTCGCTTGTATTCCAAAAAGCCTTTAGCATCCAGGTTGGCGATATGCTTGTAAGCTCCCATATCGAGCTCTTTTATTTGCTCCGGTATATTTTCCGTAAACGGGACGTAAAGATGGGCACGGCCATAATGCACGAAGTCCGAGCTTGCTATCACGAGCGTTTCCTCGTCCACCAGGCTTTTTAGAATGGCCCCGGCCTTTTCAGCCGCCTCCAGCGAGCATTGTCCGGTGACAATAGGCACGAGCTTGAATTCTTTCTGACAATATTGCAGTATCGGTATTTCCATCTCGATACTGTTTTCGGATTGATGCGCATACGGTACGTTTTGAACCATCGGGAATTTTAGAAGCTTGTCTATGAATTCCGTATCCAGCGGTATTTGTCCCAAAGGAGTTTCAAAATGGGTTGCTCTTGGCACACTGACGATTTCTTCCATGGCGGTGCGATGGCTCGGGCCGATAACGACAATTCTTTTGTACTTTTTTGAAATCGTTTTGAGTCCGTAAGCTGCCGTTTGCCCGGACCATTGATACCCCGCATGAGGCAGAATCAGTGCGATTAAATTTCTTATCGTTTCAGGTTGGGCTTTTTCGAAGAAACTCGCGAACTGCTTTTTAAGTTCTTCAGGATCGCTGGAATACCAACTACCGGCCAGCGACGAACGCAGAACGACTTTTACAGGCTCAGCGGGCTTTTCCGATGAAATCGTTGTAGCTGCGTTAGATGGAGCGGGGGTTTCTTTTTTGCACACGCTTACAAGAAGAAGTCCGAATGCACACACGCACAGTGCCGTTAAGTGCAACAAACTTTTTCGCCGTCCGAATTTATTTAGCTGCATATCCATATCAACCGCTCCATTTTCCTTGTTTCAGAATTTTTTGCATTGGTTTGACGGGGCCGGGATAACCTTTGATTCGAAAAGCCCGTATGAATTTGCGTCGCTTTGTCTCCCGCGAGCTTCCCTTTCGCCCTAATGTAAAAATACCGGCGGCAATAACCGTACAAGCCTTAATCAATCTTCGAACAAATTTCCTGCGTGTCATCTCCAGACTCCGTATATTTCCTTATTGCACTCGGGGCAGCGGCCAAACCTTAGCCTGTTCTTAAGAATCGTATAGCCGCTGCGTTCGATCAGCAGCTTCTTACAGCCCGGGCAATATGTATTCTGCCCTTCTTTGCTGGCGACGTTGCCGATATAAACGTAGTTCAGTCCTTCGCCCATCGCGATGTTGCGAGCCGTCTCCAGAGTTCTCAGAGAAGTCGCCGGCAGATTCCGCATTTGGTAGCGAGGGTAAAATCCCGAAAAGTGCAGCGGCGTATCGGCGCCCAGATTCATCTTGATCCAGCGCGAAAGCTCGCGCAACTGCCCGGCCTCGTCGTTCAGCGTCGGAATTACCAGGTTCGTTACTTCAACCATTATTTCGCTCGCCCTGGCCAGGATCAGAGCGTTCTGGACGGGCTTCAACGTCGCCGAGCAGACCTCCCGGTAAAAATCCTCGGTAATCGCTTTCAAATCGATATTCGCCGCATCGACATGCTGGAGCAGTTTCTTCCAAGGCTCTTGGTTTATGTACCCGGCGGTAACAAGCACATTACGTATCCCGGTCTCATGTGCCAGCTTCGCACTATCATACGTGTACTCGTAATAGACGATAGGATCGGTGTACGTATAGGCGATCGACGGACACTGATATTTATTCGCCTCGGCGATAAGCCTTTCCGGCGGGCAATTATACACCGGGATATTCCCGTCTTCCGGATTCGCCTGCGAAATCTCCCAGTTCTGGCAGTTTTTGCAGTGAAGGTTGCAGCCGACGGTCGCAATCGAAAGAATGCTGCTGCCCGGCAGAAAATGAAAGAGCGGCTTCTTCTCAATCGGGTCGATATGAATGGAACAGGGATATCCGTAGACGACGGTTCGCAGCACGCCGTCGATATTAATTCGGACCCGGCATTCACCGCTCTGACCGGGCTGAATCTGGCACAACTTCGGACATAATTCGCACTGAACCTTCACTCTTATGTCTCGCTCTAACATTCTATCCGGGCAAAAGCAAGTTTACGCCGTCGCTGCAATATCACCACGGAAATCGAGTCGATTCAGACCGTTTTCGGATCCGGGTGAATCCACGGTCGGCGATACGGCCGGCGTAAAAGACTGTTCGCTTCGTCATCGTCCACAACCCGGCCTTTTTCAGGATCCCAGGCTAAAGACCTGCCGAGCTTGCACGCGATATTGGCCAGGATGCACGATGTAGCGGTAATATAACCTTCTTCGATATCGGATACCGGCCTGCCGCGGGAATCAACCGCCGCCAGGAAGTTCTTCCAGTGCTGACGTACCGCCGAAGCCACATGACGCTCCAGGTCCTTTTCGATCTCGTCCTCCGGATACTTGTCGTATTCATAGAGCGCATCGCCGTGAGCCGCCTCGCCACCCCTGCCGCGGGGAATGAAATCGTACTTGTGGACACCTGCCTTGAGCGTTCCTTTATCGCCGTATATGAAAGCCGCCCATGGATATTCCGGATCGGGCGCCTTGCCCCAGGTGCGATGCGTCCAGACCACGGGCAGCTCACCGAAATCGAAAGTGGCAACCTGGGTGTCGGTAATATTGGCCCTGCTGTCCTTGTCCACCAGAATGCCGCCGGATGAGCTGATGGTCTTCGGCCAGCCCAGATCGAGCATCCAGCGAACCATATCCAGCATGTGCACGCACATATCACCGATGATACCGTTGCCGTATTCCATGAAGGCCCGCCAGCCGCGTGGATGAGGGATTTTGTTATAAGGCAGCATGGGAGCCGGTCCGGTCCACATATCCCAGTTAAGGTGTGCCGGCGGATCGATGTCGGGTGGATTGCTGCGGTTACGCATGTGATAATAGCAGCAAATCTCGACGTAGCCGATTTTTCCGAGCTTGCCGGGTTTGATTATATTCTCGCGGGCTTCTATCAGATGAGGTGTGCTTCGCCGCTGCATGTTTACCTGCACGACGCGTTTGTACTTTCGTGCCGCCGCGAGCATCGCCTGGCCTTCGACGACATCCGTGCTAATGGGCTTCTCGACGTAAACATCGGCCCCGGCCTTGACGGCGGCGATCATCGCCATCGCGTGCCAGTGGTCGGGCGTCGCGACGTGTACAATATCGAGCTTTTCCCGCTTGAGCATCTCTCGATAGTCGCCGTATGTACGGGGCGTTTTCTTCGATACCTGCCGGGCCGCTACCATCCCGGCGGCCTCGGCCAGCATCTTGGAATCCACGTCGCATAGGGCAACGACCTCGACCGGTTCAATCTGAAGCAAACGGAAATGTGCGCTTTTGCCGTACCAGCCGCAACCGATTAGTCCGACGCGTCTGGGTTTTTGCCGGGCCGGCTCTCCGGCATACGCGCCGAGAGTCGAAAATGCCACCGAAGCTGCGCCTGCTTTAAGAAAATCACGACGATCCATAACATACCTCCAGAAAATAACCTAATAATGGACCAATATCATGCCGGATTATACCTTTATAAAGAATCGTTTGCAAGAGCTTCCCCAAACGATTTCAAACGGTTCAAATGTGACCGTAGAATATGTATGGCATATTTGATAAGACTTGTATATTGAAAAAATTTAGAATTCTTGTCCTGAGAATTAGACATCCAGAATCGTGTGCGGGGATAAGAGATGGATATCACGGAGATTATTTTGGAATTTATTTGATATACAACATGTAATATGATATAATATATATTAAACTAAATGTGTTTAGTTGGTAGTTGTGGGTGTCGGGATGTGAAAGGACAAATCGCAAGCTTATTTTACTCCCTATGCCCTTGTACTACAATCTTTCATCTTCTTTTTTTTATGCGTGTTTCTTGAAACGGTCAACTGTAATCTATTTGTTTGTAATATGTTATGAGACTTTTTTTAAAAAGGAACATTTGGCCTTTTGTTTTTCGCCGTAGTGAAGCTTTTCGCCGCCTTCACCAAAAGCTGAGGCGGTGAAAAGAAAGGCGGAGGCGAAAAACAATTCGCCGGATCTGCAAGAGCCGACCTTTAATCTTTTGGTTGCGGCCAAGGGCGAAGCCCGAGGCCGTGCCATGCTCATCTGTGTCTTTGTGATTCACAGAGCGAAAAATGCAAAACAAAGCCAATTTGCCGGACAGGGCAATTGCCGCTAAGTCAGTAATGATAATGACTTATGGGGATGTAAGCAGTTGAAGATAGCAAAAAAACAAAGCCAAATAAACCCAATTTTGTCCAAGCAAATAAAGGCTTTGTCATTCCTGTGAAAACAGGAATCCAGACTTGCTAATGGTTTTGAATTCCGCATCGAGTGCGGAATGACAGGCCCGAAGGTATATATTTTGTAAGGGTGTATGAAAAAACAAACCCAATTTGAAAATGATTAAGTGGTCTTATGTATTGTTATAACAAAGGTTTATTGGACATCGGGCAAGATCGTACTGCAAAAAAACAAAGCCAATCAAAGCCAATTTCTTCAAAGCGTGTGTGACTGATACAAATTCATGCTTTATACTGTCTGTATACTGTCTGTTTGGTTACAGAATCCTTACAAATGAAAGGGAAATCCGCAATGGCACGGCAAATAAACGGGAAAATGTGGTTTTTCGCAGTATTGTTGCTTTTTATTTTCGTTTGCCCCCTGGCGGGGGCGGCGGAAATTGCGAAAATCGCTCAATATTCCGTTGCGGAGCTTGCTTTTGACGGGCCGTCGCAGGGCCCTAAGGACATACCGGCACGGGATATCGATTTTTGGGCCCGCATCCGGTATGAAAGCGGCTCGCAGGAATACAAGATTCACGGCTTCTGGGACGGCGACGGCAAAGGCGGCACAACCGGTAGCGTTTTCAAAATCTGCTTCTGCCCGACAAAGCCCGGACGCTGGAACTTGGTCGAGGTATATTCGAATAAATCTAAGCTGCACGGCCAACAACAGGGTAATTATGTGACCGCCGTCGCTTCGGAGCATCCGGGCTTCTGGATTGCCGATCCCGACAGTCCGGGCCGCCGGTGGTATATGCGGTCGGACGGCTCGCACCAGTATATCTTCGGCAATACACATTATACGTTCCTCTCCGGCTACCAAAAGGGTGACAAGCCCAGTGGAAACGACATAGCCGCAGATATCGCCGGCAACGCGATATATTTCAAGAAGCTCCGCTTCAGCCTTTACGGCGGACGTTATGTGAATCCGAAAGAAAAGCCATTCTTCGATAACGACGGAAATTTGAGCGATTCCGGCGACAATTCGCACCGGCCGAATCCCCGCTGGTTCAACCAACGTGCCGACCTGGCCGTGCAGACCGCCTGGGAGCACGATTTGATTGCCGATTTGATTCTGTGCGGCCCGGATACGAAAGAATCGCGTTCCGTCCTGCGAGCCGGCAATAACGGCGGTGACCCTGAGCCTTACCTAAAATACATCGCCGCCCGTTACGGCAGTTTTCCCAACGTCTGGATTTGCCTGTGCAACGAGTTCGAAATCAAAGACCCGAAATACTCAGAGCAGGAGATTGCCCGATTCGGACAAATCATCAGGAAATACCTGCCGTATCCAACGCCGCTGAGCGTGCATACCGTGCCGCGTACTTTATGGCCGGGCAAATTCGATGAGCTTGGTGCCTGGAATGACCATCAGATAATCCAGAAGAAGATTCGCAATCTTCACGACGCCGCCGACGCGATTCAACATACATGGCGAAATCCGGACGGCAAAGGCCCGCGGAACAAGCCGACGATTAACGATGAATTGAGCTACGAAGGAAAAGGTGACAAACACACCGAAAACGACACGATCGAGTCACACCTCGGAGCATTTCTCGGCAGCGGCTACGGCACGACCGGAGAAAAGCCCGGCAGCAAATTGGGCCAATACTTCAAAGGCTGCTTCAATCCGGCAGAGCACACAGCCGCCGACAACTTGAAATACCTGCGCGAGATAATCGACAAGGATGTGACGTTCTGGAAAATGACACCCGAGACCGGCATCTTCTCGAATATGCATCGCGACTTTCGCGGCCTTGCCTGGGCCGGCCGTGAATACGTGCTCGGCACGAACAAGGCTCGAAGGAATATCGTCGCCAACCTGCCGGACGGGACGTGGACAATCAAACGCTATGACATAATCGGCAAAAAGCAAAAAACTCTAAGCGAATCCGCTCGCGGCAGTTTCAAATTCGATACCCCCAGCAGACGGGCGGTAATGTTCCATTTCAAAAGAAACTGAGGAAGGAAAATCGAAATGGCTAAATCTCTTTCACGGCGAGATTTCTTAAAACGCACATCGGCATTCTCAGCGGCGGCGGCAATTTGTCCCGTTGCTTCAATGGCAGAGCAAAACCAGAAGGTCTCCAGGCGCCCGAACCTTGTATTTATGTTTCCCGACCAATTTCGCCGGCAGGCTATCGGTTTTATGAAAGAAGACCCGGTCATTACGCCTCGCCTGGACGAATTTGCCACCCAGAGCCTGGTTCTTACCGACGCCGTGAGCAGCTATCCCGTTTGCAGCCCGTTCCGGGCCCAGTTGTTTACAGGCAAGTATCCCGTCTCGAACGGCGTGACTACAAACTGCAACTCCGGCAAAGATGTAATGCTCAAAAAGAGCCAGCGCTGTCTGAGTGACATTCTTCACGACAGCGGCTACAGCCTGGGCTATCTCGGCAAGTGGCACTTAGACAAGCCTCATGAGCCTTATGTAGGACGCAGAAGAGGCCGGCCGGGAGGGCCGGGGGGCGGCATTGTATGGGACGAGTTCGTTGCCCCCGAGCGCCGTCACGGCTTTACATTCTGGCACGCTTACAACTGCAGGGACCAGCACATGAAGCCCCGATACTGGACGACTCAAGCTAAACGCAAGGAGCCGGCTTATTTCGACGAATGGTCCACCAAACATGAAGCCAACGTGGCTATCGAATTTATTCGAAATCCGCAGGGCAAATACCGCGACCCGGACAAGCCGTTTGCCGTCTTCATCGCGCCTAATCCTCCGCACACACCTTTCGATCAGGTACCGAAGAAATACGTGGACATGTACGAAGGCAAGACTTACAAAGACCTGCTCAATCGTCCCAATGTAGAGATCAGTAATCCACATCCCCAGGCAAAAAAACACGTCAGGAATTACTTCGCGGCGGTGACGGGCACCGATGAGCAGTTCGGCCGAATACTCGATGCTCTCAAGCAGCAACAGCTCGAAGATAATACCATTGTTATCTTCACCGCCGACCACGGAGAGATGATGGGCTCCCAAAATCGGATGCACAAAAGCGTCTGTTATGAAGAATCCATCGGCATTCCTTTTATCATTCGCTGGCCGGCAAAAATTCCCGCCCGGCACGATAATCTACTGCTGAGCCCCCCTGATATCATGCCCAGCCTGCTTGGCCTGATGGGATTAGCTCAATCTATACCCGGCGACGTCGAAGGCGGCGATTACTCGGCAATTATGCTGGGCAGGCCGGGGACAAGGCCGACGTCGGCGCTGTATCTGAACTGCTCGGGACAGCGTGGGGGCAACCGCGGACTGCGAACAAACCGATATACCTATGCAATCAACCGGCTGAAAGATGGAAAAAATGAAGTCCTGCTGTTCGATAACAAGAAGGACCCTTACCAGCTCAATAATATCGCCGAAACAAGCCCGCAAGTCGTCCGCAGGCTGACCGGCGAACTGAATCAATGGCTTAGAAAAACAAAGGACCCGTGGAAAGCATAGAGAAATATATCTATGCAAGATAAATAAGCTGCAAAGATTATAACTTATAATTGCCAATCGACTTAACCGGCCTGTTTGATTGTATATTTCATCCAGGGGCACGTGTCTTTCTGGGGACATTCTTTGCAGCCGTGTTTGGTCGAAACCAGCGGCAGAATGATAAAGGCGTTAACGGCGAATATTATAAGCAAAACCAGCAGCGGCAGCGAGAAGCTGCGTATTAGTGGGACAACTCCGGCAACAATCGGGATAAGCCAGAGCGGAACGATGACCGGGATATGCTTCTTGAATTTTTCATTGAAGCATTCGACCGTTTCTTTTTCGCGGAACATTGGCGAAATGTGCCCGTATCCGCAGGGACACGACCGCGTATCGAAGTACCTGCAGTACGGGCAAACAAAGACCATGATCCAGACAGACCCGGCGGCGCCGTATGCCAGATATGCAACAGCGGAAATCCAGCCCCCCGCCGAGCCGCCGTAACCGGTGACAAGTATGGCCGCTCCCAGCAGGATCATCACAATGTACGCCGTGTTGTTAATCAGCTCCTGGGCGGGCGAATACTGCCGCATCGCCTCGCCGTCCTTACTGTCACCGTCCGGGGTCGTTTGTTTGGCCATTGGCTTTTCCTAATATTGCCTGCCGGGTGCACACAGCCCGCCAAATTCGAAGTTGGTGGGCGATGCCCACACTACCGTTATTTTGCTTTTATATCATATACCAGCAGGACGTCACTATGTCGAGCGTAAAGTTTGCCGTCAACAATCACCAAGTGCGACCAGCCCGGGCCGCTCATGCCCGGTCGCCCGGGCAGCTTAAACGTGCTGATAAGGTTGTAATTTTGCGGATCGGCCTCGATAAGGGCCAGAGTATTGTCCTCGTAACGGAAATACAGATTACCGTCTGCATACAGCACGGCCGCAGAGCCTTTGCCCGGCTGATCTTTCTGCCACATGACCTTACCGGTCTTTGCTTCGACGCAGCTTGGCTTGCCTTTGTTGTGGTCATGTCCGCCGAAGATATAATCGCCGATGCGGACGAGGCCGCCGTGATGGTTCTGGAGGGTTTTGGCGTCGAGAAAATAAATTTCCTTCGCATCGACGCCGTCACCCGCCGCGGCCAGCTCAAGCAGCGCGCTTCCGGTATTGTAAGCGGTCGAACAAAAAATGTAATTTCCGTAAACAATTGGGGTCGTAATATTAGCCACCTTATTTGCTATTTTGTTGTATCCCCAGAGGAACCGGCCGTCACTGGCCGCAACGCCGATCAGGCCTTTGTTCGTCAACTGGACGTACTGCCGGATACCACCCGCCTCGGTAATGACTATGGACGAATAGCCCGCCTCGTCTTTGCCTCTTTTGCCTATATCGGGCATCGAGCACTTCCAGATCGGCTCTCCGGTATTCTTATCGAGCGCCACCATTACGGCGTCCCTGCCGCCGGGCGTACAGAGGAGTTTGTCGCCGTCAATAAGGGGCGATTCGCTGAATCTCCAGCCGGGATTCTTCCCCCCGCCCAGGTCCTTTTCAAAATTCCTGCTCCAGCGCACACTGCCGGATTTGGCGTCGATACAAACCAGGTCGCCCGATGTGCCGATTGCGTAAACAGAACCATTATCGACAGTCGGCGTGCACCGTGGCCCGCCATTCTTATGTACAGGTCCGACTTTGGCCGCCCACAGGCGCTTATGCGTAGCCAGGTCGTACGCGAGAACGCACTGCGCCTGTTCGGAGTCGAGGGGAATATCACCCATCGTATAAAGCCTGCCGTCAACGATTGCCATACTCGAATAGCCCGGGCCAAGTCCGGCAATCTCCCACAGCAGTTCGGGTCCGTCGGCCGGCCAGCTTTTGAGCAATCCTGTTTCACTGCATACGCCGTCGCGATTGGTTCCGCGCCACTGCGGCCAATCCGCTGCATGCGCAGCATCGTTATAGCCGGAAGCACTCAAAAAAAGAATCAGCCCGAACATCGGCACGAATTTACATTTTCTGATCATCTTCAACATACCCAAAATCCTTTTCTTAAAAGCAAGAGCTTATATATACGGAGACGGTATTAGCTTAAGGCCGTCTCCGTTACTTCAACCGAATTTTGCCGGCACAATCTCAGCATCAACCGCTTAGATCGACACATACCAACTGTCCGTCAGCATTTCGGGCGTAGATTTTTCCATTCGCCAAGACCGGTGTCGTCCAGCACTTTCCCGTAAGAATCTTCGCCGAGGCAAGTTCCTTAAATCCTTCCGGCGAGGCTTCCGCTATGACCAGCTTGCCCTTTTCGCCGAGAATAATCATCTTGCCGTCGGCTATCATCAGCGAACCGGTGCCCATGCCGCCCTGCGACCATTTCTTGTCGCCTGTTGCCAGATCGAGGCACGTCAATTTGCCGCCTCCCCCAACTTGTCCGTCGAAGCTGTAAATGCAGCCTTCCCAGAGTACCGAACAGTTGATCTGATTCCGCATATTTCTGTTCTGCCAGACTTTGGTGACATCGCCGCCGCTGATTTTCACCAGGGCGCAGCCTTTGTTGTACCCGGACGAAATGAATATAGTCTCACCCGAGACGATGGCATCGGCGGCATTGATATCATAGGCAGTTTTCCAGGGTAATTTCCACATTACCTTACCCGTCGCAGGATTCAAGCCCACGAGCTCATTGCGTACGGCCATCACCACGCCTTTTTGGCCTCCGATTTCGTACGGGACGGCTGTTGTGTAACCGCATGCGCCTTTTCCGCTTTGCCATGCCGTGCTGCCGTCGGCTTTGTTGAGTGCTATTCCATAGGTACCGGCATTATAAATCACGAGGTCTCCGACCACAAGCGGCGAGCCGGCGAAGTACCAGGTTGGATGTTTCAAACCTAATTCCTTGTTCAGTTTCCTGTGCCAGACTATCTCACCCGTCGCCGCATTGAAACGAATGGCATCACCGTTCTTACTGAATGTGTAAACTGCGTCACCGTCAATCGCCGGCGTCGCACAGGGCCCCCCTTCATGTTGCTTCTTGTACAACGGGCACGGATAGGAAGTCTTCCATATTTCCGCGCCGGTGGCGGCATCAAGGCAATAAAGAAAATCGTTGTCGTCGATATTGCCCATGGCGTAAACTTTTCCGTTGCTTACGGCCATCGAGGCGAATCCGGCTCCGAGCGAATATGTCCAAAGTATCTTCGGGCCCGCCGACGGCCAGGATGCAGACCAGCCGGTTTCGCCGGATATTCCGTCATAATTGGGTCCGCGATAGTTGGGCCAGTCAGCCGCACGAGCGCTACCGAAAACAATTGCAGATATTCCGAGTCCGAGGATCACGACACTCACATAACTTTTCATCATTCTTCGCAACTTCATAAAAACGTCTCCAAAAAAACACTAAAATTTACCCTGTAAGTCTATACAGGATTTTATCTTGACTGTCAACCTCTCTAATATCCAATACTCCCGCCGGTTATTACGTAAACGCCAAGGCCCCTGTCGGGCACGCGGCAACACATTCGGCCGCTGATTTTATTAAACCGTCGGCAATCGAACGCTCGAACGGCACGGACACCCGGACATCGAAACCCCGGCCGATAAAAGTGAGCCCGAGCTCTTCGCCGGCCTCGGCGGCAATCTGAACGCAGAGACCGCAGCCGATACACTTGCCGGGTTCGTAAATAATTTTCTGGTGCTGGGTCTGCCGGACGAACAGCCGTCGCTCGCTTTTGTATCGAGTCGGGCGTGCATCGTAATCCCGGGCATATTTCCTGAGCTTGCAGCTATCGACCTTTCGGCAATCGCAGTGCAGGCAGCGGGCGGCCTCCCGCCGGGCCTGCTCGTCGGTGAATCCCTCGCCTTTGCGAGACACAGTCACGCGGGGGGTGTTGCTTGCGCATTCGGTAAACCGCTCTTTTTCGTCATCCCGGATTTTGCCGATACGCGTATTAAACGGCTTGTCCGGACCTGTCACCGCCCCGCCGGACAAATACTGGCTGATGGATTCGGCCGCTTCCTTGCCGTCGGCGACGGCTCGAACCGTCAGCCTTCGTTTGCGGACGGCGTCTCCGCCTGCAAATACGCCGGGCAGATTCGTCTGGTAAGTTCTGCCGTCTATTGCTACGCCCTTCGCACCTGTCTTAAGACCCATTGATTCGGCATATTCGGCGTCCAGCTCGCCGAACGCAATAAATACGGCGTCAAAATCCTTACGTAATTTTTCGAGTGACGCCGAGTCATCTACTCGCGTTTTACCCTTGAATTTAAATCCGAGTTTCTCGATCTGTGCGATTTCCTTATCAAGCACATCTCTCGGCAACTCCTCTTCGGAAACTCCATATCGCAACATTCCGCCGGGTTTCTCGTGGTCATCGAAAACCGTGCAGGCGAAACCACCCTGCTGCAGATAATAAGCGGCGGCCAGACCCGCCGGCCCGGCGCCGACAATAGCGACTTGCTTACCCTGCCCTGGCTTGCAGGCCGGCGAGTACGGCTTGGCGGATTCAAGGTCAACGTCGGCGACGTATCGCTTCAAAAGGCAGATGGAAACCGCCTCATCGATCGCCGCTCTCCTGCAGCCCCGCTCGCAGGGCTTCGGACAAATCCGCCCCAGCACGGCGGGAAGCGCAATATCATTTTTCACAGTTTCAATCGCATCGCGCAGCTTTCCTGCGGCGATCTGGCGAATCATCAGCGGAATATTCATCTGCGCCGGGCATATCATATGACACGGCCCGAGACAGTCGCCAACGTGGTCGCTCAAAAGCAGCTCCAGAGCCGTCTTTCTCGCCTCGTGAACTTCTTCGCAATCGCTCTTGACCCGCATCCCCTCCTGCGCGATAGTCCCGCAGGCCGGCAGCAAAACGGCCCGGCCCTCGACCTTGACTACACAAACCATACAACTGGTCGAGGGCTGGTATCCCTTCATAAAACACATTGTGGGTATGTCGATTCCGAGCTTTTCGGCGGCGTCGAGAATAGTCTTGCCGTCTTGAACTTCCACTTCACGATTGTCGATGGTCAGTTTTGGCATCTATTAGCAAACCTCAACAGCGTCCGCCGGACATATATTCTTACACGTCCCGCAGCGAATACATTTTTCGGCGTCAATTTCGTGCTTTTCATACGGCTTCATTTCAATGGCATCGACCGGGCAGTGCTGGGCACACAGCGTGCAGCCGATGCAATCATCCGTTACCGAATAAACAATCAGCGCCTTGCATATGCCGGCTGGACAGCGCTTCTCGACGTGGGCTTCGTACTCATCCCGGAAATATCTGATCGTGGATAGAACCGGATTCGGCGCCGTGGTGCCGAGCCCGCACAGACTGGTCTTCTTGATCATTTTTGCCAGATGCTCGAGCTCATCGATATCGGTCTTGACGCCCCGCCCCTCGCACAGCCGTTCGAGGATATCCAGCATTCGCCTGGTGCCGATTCTGCAAAACGTGCACTTGCCACACGACTGGTTCTGCGTAAATTCCAGGAAGTAGCGGGCGATATCCACCATGCAGTCGGTTTCGTCCAGGGCGACCAAACCGCCGGAGCCCATCATCGCTCCGATTTCTTTGAGCGTTTCGTAGTCTACGTGCAAATGCGCCAGCTCTTTCGGCACGCATCCGCCGGACGGACCTCCGACCTGGACCGCTTTTAGCTGCAAGCCCCCGGCGATGCCTCCGCCGATGTCTTCTATTATCCGGTGAACAGAAGTGCCCATCGGCACTTCGATCAGGCCGACTCGGTCTACCTTTCCCGCCAGTGCGAAGACTTTGGTTCCCTTGCTTCTTTCGGTGCCAAGTTTGGCAAATGTTTCTGCTCCGTTACGAATAATCCAAGGCACAGAGGCATAAGTTTCGACGTTGTTGATAAGTGTCGGCCTGCCCCACAGGCCGTTTTGCGCCGGATACGGCGGACGCAAGCGCGGCATCCCCCGGCGTCCTTCGATGCTGGCCAGCAGGGCGGTCTCCTCGCCGCATACAAAGGCTCCTGCTCCGGGCATGATTTTCAGATCGAGCGAAAATCCCTTTTTGATAATATCGTCTCCAATAAAACCATGCTCCCGGCATTGATTTAGCGCCTGCGTTATCCGCTCGATAGCAAGGGGATACTCCGCACGAATATAGAAATAGCCTTCATCGGCGCCGGTCGCATAGGCAGCGATTATCATACCTTCGATGATGCGATAAGGATATGACTCCATAATCATCCGATCCATGAAGGCGCCGGGATCACCCTCGTCTCCGTTGCATATGATATATTTCTTGCCGGATTGTTGATTGTGAACGGCTGACCATTTACGGGCTGTCGGATAACCAGCCCCGCCCCGTCCGCGAAGACCGCTGCGTTCTATCTCTGAGATGATTTCTTCAGGATTCATTTTCTCAACGCACTTGCTTAGGGCATTGAATCCCCCCTTGGCTAAATACTCATCTATGTCCATCGGATCGATGCTTCCGCAGTGTTCGGTTGCTATATGTTTCTGCCTGCCAAGGAAACCGGCTACAGATCGGTCACGCACATCTATCGAATAACGAGTCACAGGCTCGCACGCCGTGTCGGTGAGTAGTTTATCCAGCATTGTAGAAATGCTGTTTCTGATTTTTTTCCCGGTGTGTTTCGATTTGAAATGTCTTAATACAATCCCTTCCGCATCAGATGGACGAACCATAGCGTAGCGAAAGGATATGCCGCCGGCTAAAACTACTTCCACAAGCGGCGCCAGATAGGACATACCCGAACAGCCGACACTTTTGACCACGGCATGGGCGCCTGTTTTTTTAACGGCCTTTCGTAATGCCTCACATACTTTACCGCTGCCGCTTGCAACACAACTTGAATCCAGGCATATCCGTATCTCGCTAAGATTCATGTCCTTTGCGAAGCTGTGCTCGACTTGGCGCCGATCTCCGGCCTTTTCTTGTTCAAGAAAATCCCTCAGAACAGACGGAACCTGCTCGGTTGTCAGATGCCCATATGTAATATCATCGATTTGTATTGCCGGGGCAAGCATACAGCAGCCCAGACACGCCACTTTTTCCACAGTAAACAAGTTACCCCGATCCGTATCCTCTTGTTCGGGGATTTCAAGATATCTCTTAAAGGCGTCATAGACCTGCCCGCCGCCTTTAACGTGGCAGGCAGTACCAATGCAAACTCGAATTACATGACGCCCGCCGGGTCGATGCCTGAAGTGGTCGTAAAAGCTGGAAACGCCTTCGATTGACGCCGGAGTAATATCTGTGATTTTGCAAACCCGCTCGAGAGCTTCACGTGGCAGGTAGCTGAAATGGCTCTGGATGGCGTGCAAAATTTTAAGCACGTTCTCTGGCCCGGTACCGATTTCGCCGACAATCTTATCAACAAATCTCAAATCCAGCTCACCCATTAGTTGCCGCTCCCGATGCAGTACAGGTTCTCTACTCCGCGGATATATATTCGTCCGTCGGCGAAGGCCGGCGAGGCGTGACATTTCTCGCCCAGCTCACACTTAGCCAATTGTTTATATTCGGGTCCAGCCTCGGCGATATACATGACGCCTTTCTCGCTCAAGAGATAGAGTTTGCTGCCCACAAGGCATGGCGAAGCCAGGAAATATTCCCGAAAATCATGCTCCCAGAGCTTCTTGCCGTCAGAGACCTGATAACTCTCGAGCAATCCCTCGGTTGCCAGCAGGAATATCGCATCACCGTTACTGACGGGCGAGCAGATGTCCGGTCCGCCTTCCTCGCTTACCCATGCGATATGAGTCTTGGTCACATCGCCTTTGCCGTCCGGTTTTATAGCGACCAGCTTCGAGTACGGTTCTATGACAAATACCAGTCCGTTTGCATAAATCGCCGAAGGTGCAATATCGCCGTAGAGGCAGTTTACCCGCCATAATTCGGCGCCGTCGGCCGGGTTGTATGCGACCACCCAGGGATCGCCGCAGGTGATAACCTGAAACTGCTCGCCGATACTTGCGACGATGGGCGAGCTCCAGGAATTTCCGACCGGCCGTTTTGTCCGCCAGACTTCCCGGCCCGAAAAGCCATCAAGAGCGATCAGCTCGGACTTCTCATCTTCAACTCCTCCCTGGTCATACTGAATCAAAAGCAGATTCCGATACATCGCGAGCGAAGAAGCATATCCATAGACGCTATCCGGCCTGCCGAGGTTTTTCTCCCAGACCTTTTTGCCTTTTAAGTCGAAACAGCCGACATCTCCGGTCGGAAATATAGCGTAAACCCGCCGGCCGTCCGTTGCAACAGTGGGCGCGGCTAAGCCGGTTTCATCCATGACTTCGAGAGGCTCTTCATTACTTTTCGGCATGCCTAAAACGTCACCCTTCCACAGGAGCCCGCCCGTGGATGCATCGAAACAGAAGACCTGCCGGCTGTTGGGGTCCGCTCCCGAGAGGAACACCCGATCGTCCCAGACGACGGGCGAATTGTTGCCCGGCAGAGGTATTTCGGTTTTCCAGAGAATTCCTTCTGAGGTTTTTCCGTCCCAACTGGACGGCACATTGGAATGATTGCTGATTCCGGCTCCGTTGGGTCCGCGAAAACTCGCCCAGTTTTTGTTGACATCGTCTATTGAGAACGAAGCAGTACCGGCGTCACCGGCCTTTACAAAATCGATTTCCGGCCCGGTCGCCAGAAGCAGCGCAACCGAACCTAATATCACGAGGCCGCCGGCCACCGCCCATCGGGCAAAATTTGCGTTGCCGATCTGCTGCTTGAGCGGATCGACGCCCGACTGCGGAGCAAGGTTTTTTTTCTTAAACGTTATCGCAAATCTGAGACTGATAATAAAAACTACTACTCCGCTCAGAAGCAGATAGCCGCCTTTGCGTGAGTGATCCAATGCGCGAATCCGCTGCTGTCTGAATTGTAGATCGAATTGTCTTATCCGGGATAAAAGCTGCTCATCACCGGGCTTGCTGCGTATTTGAGACCTGAGATCCGCCAGTTCCGTTTCTTCGGCGGTTCCCACCATTTTGCTCCGGCCGTAATTCATGAGAAGCAGAGCACAGACGACAATGGAGAAGATTGCGCTAAGAACAGCCGTTGCGACTGCGCATCGGTACCACGAGCTTGTCGGCTGAACTTGCTCCGGAGCATTTTCATTACGAGAATTTGTTACCATTTGCCGGCTCCCTCTTTTGCATTCTCTAATCGAACGTGCTCTCTGGGACAGTATTTATAACAACGGCCGCACGCCAGGCAGCTTGCCCGGTCGGCTTCGTAGTCGGTCCTTTGACGCCATACGGAAAGCCCGATCAATTTAAGCCCGATTAGAAGCCCGATGAATCCTCCAAGAATCCAGCCTCCAAGCTCGAAGTTGGCCCGGATATTCGACGCCTGTTCGTAAAGCTCCTTGATTTGTTGGCCGGTCGCCCTGAAGGCTGTGCTGGCTTCCGTAATCTCTTCGGTTTCGCCGGTTTCTTCCATGTATATCTGCTCGGCCAATCTGACCGTTTCGTGAGCGCGCGATGTTACGCCTTTGAGGCTGGAACCGGCCCAGCCACCCAGGAAGACCAGAACGGGCAATAGTAAAAGCAGAAAGACCAGTCTTTTTTTGGCTACATGGTACTCATGCGCAGGCCATTGCGCCGCCGGCTTTCTGATCGCCCCGAAGGGACACGAATCCTCACAGAGCCTGCATTGGATACACTCGTCCGGGGTAATCGTCACGCGCCATTTCGACAGCCGCGATAGCTGCCTGAGAATAACGCCATAGGGGCAGAGAAACCGGCAATAAGGACGGCCGACGAACACTCCGATAAGCAACAGGCATCCGCCCAAGACTAAAATGTTCAAGCTGCCGCTCAAACGAAAGATTGAAACGAAAGGATCGTATCTGCATATAACAAAAGCACTGCCGGTAGCGGCGAACAGGATCGCCGCCGCCAAATAAATATACGCAAACAGCCTTAGTGCGCTCTCGAGCCAGACCGGCACGGAAACCGGCCGCGAAAGAACCATATCCTGTATCGCGCCGAGGGGACACACCGCCGCACAGAATGTCCTTCCGAAGAAAAGCGTAAAAATAAGCGGCAGCAGGAAAAATACCACGACCACAATCGGCACCGCGTAGTCGCGATCGAAAATGGAAAAAACAATATTCTGTATCGCTCCGATTGGGCAGATGCAGCCCTTTCGCCAGAAACCAAAATAAAGCAGCGAAAAGACCGTAAGGGCAAATATCGCCCGCCGGCTGCGCTTCTTCAAAACAAGATAAGAAGCCAGTCCGAGTGCGGCAAGAAGCACTGCGGCATCGACATACTCGTATACATCCAGACGCGGGCCCGGAACGGTCGGGCTCGGTATGACATGATCGGTCTCGACGAAATCCGGCGGCGGGAAGCGTTCGAGACCTTTCGTGAGGCTGCATAAAGAGAGGGATACAGCCATGCCAAGTAAAATATTGCGAAAAATACTCATCAAGCGTGGTCCACCTTCTTAAGCAGGTAAGGCTCGTCGGCGGGGACCCGCTTAAACGCTCCCGTTGGACAAGCCACGGCTATGGAACATTCGTTACAGTTCAAACAACGGTCGTGACGTACCTGAAGGAACAGTGAGCCGTTACCGAACGCGGCACAACCCTTGACGCATTTGGCACAGCCGATGCAGAGAGTTTCGTCTATATCGTATTCGTAATACGGCTCCTCGATAAAAGTTCGTTTAATCGCTCCGGTCGGACACAGCTCATTTTCCGCGCCGGTATTAAGAACCGTCGCCCCAAGCTCGAAATAGCCGGGACAGAAATCACAATACCCGCATATATCGTAAAGCTGAATACATTTTACGGCGGAATCTTCCAGTACACAAAAAGTTGCACACCTGTCACAGGCTATGCACTTGTAAGGATCAATCTGCCAGACCAGGTCGTTTTTCCTGTTCTTTCGGGCCGAAGCACCGGCCACCATCCCCAGTGCGGCCAGGCATCCTCCCCACAGGCCGTCCCGGAGGAAATTACGCCTGTTAAATGCTTTTTCATTTTTTGCCATTACTAACTCCTGTCAGAGCTTCTCTCGCCGAGACCGCCGGAGGCAGACTACAGTCTCCGAAAATCTTACATCCGTCACAGATTCCCATATTCGTACATTTGCCCTCTCGTACGAGCCTTTGCCTCTTTTGATATAATCCAGCGGAAGCTATCGCCATCAGCCCTAATGCAGCGTACCTAAGGGTTCCGGCAAAGAGCTCTCTTCGGCTACGAAATTCTCCGGAATGTTTTCTCACTATCGGCCTTTCCTTCTGGTAAACATTCTTACTATATTGTCAACTGTGTCCAGCACGAAAATACGTCCTTCCCGGTCCACAGCCACGTCAAAACCACTGGTCTTACACTCCTCCGGGAGCATGCATATTTTCGTAGTGCCGCCGGCACCAAACTGCTCGGGCCCGGCAACCACGCCCTTGAAGCTGCCATCGGTACTATAAATTTTGATACGCACCAGACCCTTCTCGCAGGTAACGAAGCCGCCGTCGGGCAGCATGGCGATATTAACCGGATTGCAGCATCCGCAGAATCCCTCCACGGCCGCAGACGGCGCACCCCACCAAAACTCGATATCACCTTCGAGAGTATATGCCTCGATACGAAGCCTGCCGGGATTGACTATCCAGAGCAATCCATTTCTCGGCGCCGTCACATCGAAATAAGGACTCGGAATCACGAATCCCGGATTGTTTCTGAAGGTGTCTTTCTTACCGATATCTTTAATGATATTACCTGCCTTATCGTACTGGACAACGATACGATGGCCCGCGTCGGCGACAAATACGTTTTCTTCCGATGCAGCAATACTGGTTAAAATTGCATCCTTGCCCAGACTGTCCCAGCTTGCCTGCTTTTGTCCCTGCGAGTCATAGACCTCAACGTGGTCCTTCAGCCCGGCGTATATCGTGCCGTCTGTTGTTATGGTCAGGCATCTGGGCGTATCGTCAAGTTTAACCTCATCGAGCCGATCGCCGCTTAAGGCAAAGATACGAATTGCTTTATCACCGGCCACATAGACTGAGCTCTTCGAATCAACAGCCACGCCGTGCGTCTTTGCAAAACCGGTCTTAATCGCATCCGCCGATTCTTCGTAGAGAATCAGGTTCGGATCGATGCGCGCCAGCTCGTTAACTTCATATTTGAACTCTTCGCTGAGGCCGCCACCCCTGCTGCCGAGCACGTCGAGCCTTACAACCGCAACGACGGCTACCACAACCGCCAGAGTAATGAGCACGCCGATTATTATACTGGTATTTATTGCTGCCGTTATTCCATTCATCTTAGCACCTTGAAAGACCATTATAGCACGTAATTCCATTATTTCAACGCGGCAGTTCTACCTCTCGGATATGTCAAGACATATCATTCGCTCCGTGTCGCGCACGATTAACCGACCGGATGCAATTGCTATCGGGCCCCATGATTCGTGGCCGTCCAGCACTTTCGCATGGGCCAGCGGCAGATAGTCGGAGGGGCCGGCCTGTGCCAAAGTCAGCTCTCCGGAATCGTTCATTAGATATATGAGTCCGTTTGCAATAGAATATGGACCGTTTCCGAATTTGTTGGCGCTCGTACTGGTCCATACAACATTGCCGTCCAAATCGAGACAGACCAACTGCCCGTCCAGCCTGACTCCGTATAGATAGCCTTCGTAAAAGATCGGGCTTTGCTGTATGGAGCCGAACACTTCGGTCTTGTGTAGAAACTCTAATTGTGTCGTTATTTGACCGCCAGTCTCGCTCAATCGCAGCATCGCGCACCCAAGCTCGTATTGTCCGTAGCCTGCGGACAAAAACAACCTGTCATCCCCGACAACAACGGGCATCGGAACGTTAAAGCGTACTTTCCATTCCTCGTTTTTCCAAAGAACGCCGCCGTCTTCGGCGGATACCCCAACAACCCCCCCCTTGATTTGATTGCCGCCGCAATAAACATAAAAACGCCTGCCGTTAAACTCCATCGGAACAATAGAAGAATGCGTCATTACCCAACCGTCCGGATTCGGGGTTTCCCAGAGAATTTCGCCGGTTTCGCAATCCACCGCCATAATCAATACTGTGCCTGCCGGGGCGATAATCGCCCTGCCGTTTTCGATAATGGGACATTGCGCCGTGTACCATCTGGGAACCTCAGTATCAAATTCCCTGACGAGATTGAACATCCAGCGGAATTCGCCGGTTTTCGAATCCAGACAGGTTACATGACACTTCGGCCCCATCGTGACCACATATTTGTCGGTCACCGTCGGCACGGTCCGGCTCATTCCGTGATCGCGTTTTATCTTGACCGGATAAGAGTACCGCCAGATATCTTTACCGTCATCGAGCGACAAACACCTGACGACGTCCGCCTGATTCTCGCGGTCGTAATCCATAAGATATACGCGTCCATCCAGAATAGCCGCCCCGGCGTAACCTTCTCCGACTTCTATGGACCAAAGGACTTCGGGACCGCCGGCGGGCCAGGTCCTCGCGGGCGTGATATCTTCCGTGCTGATAGCATCGAAGTTCGCCCCTCTGAATCGCGGCCATGAACCGGGTAAATCGGCCGGGGCGCCATCCAATTGGACTAACGTTCCCTGTATTTTAACTGGACTATCTTCGGCCCCAAGCGCCTGGGTCTCATCCGGTGGAGCCGGGATTCGCTCGGTCAGGTCCATAGCTGCATCGGCGCTGAGCCAGACGTACAGTAATATAACACCTACGACGGCCAATCCGACAGGTATTGTACGTGCAATGGTAGATTGTCTCATACTGTCCTCACCATGACCCTGTATCAATTACTCACTTCTTAACGCATCGAGCATTTCGCCGCCCAGTGCGAAGTTCGCTGCAATCCATATCCATATCATGCCGCTTATCCCGATAGCGACGATTGTCAACACCAGCGAAAACGACGCCGCCTGTGCGCCCGGTGATTTCAGAGCAGGACCGACCGCAACAAGTGCAGCGATAACTCCACAAGCCAAACCACCTAACATAAGGCTGCTGTGCTCGTGAAATATCATTTTCTTAAGCGTGTTTTTATCGAATCCCACGGCCCGCAACATAGCAAGCTCGCCGCGTCTGTCCAGTACATTGCGAAGCACTACCAGCCCGAGCCCAATACTACCGAGAATCAATCCGAAACCGCCCAGCAACTGAAAAATCGACAAATAAGTGTTTTCCACGGTGCTGAACTCCGCCAATCGCTGAGCCGCCGGCATCAGGTCCATTCCGAAATCCTTCAATCCGAACGACAGCTTGTCCGTCACGGCGTCGATCTTCTGACGGGGGCAATCGATAAGGAACGTTCTGTATCCCTCCTCGGAGGGAAAACGTTTGATAAACTCATCCTCGGCAATAATCAAACTACCCTGCAGGATGGAATTTTTCAGCAGGCCGACGATTTGCAGCTTGAAAGTGTTGCCCTTATCGTCGCTGTACTGCAACTTCTCGCCGACGGATTTGCCGAGTGCCCATATCACGGTTGCATAATCGCCGACCGCCGGCACGATATCCTGTCCCAGGTCGCGATTGAGCAGATTCCAGGCTTCTTTACTCGATGCTCCTTCAATTACATCGCTGAATGTAAAAGAGCCTCGCTCCTGGAGCTTCTCCGGCCGAACACCCAGCAATTGCGGACTTTGCGCCCGATTCAAATTGAAACAGCTCGCATCATCCCCATCACGTACACGCAACTGAACCGCTTGCAGGTCTTCGAGACTGCTGTCGTCCAGGCTCATGGATCGCCGACCCTCTTTGCCGCTCAAATCATGAAGAACGCCGATAGAAGATTGGCCGAACAGTACAAAGCCTCCCGTTCCGGAATCTCGTTTGTGAGCGTTCACCAACGGATCGTGCCTGTTGGCTCCCACGGCAATAACCAGGAAAATCCCGCACGCTAACAATCCTACAACTGCCAGGCTGCGGCCGCTGCGCCTCGTTGAGTTGCGTAATCCCAAACCGGCCAACGATGCGATTGTCCTGTTCCAACTGCCGGCAACGATTTTCAGCAAGGCATCAGTTAGTCCAAGTCCGGCGATCAAGAGCAATGCTCCGGCTCCAAAAAACGCCGCCGAGACGGCACCGCTGTCGCCGGTTCCGAGCATGGCCAGCAACACAACCGCGCCGACCGCCGCTGTTACTGCAATTGCCAGCCCGATTTTGCCTTTGGAAATCCGCTTTGCTGTGAAGAATTGCCACTGCGGATTGCCGGCAAGAAGCTCGCGAGCCGGCCGGGAGACCTGTTTGTGTAAGGTCAGCCATATTGCGATTAGAGAGACTATTACCGCCGCGAACGCTCCTGCAAACAAGGTCGCTGGTTTGGCATAAAATTGTATTGTCGAGCCGGCGACCGCCGATTGCCATGCTGTTGCGAGTCCGTATATCATTATTCTCGTATAAAGCAGTGCCGCTGCGCTTCCGATGATAGTACCAAATACTGCCAACGTTCCGCTTTCAATCAACAGCAACCGCCTGATAAGTTTAGGGGAAAATCCGACGGCCAGCAGCATTCCGATCTGCCCGCTGCGTTTCTCGACGCCGAACACAAAAATCAGACTCATTAGAATCAGGGCCGCTATGATAAGAAACATGCTCAAACCGAGGAAAAGACCGCCGAAATCGGTCGAGCCGCCGCCCGCTTTGATGCCGCTCTGGCGCACGGGCTGAAAAAACAACCCTACTGAAGCGGGATTTACTGTATTTAACATGCTTTGGGCTAAATTTGCTACGGACGTTGTGCCGCCGGGGTACCGCACTGCCGTCAGGTTTCCATATCTGTTCGCCCACATTTTCCGGCTGGCTTCGAGCGTGATAAACGCCTTGGGTGCGCCGCGATATTTATCCCAATAGTCTTCGTCTTTCTGCCGTATTTTATCGAGATCTATGGGAATGCTCGAATCCCAGTCCCTGCAGTTATCGACATCCGCCAGCCCGGGGAAGTCCGGCATGAAATCCGGATCGACGGCAGGGCTCGACATCGGCAGAATACCCCGGACCCGGAAATTAGCTGTCTGCTCCAGCAGTTTCCTCATTTCCGTCAGAGCAAAATAACGAAGCTCTATTATATCGCCGATTTTGGCGCCAAGGTCGTCGGCGGTCCACTGAGTTATAATAATTTCGTCATCCCGCATCTCTATCGGAATTATACTGCCTGCATCCGGCGAACATTCCATCGCCGTGACCATCGAATACGGCGTTGCTTTATCGCCAAGGCGAAGCTCGTTAACGAAATACGTCAGGATGCCAACTGCATCATCGCCTGCCTGCACGGCGGCTTCTGACAGTGACTCATCGATAAATACCCGCCTGCTGCGCACCTCGAGGGCATCATGCTCGTCTAATCTGCGAAGCTTAAGCCCCGCGTCGGCGAGCTGCCAGCGTTTCTTTATCGCCGTGTTTGCGTTTTCAGGGCTAATGTCTCCTTCGGGATTCTCGGCAACCAATAGCACATTAGCCTGATCATCACGGCGGAGTTTGTCCTGCATCCAGTCCAGCGGCACAAAAGCATTCAGCGGCGCAACCTGATTGGCGCGTAAGCTGAATCGCCCGAATTCCGCTTGTGTGGCGACCATCATTACCTCAAGCCGGAAAGCAACAGATAAATCGGAGTCCGGCGAAACCGGCAAGTCACGAGACATAACGCTCGGATTCTCAATCCTAAGCAGAACTTCATCCCCCACGCCAACCTTTAATCTCGCCGCCAATTGTTCGTTCAGGACAACGCCCTGCTTACCGTCATTTACGAAGGGATTCTGTGCCGCTCCGACGTTAAAGAAGCGTTCGTCCACGCCGAGCACCTCAATTCTATTGGCGCGTCGTTTATCGTTGCCGTCGGTAATCATTCCACGGACGCGCAGCAAGGGAGCCGCCGAAGTATTTAACTCGTCCGCCAGCTCATTTGCCAATCCGGCCGTGAAGAATCTGTTCTGCGGGACAAGAGCAAGCTGTGTCCTGCCCAGGCGGGCATTGACTATCATTCTCAGGCTATAACGCACCGAATCGCCGATAACCAGCGCGCCAGTCAAAACAGCGGTGCTCACCACCACGGCCAGCAGGACGCCCAGGTTGGTCCTCCAATAGAAGCCAAGACTTTCTTTGGCAAGTCTCCACAAACTCATCGCCGGCTCCTGTCTTTCAACAACCCGTCGCTCAATTCCATAACCTGCCCCATGCGTTCGGCGAGCCCGAGCGAATGTGTCACCACAACCAGTGTAACCTTTTCACTGCGGTTTAATTCAACCAGCAAGTCGGCGATGTTCTCCGAGGAATCTTTATCCAGCGATCCGGTCGGCTCGTCGGCAAGAAGCAGTTTGGGACCGTTAATAAGCGCCCTTACCACGGCGACACGCTGCCGCTGCCCGCCCGACAGCTCGCCGGGACGATACAGCAGAAATTCCTCAAGCCCGACACGCTGAAGCAAATGTACAGCCCTGTCGCGAATTTCTTTCATTGGCGGATGCTTCTTATCGGCAAGCGTCGGCACCAGAACGTTTTCCAGAACCGTGCACTGCGGCAAAAGATGGTGCAATTGAAAGACGAAACCGATTTGTTTGTTGCGGATTGCCGCCAGCTCCTTCTGGCCCAGCCCGGCGAGATCCTGACCGTCAAACAGTACTTGCCCGCTGCTGGGGATATCCAGGGCGCCCATGATATTTAAAAGCGTGCTTTTTCCGCAGCCGGACGGGCCGACAATGACCAAAGACCGGCCCGGCTCGACCTTCAGCGTGATGTCTTTCAGGACAGAAAGACCCTGTTTATCCCCTGGAGAATCATATTTTTTTGCCACGTGGATGAGTTCAAGCATCGCAATCCTTACACTTCTGGGCAATTTCTCCGTATATACGAACCATTTGCCCGGCGGTTTGCTCAATATTGAATTTTTTAGAAACCGCGGCTCTGCCCTGCTCTCCCAGACGTCTTGCCTTGTCCGGATCGAGCAATAAAGAGCCTATCGTGTCCGCCAGGGCCTCGACGTTATTCGGCTCAAAAAGCAGCCCCCCGCCGGTTATCTCTATCAGCTCCGGAAACACGCCGCTTTCCGGCTCGACCACCGGCACGCCCGCCGCAAGGGCTTCCAGCACATATAAACCGTAAGCGACAGGCTGCTTTTCCGGCACGGAAAGCACCGAAAGACTCCTTAGAAATGCAATTCTGGCTTCGCGGTCGAAATCCGGCAGGAACTCGACGTCGTCAATCATACCGCCAGAGCGCAACTTTTGCTGAATCTTCTTCACAAACGCTTCATCGTCGGATCTCTTGCCGCCGGCGATACGCAGTTTCGCATCTCTCAACTTCTCATTTTTCTTCAATTCGAGAAAGGCTTCCACGAGCGTGTCCAATCCCTTGTCAGGGCACATGCGTGAAAGATAACCTATAGTGGGAACTTCCGGCCGGTTACCGTTAGATTCATATCCATCCAGCGAAATGCCGGTATATACAACATGAGTTTGCTCCGGGCCGAGACGCAGCCGATGCTGCATTGTTTCCGTATAATATTTGCTCACGCCGATAAATGCATCTATATCGCCCGCCCGTTCGGCGAGTATCTGCCAGGCCTGCTGTGAATAAGGCGATACCAGTCCATCTAAAAATCCGTCTTCGTCCTGTAGCAGACAAACCACAGGCTCACCAAGTCTCTGTTTAATGGACCTGGCAAGCCCAATCAAAAGAATATTGGATAGACAGATCACATCCGGCCGATTCTCCTGTGTATCCAGCCAATCGACAAGCCTTTCCAGCTCTTTAATCTGCCGGCCCTGCTCGCCCCTTAACATCGAGATTGTAGTCTCTCCCAAGTCTCTCTCACTGGTCATTCCAGACATACGGCCGAGCCATTTTAAGAGCCTCGGCGAATCGAAAATACGGTCTAACCAGCGGGGAGTTCTGCGGAAGAAAGCCAATTTCTGCTGGAGATATACGTTGAAACCCCCGAAAAAAATCGGAGAGGTGTCGGCCGAACCGCTTTGCTCGTCCGGCAGCGGCAGGTAAAGCGGAACCGTCAGGCCTTCATGGCCCAGCTTGATTATCGCTTTAGCCAGGGCGGCGTCACGCAAACAGTTTTCACAGTAGAAACTGTCACCCGCACTTGGTGTTATCTGAATAATTCTCATGCCTTGGCATTATAACACAACATCTCCGCAAAAAAACGGTATTTTCCAGATGCCTGCAAATTCCCGCCGCCGCGCTAATTCTGGACGGTATTGGTTATAACAACGATTGCCTTTCGCGGCTTTGTCGGGCAGGCCGCTTCGCAGGCGCCGCAGCCGTTGCATTTCTTCGGGTCGATTTGCGGTATCAGCGTGTATTCGGTTTCCGAAAAGACATAATGAACGGCATCGTACGGGCACCAGCGTCTGCATATCGAGCATTCTCTGTCATCACCCAGAAGACACAGATTCATATCCACACGGACAAGACCAATCCGAATACTCGCTTTCTGTTCGAGCGAAATACGCTCAATCGCACCGCTCGGGCAGACTTGTGTACAGCGTATGCAATCCTCACGGCAATAATCATTCTCAAAACGCAGAACCGGTGTAAAAAGATTCGACCACCCGTTTTGCCCGATATCGCGCTCGATAATACCGCTCGGGCATACTCGCAGGCAATTGCCGCAACGCGTGCATACTCCGGCAAATTGCGATTCTTCCCGCGCTCCCGGCGGGCGAACTGGTGGTGATGTCCTTTTCGCCGTAACCGGCCTTGCTATCACAGCCCAGGCCGCTCCGGCAGCAATGCCGAGCACTGTCCGGCGCGCAATTTTCGGATTGATAATGTTTGTTTTATCAGACGTACTTTTGCTGCTCATAATAGAATGCAGACCACTGAGCAGCCTGAATAACATATCCTGACAAGCCCCGAGCGGGCATATCCTGTCGCACCATACCCGAGGCCATATTAAGCTGATTATAACAACGGCAATAAATCCTGTAGCCGGCAGCCACATCCCCGCATTTAGATTCAGCCGGGCCAGAAAAGGGACATTGGCAAAGACGGCAAGCGGATCCAGCCACAGCAGAAACGGATATCCGAGCAAGGCTCCGCCTAATGTAAGCCAGACGATCCAGCGGCCGGGCAAAAACCTCTTTACGGATTTTCGTCCTAATCTTCTGCCGAGCCGGCCGGCGCCGTCCACACACAATCCCACAGGGCAAATCCAGCGGCAAAAAAAACGATGACGCACGAGAACGACTACTCCGACCGCTAATCCTGGCAAGGTTATAGCATGAAAAGCCCGGATACCGAGCAGCGATGCAACAGCAACAAAGGGACTAAGAGCGGGAATAAAAGCAAGGGTGCTGGCGCCCGGTAAAACCGGCCAGATAGCCGCCACAGCAATGATAAAGCACGTCCATCTGACGACTAACCGCAGCCGCCGTCCTTTCGCAAAAGCTATGGTATCGGTCGGATTATTCGATTTTGCATTTTGACTCAACCGAGATAGGCCTCCTGCTGCCTGAGAATTTTTTGAACCTTATTTATGTCCACCTCCCTCGGGCTGCATGAATCTTCGACAGCAACGGCTCCGGCGACACCTGCGGCATGGCCGGTAACGAAACAGTTAGGAATCAAACGCACAAGATCAGCCATGCGAATTTCCGAACAGATGCACCGGCCGGCGGCCAGAATATTCTCCGTTTTTACGGGAACCAGAGAACCATATGGAATCTGCCATTCGTTCTGATTGCGTCCATCGGCTCCGCCGACGCCGATTACATCCGGAAATTTCGTGGCGGCCTTCAGGTCCGCCAATGTTACAGTCTTGAGGCCATCCAGAATCCGAGTGATTCGAACGCCCAACTGGGGAGCAGTTTCGACCAGATAAACGCGCTCGTAGCCCGGTATCCGCCGGTTTTTCTGGATGTTGTTCCAGATAAACTTGCGGTGGTTCATTTCCAACCGGGTCAACGTGGCCACATCCAGGCCGTCCACTTCCGGCCCATGCATATTAACCCAATTGACACCCGCTACCGGCGTTTGGCTTCCCATATGTCTCGGTTTGGGTGAACCGGAGGCTTTCTCTTTATCAATCCGATCCAGATTTCCGATACGCGAGACCAGCCCGACGTTGTGCGAGCGGTGCTCGAACGCCGCACCGGCTGCCGCAAAAACGTCGCCGTCACCCGTGGCATCAATGACGACTTTGGCCAGTATCGCCTGACGTCCCGACTTGCTCTCGAATACGACTCCCTGGGCGGTATTGCCGTCGACGACGGCATCCACGCCCCAGCAGTGCAGAAAGACTTTAACGCCCGCCTCCTCTATCATCTCCACCATCACATACTTGACGGCTTCGGCATCCACCGTCGGATTAGTACCGGCTTTACGGTCTATGATTGCTCCGTCCAGCTTGTCCAGACGGCGCATAATCTCCTCGCCAATTCCCTGGCAGACTTGTTTACCGCCTTTAACAATGTGGCCGATAACCAGCAGGACAAGCCCGCCCGTCCAGAGTCCGCCGAAGTGCCCATAGCGTTCTACTAAAGTAACACTTACACCGGCTCTTCTGGCGGCAATAGCCGCAACCACACCGGCCGGACCTCCGCCGACCACCAGAACATCGGTCTTGTCCAATATTGGCAGTTCCCTGAGGGGCTGAATCACTTTGCCGTCGACAAGTGTTGCAGCGTCGAGATGGTTCTCGGTCTTGTGGGTTGCGATAACGGAACTTTCAAAACCGCTAAGGTCATCGACACTTCGGCCGTACAATTGCCGGGAACTGATCGTACCAAGACCTGCGCTCAGACCGGTGAAACCAAGCATTCGCAGGCAATCCCGTCGATTAATGGACTCGTTCATAAATTTACTCCTTACAGACGATGAAAGATATTCACATTTAACAAGACTATGTTAATTAAAAAACCGCCTGGCATCATTAGCGAAAATCGAGGCTGGGAGCCACCGATTAAATTCTATCGCCGGGCACCAAAGGCATAAACATAACCGTCGTCGCAGCCGACAACAACCATTCCCCCGGCGACGGCCGGCGAAGAAGTAACCGGCTGGCCGATCTCATACGACCAGACGCTGCTTCCATCTGAGAGCCGTATGAAGTATAGCCTGCCGTCTTCCGAGCCCACCACCACTTTGTCGCCGCATATCACCGGAGAGCTGTCAACCTCGCCCCGCGTCTGGAATGTCCAGACGGCTTTCCCATCGTCACGGCCGACACAATGCACGCGTTCGTCACGTCCCCCGAAGACAACGACATTTTCGCCAATGGCCGGCGAAGAGAAAAACGGAGCATCGCTGTCCTTATATTCCCAAATAACTTTCCCGGCGGCAATATCGGCCTTCATAAAGACGTTGTCATAATTACCGATATAGACCTGGCCTTCGAGAAACGCGGCGGAGGCCGCAATATAAGAGCCGCTGTCAATATCCGCCGCCTTAGAGCCGTCGGTCAGGGACACGACGTGAATCATCGCATCGCAGCCGCCGAAAGCGGCCTTGCGGTCATCAACCGCAGGGGAGCCGTTTATGTAGTTATCCGTTTCATAGGTCCACAGGATATTACCGCTTGTCGAATCCACACAATGCAGCATATTATCGTAGCTGCCGACAAGTATCCATAACTGCCGCCCATCCGGCGAAAGGGTCCAGTTGGCAGCCCCGAGAATCTGTCCTTCCGTTTCATACTTCCACTTGAGCGAGCCGTTTTCCGCATCAAGTGCGTAGAGGAAGCCATCCAGCGAGCCCACGAAGACTGTTCCCCTGACGACACAGGGTGCGGCCTCAACAGCGTCGGTTGTTTGGTACGCCCAGACCTTTTTCCCGGTTTCCAGGTCAATGGCATAAACATTTTCGTCGGATGAACCTATAAAAACGAGGCCGTCAACGATGGCCGGCGACGATTTAATCGAGCCGTTGGTTTTGAATTTCCAAACGACCGTAAGCTCGTCAGGCAAAGTTCCCGACGCCCTGCCCGAAAGGCTTTGTCCGCCCCGAAACATCGGCCAACTGCTCCCATCGTCAATGATGACTTTCGGCTGTATGGGTTCCGGGACCACCGGTTCGTTGCCGGATTCGGGCCGGTCGATAACCACCACTATCAAAAGCACACACACCACAATGGTAACGGCAATTGCCAAAATCGTTTTTGTAACAACTTTCATGGCAATTATAATAACGTATCAACTGAATTCAGGCAATAAAACTTCGAAACGTTACATAATTTGGTAATAAAGGCGGGATTTCGACAGGCAAATATTGTCGGGTATGGAATCTTGAATTTGAGGTATGTTGCCGGATCGCCACGACGAATTCTTATCCTGAAACGAGGGTGTCGGTTGCGTACTGAGTTCTTGCTTCTGCAATGAGCTTGAGCATCTGGTCGGCCTGGGTCTGAATGTCGGGATCGGAATTTGTTACTCTCGAATTCCATTTGCTGTATTCTTTATTGAGGTGCGTTCGGACCCTGTCCTTGCTCATATCCGAAGTAATGCCAAGAATTGCCTCTACATCCCTGACTTCGTGCATATCGACCGGGAGGACTTTATCCATCATCTTTCGAAATCTCTCGGGATCGACTTCGAGCCAGTCTGCCATGTCTTTCAGGATAGCCAATTCTTCGGCGGACGCGGAGCCTTTCGCCTGGGCTACATACAGGCAAAGCTCGAGAATGTCGTATCGCTGGGCAACAGGCGCAATTTCAACAATTTCCTCACAAATCTTAGAAGCGTCCAGATTGTTCCCGCCGCGGAAAAATCCAATGGTCTTCTCAAGAGCCTTGTCGAGTTTGCATTCATCTTTATCCGACATCTGCCCGGAATTTTCCAAAACATTGTCTCTCGCCCAGTTTTTTATCAGCTCAACCTCACAGTCGTAGAGTTTATTGTCAGCGGCACTGACAGCGAACGCAAGTGCAACCGCCAGGATCTTCGTCCGCTCCATATTTTCCTGCATGTTAATATAGCCGAAAGAGGGGTTTTCACAGGTAAACATGCATCTTGCGTTAGCAAGCTCTTTACCACTATCGGCGGACAATATCGACGTTTTGAACTGCAGATTTCTGCTTCCTTTGTAAGGGAGCAGAAGCCAATCGAAACGAAGCTCGGCAACGGTTGTCCAGTCCGAAAGCACAGTGTCCTGCTGAGGAAGTTTGCCGAGATCTGCTTTGTAGTTAAAGGCCGACGGATCCGGCCCGCCCGGCGACGACCATTGCGGAACCCCGGCCTGCACGACTTTGGCGCCGGACTCTCCATCCGTGACATCGAGGATTGAAATCTGCAAAATAGTGTCGAGCAGATCGCTCTCGACATGAATTGTGCCGCAAATGTCCACACTAAGAGTATCAAAAACAGCGGTATCTTCTATCTGCTTTGTCCACCGCACCCGGCAATTCAAAGCATTCATATCGATCAGCGGGGAAGATTCCGGAAGCCGTTCGCGCTCTGCTTCACGAAAGAAACGCAATTTGATATAGTCAAACAGCCTGGAAAAACTTAGTTCGTCAGTCAAATTTCTCGATACAACCGGATCGACTAACTCCATAAGTTTAGACCTGCAACCCATGATTCCAAGCCTGAGGCGTTTTGCCAGCCCTGCCCGTCCGGAGCGACTGAAGAAACCGGAAAAAAATACTGCCGCAGTTGCCGCCAGTACAATCGAAACTGGAATCAGAAATCTGATCATCTACACACTCGCACATATTGTTACTCAACTTTTGACCTGCCAACGGCAGACAGTTCCTTATCCTTGCCTTTTTTGGCGCTCTCGGTCATTTTGCCTTCCTTGTCCGGGGAAAGATCGACTTCGAGTGTTCTGCCTGATTCCTGGTCTTCGAACTTGCAGTGCATTCTCTGGTTCATATCATAGCTGTAAGTGACTTTGATCGGGCAGCCGGCAGCCCTGTCCGGCGGCAGCTCGAATTTATACGTCGAAATCGTATTTACAAACTCGACATCGTTGCCCTCACCCTGTGTAATGGTCACCTCAACTTCCGTCTGACCGTCGGTGAGGGTATAGAACATCTGCGACGCTTCGCACGGCAATGGTGTATTTTTCTTCAAAATGATCCGATTCTCAATTACACGCCGGCCCGTTTCCTTATCAATCGGGGCACAAATAGTACCATAGCTGTGATTGCAGACATCGGTCAGGTTGATGTCCTTCAGGCCGCTCGAAACGCCCGCCGGCACAGCATCCGGTTTTTCTCTGAGCATCGTCAATCCCGCGTGCAGAGCGGCGCCAAGTCCAACACACTCATCTACGTTAACAGTTGTTTCCGGCGGAAATCCGAACATTTTCTCCAATCGCTGCTGGACCAGCGGTATTCGAGTACTGCCGCCGACCAACAGCACCTTGTCAATTCCGGAAGGTTCAATGCCTGCCTCCCCGAGAGCGACTTCCACCAGAATATCCGCACGATCTATCAACGGAGAAATAGCCTTTTCAAACATCTCGCGGGTTATTTCCACCCTCATATTACCCTTCGGGCCGTAGAGCATCTTTTTAGCGACATTGCGACGCGACAAAGTCCTTTTAATATCCTCAGCCTCATCTTCATACTTTGCTCTATCCTCATCGGAGCTAATCAGCTCGGCGCCGAACTTGTCCTTGTACTTCTGCTCCAATATCTCCAGTATTTTCCGGTCAAAGTCAATACCCCCGAGTGCATGGTCGCCCTGTGAACAATTAATGCTCATCTCTTGCCCGCTAACATCCATGATAGCGACATCAAACGTACCTCCGCCAAGGTCATAGACCAGGATTTTTCCGGAAACTTCCCGGGTAGTGGCATAATACAGAGCGGCGGCCACGGGCTCATTGACGATACCAATCACATTCAGACCGGCTTTCGTTCCTGCATCCATTGTCGCTTTTCTGCGAATTTCGTCAAAGTGTGCGGGGACGGAAATAACGGCGTCGCGAATCTCGCCGCGTTCGACGGAGCAGTCCTGTTTGAGCTTTTTCAAAATCAAAGCGGACAATTCCACGGGAGTCCAGTCCTTCGAGTCAATATTTCTGTGATAATTCGCATCTCCCATATGCCGCTTGATCCAGCGAACCGATCTCTCGGCATTCAGATGCCGTGAATTAATCGCTTCAATGCCTATTCGGACCATATCGGAGTTCTCTTCATCAAAGAAAATCGCAGATGGCGTAAGTCTTTCACCATCAGCATTTGGGATTATCTCCGGCTTGCCGATAACGTTAAGAATCGCTAATGCCGAGAAAGTCGTGCCGAGATCTATTCCCACTATATTAGTCATTTTGCACCCCCTATTTTGCGGTTCGATTAACCGATTACAATTCAAACATCAAGCAAACAGCTTGACCTGAGCCGGGCGAACCACTTTGACGTTTCCTTCGTTAATAAAGTATTGATAGCCTGGTCTAATTATATTTGCAATTTTTCCCGCCTGTTTTGCATTATTACTGTCTTGCTTATCTTTCACTGCTTCGGCGTACTTTTCCTGCCCTCGATACTCACTATTTAACTCCGGCTCATATTGCTCGATACCGCTTGATTCGAGAGCAAAGATCAACTCATCCCGTACTTCCTCAAGATGTGTCGCCTTGCTGTCCTTTTCGCTTAGCCGGTTAATACGGCTTTCAAGATTGTCTATGCAGCGAATAACTCTCAGACAAAACGTTCTGATGATGTTCCAGTCATAACCATCTTGAAGCTTTTCCAGCCGGTCCTGCTGATTGGCCGCGTATTCACGAATGGCCGAGACCTGTTCGGTAAGCTCGTTAATAGCACTATTGAGCGGCTTGCCATGTTCACGGGCCTCGGAATCCTTTTTTGCCGGTTTTGCAGATTTTACCTGTTTTGTGGCCGCCTTGACCGCTAAAGATTTTTCATCGGAAAGCAATTTGTTAATCTTTTCAGTATCATTCGAAACATTCGCTTTCAACGGAACTCTTTCTACAGTCTTGGGCTTATTCTTAAAAGGAACAGTACTCCTCGGGCCCGAACCGGCAATAACGCTCAAATGCTTCTCAAGCCGGCTTTGCTGTTCGTTAGTTTTCTGTCCTCGCTCCAAATCTTTTGCACCGACTTCGGCCGGTTTCTTGTCTTTGACTGTTTCCGGGCTTTCATCGTTATGGCCGACGAATCCCCGCAAACCAGACCCACACCTGATGAAAAAGCGAGCCATCCATAACAATAACCACCACGCATATATACTGCCCCCCATCGTCGTACACACAATAGAGCTCGTCAGTACATACTCGTTCATTTCATTTCGTTCCTTGTATCTGCTAAGTTCTTCCTGCCAGTTCTCGCCGTACAGAATATCTGCAAAAGGATTGACAGAGATTTCACCCGAAGCCAGTTTATCCAGGTCGGCATTGAGCCTTGCCTGCTGCTCTTGCAATAGTTGATCTTTTGTCTTGGGTTTGCCGTCTTTGTCCAGTACAAGCGGCAGTTCCGTTCTCTCCTCCGGAGGCAACCGCAGCCATTCAGTATATTGCCTGATATAATCATCAGTCTCTGTGAAGCTGTAGGAAGCTACATTCTGCTGTTCCTTTTGCCTGTCTGCGATCATCCACCAAAACATGCCCGCACCGACAATCAGGAACACTAAACCAAGAATAAGAGATTTCTTACGCATGATCTTAAGTTTCAATCATTAACCATCACATTTACATCCCGAATAATACTTCCGGGACACATGTACGTCACATTTTTCCTATGAGGTTGAGTCGATATTCTCGACAAAAGTTTCGTTTTCGCTATACATTTTGGTCACACGCAGCACTTCTTCCATTGTTGTCAGGCCCTGCTGCACTTTCAGGATCCCATCATCAAACAAGCTCCGGCGGCCACTCTCATGAAAGGCCCTTCGCATGTTGTTCACCGATGAGTCCATGTTAATCATATCTCTGAACGACTCATCAATAACCAGGAACTCATAAATGCCAACCCGGCCTAAATAGCCCGAACCCCGGCAGTTGTCACAGCCCGCACCGTGATATATCTCTCCCGTCTCGACTCCGGCCCTTTCCATATATTTGGCCACATTCTCCGACAAATGATATATTTCCTTGCACTTCGGACAAATTTTTCTTACCAATCGCTGTGCAAGCACTCCGTTCAACGACGCCGCTATCAAATACGGTTCGATGCCGATGTTGACCAATCTGGTGATACTGCACGCTGCGTCGTTTGTGTGTAATGTTGACAAAACCAAATGACCCGTCAAGGCCGCCTGGACCGCTATACGGGCGGTCTCGTTGTCGCGAATCTCTCCTATCATTATCACATCGGGATCCTGACGCAGAAGACTCCTGAGCGACGTCGCAAAATCCAGGCCGATCTTTTCATTAACCTGTACCTGATTGCAGAAATCAAGTTCATATTCAACCGGATCCTCAACGGTCGAAATATTCAGTTTATCACCGTCCATCTGGCGCAGGGCCGAGTACAAAGTAGTACTCTTGCCGGAACCCGTCGGGCCGGTAACGAGCAAAATCCCGTGTGGCAGCGCTATCTGCTCACTAAAACCTTCCGTGACATCAGGCTCCATACCCAACTGCTCAAGACCTCGCGTAATGGACTGGCTGTCCAGCACACGAATAACCACTTTTTCTCCATGATTCGTCGGCAGTGTCGAGACACGCAAGTCGATTGCCCTGCCGCCGACGGAAACTTTAATTTTACCGTCCTGCGGCAACCTTCTTTCCGAAATATCGAGGTCGGCCATAATCTTAATGCGCGAGACAATCGCAGGATGCATCTTTAACGGCGACTGTTTCATATCGAAAAGAACGCCGTCTATGCGGTACCTCGTCCGCATGAACTTCTCCTTGGGCTCGATATGAATATCACTGGCGCCTTCACGCACCGCGTTACTAATAAGATAGTTGACGAATTTAATAACAGGCGACTGGCCCGCCATTTTTTCGAGGTCATCGGATTCTTCATGATCGTCATGAACAACCTCAACATCCGTCATATCATTGATAATTTCATCAAGATTGTGATCGATTTGTTCGTCGTCGAAGACTTCACAGGCTTTATCTATATCTTCTTCCAGACATACTACCGTCTCAACGCTCATCTGAGTCTGCCTCTTGACGTCTTCGATGATAAAGAGGTCGGCGGGACGGCTTGTTGCTACAAGCAGATTTTCACCCTGGAGCGCTATGGGCATAATGCGGTTGTTTTTTATGTAGTCAAGGTCAAGCTTGCTAAATATATTCTTGTCAACCTGCTCCGGCTCGATGCTTCGAAATTCGCGCCCATACAAGGTTGCCCGGGCCTTTGATATGTCAGGCTCGTCAGCTAATTTCTGCTCTTTTATTAGCTGACAGATATCACAATTTGCTCTTTTTTTCTGTGTCCGTCGCAGTTCTGAGAGCTGGTCACCGCTAATTTTTCCCATTTCGGAGAGAATGTCCGCCACATCGCGTACCTGAACGGCACTCTCCTTCTCTGGACAATATAGTTGCGACAGACCATTGATTTCTTCCTCTTCGCCATTATCTAAATGGCCGTTGATTTGGTTCTTGTAGGTCCGCTGCTCTTTAGCTTTGAATCCAAAAATCCGTGCCATGATCTCTACGATACCCCCAGTACAAAAGTTTTCATATCTCCGAATTCGGCCAAACGCTCCTGTTTCAGAGTACTAAAGACAATTATTTCAAACCGAAAACGCGTGTCATCTCTGAAAGCAAGCTAAAAAAGCTTCCAAGAGAAACCTTAAATAAAATATAAGGAATAATTCGAGTCTAATCAAATCGACTGTCGGCAGAAAAACGATACTTTTTCAAAGTCCGATAGAACCGTCCTGTAAATCGCGGAATATACTTACCGTATCGAAATGATTATTGGTATTTGGGATGTGCTTGACTCGGAACTTTCTAAGCATTGGCGATGCTGCCGGAATTCGCAGATGACGGAGTTTTCGTGTCTTTTGCGAAAATCTCATCCGCCAGGTCTTTGCCCACCTGATTGGTATAATACTGCTTATAGACTTTTTGACCCTGGGTATGGAACTTATCCATAGAGGAAAAAACACCAATTTTCATAAGAAGCAGAACAGTAATACAGGCCGCCATATTCATCGCAGAATGCCCGTATTTACTACACTTTTCCAGCAGTTTCGGCTCGGGCAGAACTACTTTGAGCTTCCGGGCCTTCGGAGCCCTACGAAGACTGTGTTTCAGCACACCAATAGCCTGTGTATTCGCACGCATCAGCAAATCAAGACTGCAAGGCTGATTTTTCATAAACGATAAACCAAGATGAACTTTGCCGCAGGACACGAGTCTGCGTCGGCATCTCGGACAATTCACAATATGGTCTTGTATCCAGCCTGCCTCAGGACCAAAACTTTTGCTCGCAGTAGCGTACAACCATTTTCTGATTCGTCTGCATTTAGTTTTTCGTTTCATATTTCTCATCTTTATTCTTCTTTACCCATCCACACAGATAATAACTGGATAGCCTTACATCGGTAAACTCTCGCTGTCGCCGGGGATATACCTAATATTTTACTGATTTGACAGTAAGATAATTCCGCCAGATCGCGCAATGTAACAACCTTTCTTAAATGCTCGGGCAATTGAGCTATATAAATTCTTAATATTTTTTGCAGGTAAATAGAATCAAGCTCCTTCGCAGGCGAGCTTTCCGATTTTCTTATTGTTACGGGCCTGGAGAGCATATTTCTCTCGGCAATTCTTCTTCTCAACATTGAGATTGCCACATTATTCGCCACGCGGAAAATGTACGCTTTTATATAATTAGGTTTTCGCCCTCCCTCATAATGGGCCAGTTGCAGGAAGGTTTCCTGGTAGGCATCACAAACATCTTGCTCGTTGCCCAGAATTCGCCAGAGCATGGTGACTATTTCCTGGCCATACTTCTGCATCGTAGAGAGTATCCACCGCTGGCTCTCGGCGATCGTTTCAGGGACGGCAAAATCCCAAATCTGCTCGCAACTTATGGCCTTATCAAACATATACGTCGATTCACCCTACAAAAGCATGCTCTGTTTTATTTTAAAGACGCAGCATATAGCAATATGTTAACATAAATCTTCATAATATTGGGAAAAAAGTAACTTTTTTAGTTAACGTTTTGCCGTGCTGATGCGTCTTATGTTTTGTAACTAAGTCTTCAAAAACGCAGAGCTCATCAAAAAAATATGACTGAACTTCTGAAATAACCGTAAAATATGGATTCAGGCCATAATAAAAACAGCTCGCACGAACAAAATTCAGGCGCACAAGGTGTTGTACCCCTGGTAGACGATTTGCTCAGGAAAGCAGTAGAAATAGGAGCAAGCGATGTACATTTCGAACCTATGGCTACTGAATTAGCGGTAAAATTCAGGCTCGACGGCGTTTTGAGCACTGTCGAAATGGTACCTAAATCCTTATCCGACAATGTAATAGCAAGGTTGAAGGTTTTGGGGGGGCTTTTAACTTATCGCAACGACATACCCCAGGAAGGCCGAATTGAAATCGGCGAGAGCAATAATAACAGGATTATGGACCAGCGGCTGGCAGTTTTTCCAACTATTCACGGCCAGCGGGCCGTTGTGCGTTTGTTCTATAATAATACCGAGCTTACGGAACTTGAGCAGGTAGGCTTTTCAAAGGAAATATACACAGCCCTGAAGAACATTGCCGCCAAGAACCAGGGCGTTTTACTGCTGACCGGTCCGGCAGGCAGCGGCAAGAGCACCACGCTTGCCGCCTTGCTGAGGCACATTTTAAAATCTTACGCAGGCAAGAGCGTTGTTACACTCGAAGATCCAGTAGAAATCAGGATTGACGGCGCGACACAGGTCCAGATTACGCCTCACGGCCAGATGACATTTCCCACGGCATTGCGTTCGCTGCTCCGGCAGGATCCGCAGGTTCTGATGATCGGAGAGATCCGGGACGCCGAAACCGCCAAAATCGCAATCGAAGCCGGACTGACGGGACATTTGTTGATGAGCACAATGCACAGCGGCTCACCCGCAGGAGCCCTGCTCCGGCTGCTCGAAATGGGAATCGAGCCCTACCAGGTCACCTCCAGCGTCTCGGCCGTCCTGAACCAGCGACTGGTAAGAAAGCTCTGCAACAAGTGTAAGCAGAAAATTGAGAATACCGATTCGTTCAGGGCCACAGGATGCGACGACTGTTTCAAAACCGGATTCAAGGGCCGGGTTCTGATTGCGGAAATGGTTCAATTAGAAAGTCAACTGCGAAAAGCCATTTTAGCCAAGACCGATCTGGATGAGCTTGAGAATATCCTCAAAGACAGAGGTCATACGACAATGTTCACCGACGGCAAACGTCTGGTCAGCGATGGCATTACAACTCAGGATGAATTGGATAAAGTTTGTGGAATAGTCTCAGATGATACTTAAGCAATAGGAAATATTATGAAACGCATTATCATCTGTCTTATCATATTGCTGGCTGCCGTTCCAGCGGAGGCTCGCACAGTTAAACTGACGCTCCACCCGGCGAAATCACCGAAACCGGCACAAAAATATCAACTTCTTCTCAAAGCAGACAAAAAGAGCGATGCAGATGCGGCGCCGCTTTATGAAAAGGCCCTGCAATCGTTGCCGGACAATCTCAAGATGGAAGAAGTTAACAAGTGGCTGAAAACTCCGCCGGACAAGCTGCCCCGAAAAAAAGTGCAATCGACTCTACAACTGATTGAACCTGCTCTGGCCTTACTTGCACAAGCCGCTAAGTGCAGGCAATGTAACTGGCCCTACATGTACGATGATGAAATGTTGGAGAATCTTCGCAAGCATCGCAGGCTCCTGTTCCTTCTCGCCTTAAAAATGAGATTCCAGATTTCTATGGGTCGATATGATGATGCTATCGGCACCGCGCAGACCGGATTTGCAATGGCAAAGCACCTGGGCAAAGCTCAATCACTAATTCGGGGTATGGTCGGAGTCGGCATCGCCGCACACATCTGTCGACAAATCGAACAGTTCGTTCAGAAATCTGATACGCCGGTACTCTACCAGGCTTTGCGGGACTTGCCGCAGCCTTTCATCGATCTGACCGAGCAGGCGGAATTCGAAGGTCCGGACATCCGGGAAAAGGTGCATCTGCTAATGAACAGACTGGATCGTCACGTAGCGGCACTGAAGTGTATTGAAGCGATACGCCTCTATTCTGCCGCACAAAACGGCAAATTTCCCAGCAAATTGAGCGATATTACGCAGGTTCCCGTTCCCAGCGATCCGGTAACGCATAAGGCGTTCACCTACACCCGGACCGGCGAAAAGGCTGTTTTGGAAATGCCGGCTCTAAAAGGAGCAACGGACAAAGACACAACACGATACGAATTAAGCCTAAAAGAATAAAAAATGAATATATCGTTGTTTTCCATGATAATCTGGAGAGCATAAAATGGTAACTTTCAAATGTAATACAGTTACATCGACAGGCAGACTGATTGAAGTTATTTCTACCTTCTGTATCGTTTTGTTTATAACCGCTGCCCCAGCAGAAGCACGCCGTGCCGCTAAAGGCCCGGTTGAACTGACGATTTATCCGGCAAAGGCCGGCGAGCTTGAGAATAAATACCAGCTCGTGGTAAAACCTGAGGATCAAACCGACTCCGATGCGGTGCCGCTGTACGAAAAAGCGATTAAATCGATACCAAAAGACTTCAACCAGGACCAGATAAGGGGGTGGTTGGATCTACCCATCGAGCAATTCCCACAGCAGCAGGCCGAAAAGACCCTGCAAAAATATCTGGAACCTCTAAAACTTGCGGTGCGAGCGACCAGGTGCAAAGAATGTAACTGGCCCGAGTTGAAGCCTGGGAGACATGCTTATGATCTTGTTGAGTATCGCAAGCTCACCTATATTCTTGGATTGTGGGCGAAGCTGGAAATCAGCCGGGGTGGCTATGAGGGAGCCACTATCGCGATGAGGACGGGATTCGGGATGGCAAGACATGTGGGACAAGGTTCGACGATTCTCCAAGGTCTGGTGGGAACGGCAGTCGGCAGTGTAATGTGCAGAGAACTCGAACAGTATGTGCAGGGGCAAGATTCACCGAACTTATATGGGGCACTGGCTGATATGCCCAGGCCGTTTATTGATATTGAAAAGGCAATAAAAAATGAAACGAAGGTCAGTCTCGACTCGGCTCCGAACGAGCTTATACGAGAACAGATTACCAAGCAAATGAAATCATCGCTTGATGGCACTCGTAGGAGCTCAAAGAGGCTGGATAACAATTTGAATGGGCTGCAATGTATAGAAGCGATACGGCATTTTGCGGCCACGCACAATTGACAGCTCCCGGAGAAGCTAAGCGATATAAACCAAATGGAGGTACCGAAGGACGTCACGAACGGAAAAGCGTATGAATATCGACGAACTTCAACAGGGGCAGCGTTAAAGTCGGCCATGCTGGAAGAAGGCAGTCTAAAGTACATGGTTAACTATGTGATTGTGTTGAGGAAGTAGTTTGATATACGAGGATCGAAAAATGGCTACATTCGAATACAACACTAAAACATCAGCAAGCATATTAGTGAAATGTATGTTTGTCTATTTTACCATTTTCTTTCTAACCTCGGCTGCCGTTCAGGGCCGAACCGTTGAACTGACACTACATCCGGCGAAAGTTGCTGAACCTCCGCAGAAGTACCAGCTTCTTCCGATAGCTGACAAGCAAATTGATGCGGATGCAGTGTCGCTATACGAGAAAGCGATTCAATCGATACCCAAAGATGTCAAGATAAAGCAGATACAGGAGTGGTTGAAGCTTCCGGCCGAACAATTGCCGCAGCAGCAGGCCGAAGCGGCGGTGCAGAAGTGTATGGAGAGTCTGAGGCTGGTTGCCCGGGCAGCAAGGTGCAGGGAATGTAAATGGCCTGAGTGGGAACCGGGGGCTACACTGCCGGATTCGAGTGGGTATCGCAATCTCCAATATATTATTCGGCTCTGGGCAAGGCTCGAATTAGCACGCGGAGGTTATGACGGGGCATTGCTTGCAATGCAGACCGGATTTGGGATGGCCGTACATCTTGGACAGGCTCCCGTCAGTATGCAGGTGCAAGTGGCAATTGCGGTTGGCGAAGTGATGTGCAGAGAAGTTGATCAGTTCATACAGTGCAAGGAGTCGCCGAATCTGTACCGGGCGCTGGCCAACCTTCCCAGGCCGCTTGTCAGTATGGAAAAGGCAATAGCAAAGGATTTGGAAAATCTCAAAGATCATAACTTTCTGGTCCGAAGGCAATCAAAGAAAATATTGGATCCTGCTCACGAAAGGATGCGGATGATTGAAAGAAGAGCCAACACACGCTTAAATGCTCTTCAGAGCCTGGAGGCGATACGGCATTACGCGGCCACGCATAACGGTCAATTGCCCGAGACGCTAAGCGATATAACCCAGATTGAGATGCCGATGGACTTGTTGGGCGACAAACCGTTCGAGTATCGCCGTACGGCAACAGGCGCGGTGCTGCAATCAGCCATACCAGAAGGTGGTAATGAGCAAGACGCTATTCAGTACGAGATTGTTTTGAAAAAGTAGTTTGATATACGAGGATCGAAAATGGCAACATTCGAATATAACGCGCTAACGTCTGCCGGCAGGCTGATGAAAGGCTCGATTGAAGCGGGCACAAATCAGGAGGCGGGCGAGCTGCTGAAACAGATGCAGCTTGTGGTAAACTCCGTCGAAAAAGCAAAACCTGAAAAGCCAAAAACGGCTATCGGCAGAAACGAGTTCGTGCTTTTCAACCAGCAGTTGGCCTCGATTACCAAGGCCGGCATCCCTTTGGAAAGAGGTCTGCGAGAGCTTGCCGGCGATATCAGCTCAAGGTCGATGCGCCGGCTCGTCAATGCAATCGCCGATGAGCTCGAAGCGGGTGTGAGTATTGAAAAGGCATTTGAAAAGAGACAGAAGCATTTCCCGCCTCTATACGGCAGAATACTGAAAGCCGGCGTGGAAACAGGCCGGCTAAGCGAAATGCTGACCAGCCTCAACAGGCATCTGGAGATGGCCACTCAGACAAGGAGAATAATCTTTGAAGCAATGGCATATCCCGCGGTTATCCTGGCCCTGGCGTCAATTATTCTGACGGGTGTTTTCTTGTTCATAATCCCTCAGTTCGGATCGGTACTTGATGAAATGACAGGGGGCAGGCTGCCGGCCCTGACCGAACTATTTTTGAGTATGTCTAAAAACGTAGTGCCTTTCTGGACCACAGTAGGAATTATGATTGCCGGGTTTATTGCTGTGTTTGCAATGCTTTCCACATCGGCTGCGGGACGCAGACTCAAGGAATCGCTTCTCCTGAGCACACCGGTTATCGGCAGAGTTTACCATAGCAGCATGCTCAGCAGGATGGCAGAGGGATTGGCGATAATGGTGGCGGCCGGCTCCGATATGCCGGTTTCGCTGAGATTGAGCTCGGGTGCTACGGGAAGTGAAAAGCTAATCCTTGAAAGCGAAGCCCTTGCGACACAAATCGAACAGGGAACTAATATTTTAGAGGCCGGACAGCTTTGCCGGGCAATACCAAGGCTGTTCTTATATTCGATTCAGTTGGGAACCCAGCGCAACGAGCTGCAGGACAATCTCTACAGTCTGGGCCAGATGTACGCTGAGCAGGCACGGTGCGGCCAGGCGAGATTGCAGGCGGTATTGCTGCCAATCATGTTAATCGGAGTGGGATGTTTTCTCGCGATAACCATCCTTGCGATGTTTTTGCCGATGATGCAAATCATAACGAATTTATCTGGGTAGGGTTACATATGTTAATAATATTAACTATATCATTATTGCTTGTTTACTTGTACCTTGGGCGGAAACAACCGGCTATCGCTTTGGTGACATCGCCGTTTGTTGCCGGAATAATGATTTTCATCGGGATTGCAGATGAAAATACCGCGATTATAGTAATAGCGCCCTGCATATTCATTATTGCTATCATTACCATTCTGTTATCAAAAATAGAACCCGGTGACGAACAGTGGCCTCAGGTATTTGCAAAATGGATTCTTTTTCTTCTTGTATGTCTTCTTCTATTAGTAACTCTGGGTGTGGCGTTTGGCCCTTTAGGAATCAGCGGCATTTTGTTTTTCACTTTGTTAATAGGCTCAATCATAGCCTATGGTTTGACATCACGTCATGCAACTGACGCTTATATTATTTCGACGATTGGATCGAGCATGCGGCAGAATCTGCCGCTGCCGATGGCATTGGAATCGGCGGCGATCGGGCGTACCGACAACCGCTCAAGAATACTGAACGGAATACAAAAATGGCTGGTACAGGGCTATTCGCTCAGCGAGTCAATCAGGCGGGGCTATCCAACCTGCCCCGGTTATGCGTTGGCGATGATCGCCGCTGCCGAGAAAATTGGTCAGCTTCCCCGCGCGATCCATGCAATCGAAGTGGATATGGTGACTAAGGCGGACGAACGTAGAAAAATAAGACCGGTTCACCCGGCCTATCCGGTAATATTAATGACCTTTACGTTCTTTATATTATTGAGTGTTATGACTTTTGTTATTCCATCGTTCAAAACTGCGTTGGCGGAAATGATTGAGGGGGCAAAACTTCCGGCGGCTACTCGATTTCTAATAGGGATTACAAATTTTTTCGCATACGAATATGCGTTGCTAATCTGGCCTCTGTTTATACTTTCGGTTATCGTGATTATTACCATTTCGATATACAGCAAATTCAGGCCCCGTCGGCCCGACAAACCCTATCTGCTATCGCGGATGGGTGACTTTACGAAATGGCATCTGCCTTTTCTGCATAACTTCGAGAAGAATTATTCGCTTGTCCATGTTGTCGAGCTATTACGATTGTCACTGAACGCCGGCTGTGCCGTTAATGAAGCTATAGAAAATACACTTGGCCTGGACGTGAACAACTGCTTTAAAAAGCGTTTGCGAAGATGGCTGGAAAAAGTAGAGCGAGGCGATAATATCGCCACGGCGATCAGAGAAAGCAGATTAGGCTCTCCCCTGGCATGGGCGTTCGACGAGAATGTAAATCAGGGCAATACTCTTACGATACTGGAAACGCTCGAGTCGTTCTATCGCTCGAATTACAGCTATTGCGTGAATCTCGCCAGATTTATCATGTGGCCCTGCTTAATTCTTGCCATGGGGGCAATTGTTGGATTTGTTATATATGCGATATTTTCTCCGAGTATTTTAATAATCAAAATTTTATCAGGTATGACGATACCATAAAAAGTACGAATAGGGCAAAAATGATGTCTTGTAAAAACAGAAGATACGGCGGCTTTTTATTAGCTGAGATGACGGTCAGTTTGACTATTCTGGCAATGCTCCTGGCCTCAGTGGCGTTTTCACTTAACGGTATTGCCAAGTTCAACAGCTACCAGTTGGTCCGACAGCAATGTATCGCCGCGGCCCAGGCGGAGCTTGACAGCCTGACCGCAACGGGCAAATCGATCCCCGATCAAGAAGTTCGCCGGATTTGGCCCCGCATCAGCGTTTCCATTGAGAAATCAGCCGGGGTTGGACAGTGGCTGGGTACGGAACTGGTGGAGGTCACGGCAAGCGGCAGGAGCTTTCGAAAGGAAGTGAAAATCCAGCTATCCAGATATATCCAGGGAAACGTAACTTTAGCCGAAGGGAAGTGATAAATATGCGTAAGGGTTTTACTTTAATGGAAATACTCGTAGTAATCGTCGTGCTCCCATTCGTGTTTCTTCTCATAGATGGGCTATTCAAAACATTTATCAGTGAGATCCCATGGACCTACCGCATAGTACAGGAAAACACAAATATGCTGGGTATGCTGGCACAGATACAGCAGGACACCGACGTTGCAAAGGGCCTGCCGAAATCGTTCGCGGGACAGACGGCGAGTGATAAGGTCCTCTTGATTGAACTGGCGGAGGGCGTGATATGCTATCAGTTAAAAGATGGGCAGGTAACTCGGCAAAAACTCACGGACACCACGCAAAGCGAGGATGAAAATGAAAGAGTCTGGTCAATACCTCATGGGAACGTTGAATGGAAGGTTTGGGCAAGAAACGGCCGGGGCTATGCCGTCGAGACGAACACACGCGTCGAATATACAAAGCGGGGCCAGTTGAAAAAGAAAATGGCCCATTCGCTCCTGTATTTTGCAGGCGCTCTTGGAAAGGAACCGCAATAGAGATGAAGAAAATAAGGCAAAACGGTTTTGTGCTGGTAATTGTCATCATGGCGATTGCAATCATGGGAGTCGAGATGTTCGCCTTGTCCAATATCGTGAAAACCATGCAGTTCCAGTCGCAGACCGCCTATCTGAGAGCATGCAGGCGGAACCTGCAGGCGAGCGGCTTGGTGTGGGCGAAGGAAAATATACGAAATAACAGTAGCGAAATCCTCGATAAAACGATACAATTGGACGTGAGCAAAATGAATATCCGCGTCTCTGCATTGGATGTAATTATTCACCGCACGTCAGAGAACCAGGCGGAAGTTCAGGTCGATACATCGTGCAGTCGCGGCAGACAGACTCTAAAAGGCGCCGGCAAATACGGAATCGAGTTCCATGATCAGCAGGAAACAACTCTTAGAGCACGCAAAAGCACAGCAGGCGACTGACATCCATATCTGTGCCGGCGCTCCGGTTCTCTTTCGGGTGGGCGGGAAACTGGTCCCTATTACAAAGGAAAAGCTCACCGCCGAGCAGAGCCGGGACATATCGCTGGAGCTGCTTACCGAAGAGCAGCAGGCCGAATTTATGAAGAATCTGGATTTCGATTTGATGCTTGCGGACGGAGCCGGCAGATACCGGATTAATGTCGGCTATTTTAATGGCGAGGTCGGCTCCACAATCAGAATCCTTCCCAATCGGCCCAGAACAATCCGGGAATTATCTTTGCCGGACATCGTCAAAGACCTGGCATGCAGGACAAAAGGGCTTGTGCTGATAACCGGTAGCACCAGCCAGGGCAAAACCACTACGATGTCGGCGATGATCGATGAAATAAACACGACCAGTGAGAAGCATATCGTTACCATCGAGGACCCCATTGAATACGTACATACGAATAAAGCCGGCGTTGTCAGGCAAAGAGAGGTCGGAAGGGATACCAAGAGCTTCTATACGGGACTGCGGGCGGCCCTTAGACAGGACCCGGACGTTATTGCGATAGGCGAGATGCGAGACTATGAAACCATCAAAATCGCTCTGGCCGCCGCCGAGACCGGGGTCATGGTCCTTTCCACACTGCACGTCATATCACTCGACAAGATTATCGAAAGGCTTTTGAGCTATGCTCCCGCTACCGATGAAGGCCAGTTGAGGTTTCTTTTGGCCGAATCACTCCAGGGAATAATTCACCAGGAGCTAATCCCCACGGTAAACGGCGAACAGAGGGTCGCCTGCGAGGTGCTGGTTGTTACGAGTGCCGCAAAGAACATCATCAGGAGGAAGGGAGGATTCTTTCTCAGGAGCGTCATCGAAACGGGCAAAAAGCACGGCATGGTGACAATGACCGAATCGGTTAACGCCCTTCTCGATGCCGGCATGATAAGCGAAGGCGTGGCGAAATCCGTCCTGTCAAACTACAAGTAACAGTTTTTTGAAAAGCCAAAGAAGCAATTTTGAAGAAACTCCAATTCGTATAGACTAAAAACACCGCCTGGCGTGTTTTTATTATAGCGTGTGAGTGCTCACGTAATTAAGGGCAAGCCCATTGTGATAGAAGACAGACTATTAATCCGGAGGTTTAACGCAGGGGATATGGATGCATTACGCCGTATATACGAGAAGTATAAGCCGGATTTGCTCAGTGTGGCAGGTGCCCTGCTGAACGATGCGGCGGCTGTCGAGGACGTGCTTCATGATGTGTTTCTCCGTTTTGCTTCTCAGGCCGGAAGTTTCCGTTTGAGCGGTTCGCTAAAGGGTTATCTGGCGATATGCGTCGCAAACCGGGCGAGGAACACCAATCGCCGGAACCGGCAAAACAAACATGAAACACTCATCGAATCCGGAGCCAAACCATCGGGTCGACCGGATCCTTCTCAGGCGGCAGGATTTATGGAGCGGCGACGTATGGTGGGTTGCGCCCTGGCTCAACTGAAGCACCAGCAGCGCCAGGTCGTCGTTTTACACGTATTAGGTTGCCTGCGTTTTCGTGAGATTGCCCGGCAGACCGGCGATTCGATAAACACTGTCCAGAGCCGGTATCGTTACGGGCTTGCGAAACTACAGTCTCTATTGAATGGCGAGGTGGATTTATGAATCGAGCCGGGAAAATCAAAGAGCTGCTGCGCAAAACGTTTCGAGAGCCTGCCGACGAATCCGGCTTCAGCCGGATGGACGATCGTATTCTCAGCGACGCCTCCACAAGCATGAAACAGGCAGTTGCCGCTAATAAACGGATTTACCCTGTTTCCATATGGAGAAAAATCATGAAAACTAAAACAGCAAAATTAGCAACCGCCGCGGCTGTCCTTGTAATGGCGGGCATATTAGCGACTTTCGACAGGTTCGTTAACACGGCCTGGTCGGTGGAACAAACGATTGCAGCAATCCAACAGGTAAAGAGCATGCAGATAAAAGGGACGGCTCTCTGGGGCCCCGATTCCGAGCCGGAAATCGTGGACTTCAACTTTTGGATTCTGTCCCCGGGCGAGAACTCAGAGCCCCTCAAGATGCGCTTCGAGTGTGAGAAACGGATTATTGTAGTTCAGGGTAATGTTGCGTATGAGTGCTGGCCACATGAGAAAGTCGCCAGGGTCAAACACGGTCCCGGCATCCCTGATCTGAAATACTGGTACAAGGCTGCTGAGCTGAGTCCCTGGCTGACGGGTAAGATGCTGGAGACTCTCAGATTATTCAGCGATGATTGGAACCAGGCTACTCAAATAGATCCCAATTCCGGCAAAGAACAGATAATCGTTACATGCAGTTACCATCCAAGCAACACATCATTCAGTATTGTTATTGATCCGAAAAGCAAATTAATGCTGAAGGCCAAACTCTGGGATAACCTGCGTCACGAAGGAGAACCTGACGTACATGCGCAAACATTCATATACAACGAGGATATACCCGATGAGCTGTTTGAAATCCCCCCGGGCTACACTATCGTAAATGAGAAAGAAATCGAAGAAAGCAGGGCACTGCTCAATCAAGGCGAAGATTTATTCCACAAGGAAAAGAAATATGCCGAAGCGATTGTAGTATACCAGCAAGTCTATGAAAAGTACCCGGATATGAATATCGCCGAGCATGCATTGATGATGATCGGTCTGTGTCACCGTCGGCTCGGACAACATGACAAGGAGATCGAAGCCTACGAAAAGACCGTCAGCGAGTATCCGGATCTCAAAGGCTGGATCGAGGCGACCTGGTTCTACCTCGGGCGCGCATACATGGATATTGGAGAGAAAGAAAAGGCTCTTAATGCCTTCGAGAAATGTCTGGCCGCAGGGGAAGGAGTCCGCAAACCGGAACAATTCCCGCTAAAAGACGCACGCGAGAACATCGCAAAAATAAAAGGTTTGTAAGTGGAAAACTATCGCCCTGAAGATTATGCATATCCTGCCGGCTTCGATTTGTGAGGCCGGCAGGCCTGCTTGGCAGATAAGCGGCATTGAAATATACAGAGACCAGGTTTATGATGGGGCAACTGGTTGGAAAATGAAACCGAGACAACTGAAACATATAAGCCGCAGCGCGCTGACCATTACGACGGCGATGTCCTTGCTCCTGTGGGCCGGGGTCACGGCCCTTGTCCTAAAGTCGTACTGGCGTGCAGATCACTTCTCAATCAATCTTGAGAATCGGCGGTTCGAGATGAATTCCGCGCGTGGCCGATTCTACGTAAGGGTTTCTATGTACATCCCCGAGATAATCAGCCCCTTCGGCTCCGACATAAGCTGGAATTGGTACTCATCGGATTCCCCATCGAGGTTAGTGCAGAACATGCAACGCCAAACGCAGAAGTATGGGATCGATCGATGGCAATTCCTGGGATTCCAATCGGTGCGCGGCGATCCGGCCCGTATAGTCGGAAGCACCGTGTGGCTTCGATTTGCACGAGGTCCTCTATGGCCCGCACTGGTGGTCTTCGCCATCCTCCCGGCTTGTTGGTTCTGGCGGCGCAGGTCCTGGCCGCGCGAACAGCGGCGGAAGGCCACTCGCACTCTGCTGCTGACATCATCAATCCCGGTCGCGATACCGGTCGTGTTGCTTGCCTTGTTGTTCATCAACGCCAGATTCCTTGGGCCTGGCGAAACGCCGCTGTGCGGCCGGACCTCCCATCCACCGGCGCCGCTTGTATCCGACGAGAACGGCGTTATCCTGAAGGTCATGACGTATAACATCTGGATGGGCGGTGCCTACCGGGGCGGCTGGCGCTTCGAGAAGCCCCAACGGGTGACCGAGCGCATTGAAAAGATCGGCGAGCTAATCCGCCAGCAGCAGCCCGATATCGTCTTCCTGCAGGAGATCGTGATCGATTCGGGGCCCGGCTCGTTCAATCAGGTGCCGGTTCTGGCCGAGAAAACGGGGATGCACATTTGGGCGTTCGGGCAATGCATAAACGATGGATTGCCGTTCTACCGCATGATTGAGGGCAACGCGATTCTGTCAAGCCGGCCCCTCGAGCCGTTGACAAATCAAGATATGGCGGGAGACAAAGCGTTCTACGAGATTGGCTGTGACGACCAGAGCACTCTCTGGTGCAAGGCTGATATCGGTGGACAGGATATCCTGCTGGCGTCTGTGCATCTGAATGCTAACGACTTTTACGAGGTCAGCCTCCCCCAAGTAGAGCAGCTCCTTGATTTCGCCGGAGACCGGCCTGCGATTATGGCCGGCGACTTCAACGCCGATCCGAACGAGCTGGAGATAAGACGGATAGTCGATACGGGAAAATTCGCCGCCAAGCTCGATAGCCCATTTACAATCTCCTCCTACGATCCGCACCGCACCATTGACCACATCTTCGTTCCCGGGGATTGGCAACTGCTCGAGCACCGGGTGATCCAGACCGACCTTTCCGATCATCTGCCCGTCGTGGCTACATATCGAATCCCTTAGCAGGAAGCCGGCATATTTATTTGCCTGTGATTGTGTAAATCAGCCAGTAGAACATGAGAGATCGCCATCTATCAATGGCAGCAACAGAACTAAATCTCGAAGCCTGCCTCTGGTTCATGAAAGCAGATTAAGAACGATATATCTCCGTGCCTTGTCACGCTGTGAAAAGAAGTCGAACCGGTACATATTAGCCGCTTTGCTTTCAAGTGGACAAAAAGCGGATAATTGAAGACAATAGGTTTTATGAAGGCACTCGAAGTTAAGACACTGACGAAACGGTACGGCTCGGCGCGCGGCATCGAGGATTTATCCTTCGGCATCGAAAAGGGCGAGATATTCGGCTATCTCGGCCCGAACGGCTCCGGCAAGACCACGACCATACGCTGTATGATGGGCCTGCTGAGGCCAACGAGCGGCCAATGCAGCGTTTTAGGCCAGCGTGTCATCCATGGGAAGGCGACGCAGCATAATCGCATTGGCTATCTGCCCGGCGACTTTCGCGCCTGGCCCGGAATGACACCGAGAAAACTACTCAGACTATTGGCCCGATTGGGTTGCAGTGACCAAGTCGATAAACAACAAGAGGAATTAGCCGAAAGACTCGACCTGGACCTTGATCGGAAAATGCGCGCCCTTTCTAAAGGAAATCGACAAAAAGTGGGAATAGTATATGCATTTCAACATCAGCCCGAAGTACTTATTTTAGATGAGCCGACAATCGGCCTCGATCCGCTCATACGCCAGATCGTGCTCGATCTGATTCGTGAGACAGCCCGGGCCGGAGCGACAATCCTGCTGTCCAGTCATGATCTCAGCGAAGTGGCGGCTGTTTGCGCTCGGGCCGCCATCTTGCGCGAGGGACGCCTTGTCGAGCTGGCGCCGATATCTAAAATCGTACAGCAAGGCCAGCAACGCATAAAGGTCTGGTTCGTTGAAGGAACGTCGGTCCCGCAGCTACTTCCGGGTGAACTGGCGGGCGTGCGAGTTATTCAGCAGAATCCAAATACATTGCATGTTACTTACCAGGGTACTATCGATGCCTTATTAAAGTGGCTTGCCCAGTACCAAGTCGACCGTATTGCTACAACAGAGACATCGCTGGAAGACGCGTTCATTCAGTATTATCAACGGGAGGCAGACCGTGAAGAATAACCGTCGCCCTCCATTTCCATGGCCTTTACTGCGATTCTGGATGCTCCGCATACTGCCGGCGTGGTTTATGATCGCATTGATGATATTCCTTGTTCAATTGGCGATTTGCGGTATCGTCCATGATAATGAACGTGTCAAAGCAATGCTTCAGTACATCGATGTGCTCGGACCTTATATTAAGGCATTCATGGGTGGAGATGCTTTACAATTTGGAAATATTGCCGGCTTGATTGCCGCTGGCTATCAAGAGCCTCTGGTTTTACTCTTATATATGCTTTTTGCTGTAGGCGTCCCTACCGCCCTGCTTGCCGGCGAGGTCCAGAGAGGAACGATGGAGCTGATACTTAGCCGGCAAGCCACAAAAACTCAAGTTTATATATGCGCGGGGCTTGTCACTATAGTCGGTATGTACGCCCTTGTCATCGTGATGTTTCTTGGAACCGTGGTCTCCACGAATCTGTACGATTTCGAACAGGAAGTTCCGCTCTATAGCCTTTTCAAATTAGCAGTCAACGGTGGAATCCTCGCCAGCGCGGCAGGTGGAATCGCCCTGCTGGCGGCAGCTTGTTTTAGACGCGGCATGGCTGTCTCGATAACGGTGGCTTATCTGGTTGTGAATTATTTTATAATGATTATCACCCAATGGTGGCCCCGAATGAAATGGCTCGATCCGGTCACTATCTTCAACTATGTTGACGGCGGAAAGATCTTCATCGAGCCCGTATGGCCCGTGAGTGATATGTGTGTGCTCGTATCGCTCCTTGTCATTTCCACCGTACTGGGTGGCGTCATCTGGTATCGCCGCGATTTACCGCTGTAGAATACTTAGTACGTATTAAATTGTTCCCTCAAAAGCAATGAACAACTTCGACATGGCGAAAGTATTGCAGAAATTCCCCCAACAGGCTATAAATAGCCGTGACGACTGATTCGCAAAACAATCTTATTTTCGTGCCGGGTGATATGGAAAAACAAACAAGGGCTTATTTATATGCTTCCGCCGCCGTTCTGCTCTGGGCCACTTCCGCGTCGGCCTTCAAGATATGCCTGTCGCCCGAGCACCTGAACGTGCCCATCCTGCCTCTTTTATTCGGAGCTTCGCTGGTCGCAAGTGCCGCTTTGTTTGTTCATCTGTTGCTTTCCGGGAAAGCGGCGCTGCTCAAAACCCTTTCCAGGGCCGACTTTGCCCGTTCGGCGTTTTTGGGTTTGCTGAGTCCCTTTCTCTACTATATCGTCCTTTTCAAAGCGTACTCCGTACTGCCCGCCCAGGAGGCCCAGCCGCTCAATTTCGTCTGGCCGCTGACGCTTGTTTTACTGTCGGCCCCAATACTAAAGCACAAAATCAAACGAATGGACATCCTGGCCATATTGATCAGCTTCTCCGGAGTTCTGGTCATCTCAACAAAGGGGCATATCCTGAGCTTTAGACCCACAAATCCGCTCGGTGTCGCATTGGCCACCGGCAGCTCGATACCCTGGGCGCTGTACTGGATCTACAATATCAAAGACAAACGAGACGAGGTACTCCGTCTGTTCCTGAACTTCACGTGCGCATCGATCTACGTCTTTGCGCTGATGCTGGTTGCCGGCGAATTCAAAACTCCGGATTTGAAGGGCGCCCTCGGCGTAACTTACGTCGGCCTTTTCGAGATGGGAATCACGTTCCTGATTTGGCTCAAAGCCCTGAAGCTTTCTAAAACAACAGCTAACGTCGCCGGCCTTATCTACCTGGTCCCCTTTCTTTCGCTGGTAGTGATATACTTCGTGCTTGGCGAGAAAATCCTACCTTCGACAATCATCGGAGCTATCCTTATCGTCGGCGGCATCATTTTGCAGAAACTTCGAACCGTTCGGACAAGTCTGTATCGCAATAAATCTCAAGACTAAAAAGATTGGAATCATATAGCTTTCCTGGTATGCTATAAACTGATATACCTCATGATTATATTCGAAACATGAATTAAGAATTTCAGGTTGAAGGAGATTGTCATGTGGACACGTCAGTCGAAGAACCATTGGATTATTGTAATCATTATTTCGGTATTGGTGTTGTTTGCCACATCAGGACTTGCTGACTCACAGCAAGCCAGACAAATCCTGGATGCTGCCGGTATCAAGGGCGGCCTGATAGTACATATCGGTTGCGGTAACGGCAAGTTGACCGCAGCGCTGCGGGCTAACGAAAGCTACGTCGTCCACGGCCTTGACAGCAAGCCGGAAAATGTCGCCGCGGCCCGCAAGTACATCAAATCGCTCGGCCAATACGGCGACGTTTCCGTAGATATCTGCTCCGGCGAGAGATTGGCCTACATCGATAACTCTGTCAATCTCGTCGTTTCCGAGGACCTCGGCGGTGTGCCAAAATCCGAGGTCATGCGAGCCCTGGCGCCCAATGGCGTTGCCTACCTCAAATCGGACGGTCGTTGGGAGAAAAGTATAAAACCTCGGCCGCCGGAGATCGACGAGTGGACGCACTACCTTCACGATCCCAGCAACAACGCCGTCGCCCACGACAGCGTCATCGAACCGCCCAGCCGGTACCAGTGGCTGGCCGGGCCGCGTTACGCCCGGCAGCACGACCACATGTCGAGCGTCAGCGCGGTCGTCTCGGCGAACGGGCGGCTGTTCTACATTTTCGACGAAGCACCCCGGGCATCGATTCTTATCCCGCCCAAGTGGAGGCTTATCGCACGCGATGCTTTCAACGGCAAGCTGCTCTGGAAACGGAATATCGAGCTATGGCATCCGCACCTGTGGCGGCTCAAGAGCGGTCCGCAGATACTGGCTCGACGCCTCGTTGCCAGGGGCGACCGTTTGTACGTGACGCTCGGCATCGATGCGCCGCTGTCGGCCCTGGACGCGGCCACGGGCAAGACAATCCGAACCTACGACGGCACGAAAGCGACCGAGGAGATTCTCTGTCCCGATGGCGTGCTGCTGCTATCGGTAGCCGGCGATGATCAGCCCTTACGGAGCGATCCGAAAAAACGCTACGCCACGCTGACCGAGATGAACAAGGATGTTACGAATCCGCTCTGGACCCAGGCGCCGCGAACGATAATGGCAATCGATCCGGACACGGGCCGTGTGCTGTGGCAGAAAGAATCAGGGCTGGTTTCGCTGTCGCTTGCGGCCGATGACCGGCGTGTCCTTTTTCATGACGGCCGAAGAATCCAATGCCTCGACCATCGCACCGGCCAACCCCTTTGGTCGTCGGAACCGCTACCAAAGAAAGAAAACATGCGGAGCTCCGGCGGCGCTACACTTGTGTTGTACGACGACGTGGTTCTCTACAGCGGGCAAGTCTCCATCGAAAGACCCAGGAATCGTATAACAACTATGTTTGCCCTTTCCATCAAAGACGGCAAAACTTTGTGGAATGTTCCGCACCATCCGTGCGGACACATGGGCACGCCTGACGACATCCTCGTTGCCGGCGGCCTCGTGTGGAACGGCGCCGTGGCTCAGGGCCGCGATTCGGGCACCATTACCGGCCGGGACCTGCACACGGGACAAATCAAGAGCGAATTTACACCCGACGTGGAGACCCACTGGTTCCACCACCGCTGCTACCGGGCCAAGGCTACTGATAAATACCTGCTCTTCTCTCGCACGGGTATCGAATTTATCGACCACGCCGCCGAGCAATGGATATGTAACCACTGGGTACGCGGCGCTTGCCATTACGGCATCATGCCGTGTAACGGACTCATCTACGCACCGCAGCATCCATGTGCATGTTATATCGAGGCGAAGCTCTACGGTTTTACCGCCCTGGCGCCGCCTTCGCCGACAATGCAGCCTCGCCGGGAAGTACCGGACGCCGAACGCCTGACTCGCGGTCCCGCCTATGATCAAATCGCAAACCAACAATCGAAAATTGAAAATCCCCTTGATTGGCCGACATTCCGACACGATGCCGGTCGAAGCGGCGCCGTCAAGACAACAATCCAGCCGACGGGCCTGAAACGTACTTGGCGCAGCAGGCTGGGCGGCAAACTCAGTACACCGGTCGTCGCAAATGGCAGGCTTTTCGTCGCCTCGGCCGATGAGCACAGCGTTCACGCGCTCGACGCCGAGACGGGCCGGCCGGTCTGGTGTTTCACGTCAGGCGGCCGTGTCGATTCGCCGCCGACGATCTGGCAGGGCCGGGCGATGTTCGGTTCCGCCGACGGTCACGTCTATTGCCTTAGCGCAGGCGAAGGCAGTCTTGTCTGGCGGTATCGCGCCGCGCCGGAAGATCAGCGGATGCTGGCCTACGATCAGATTGAGTCACTTTGGCCTGTTCACGGCAGCGTGCTCGTGCAGGACGGCGTGCTCTTTTGCGTTGCCGGCCGCTCGATGTTTGTAGACGGGGGATTGCGGCTGCTGCGGCTCGATCCCAAAACCGGACACAAGCTCTCGGAAACAATCCTCAACGACAAGGATCCCGATACCGGGCAGAACCTCCAGGTTCACATCCAGACTCTCAATATGCCCGTGGCGCTGCCCGATATCCTTTCGAGCGACGGCAGGTACGTGTATATGAGATCGCTGCCGTTCGATATGCAGGGAAAACGTAAATACGTCTCCTATATTCCCGTCAAAGAGCAACAGGGCGACGATTTGCACCTGTTTTGTCCGACGGGTTTTCTCGACGATTCCCTATGGCACCGGACATACTGGGGCTACGGCCGAGCCTGGGCGTCGGGTGCAGGCGGCTATCACAAGGCTGGTCGCGTGATTCCCGCCGGTCGGCCTCTCGTGTACGACGACAAAATAGTCTATGGCTACGGACGGCTTTGGCAGTATTACCGGTGGTCAACGCCGCTCGAGTTCCACCTTTTCGCCGCGAAAAAGCAGCCCGAAATTGTCAAAGCTGGCACGGAACGCAAACCCATCAAGAAAGGCGGTAAGCGGGTCGGCACACGGACGATACCCGTCACAAGATTCGTGCCGGACTGGTCTGACGATATTTCGGTCCAGATCAACTCGATGGTACTGACGGATAAAGCGCTGTTTGTCGCCGGCCCGCCCGATGTCGAAGACGAAGAGCACTCCGTCAAGACGCTGCTCGATCCCGGGACTCAGAAGAAGCTTGCCGAGCAATCGGAAGCCTTCCAGGGCAATCGCGGTGCGTTGTTAGTTGCCGTCTCTCGTGACGGCGGAGAAAAGCTTGCAGCCTACAGTCTCGAGTTTGTGCCGCGGTTCGACGGTCTGATTGCAGCCAACGGACGGCTCTTCATGTCGACCCTCAGCGGAGATGTTCTCTGCCTGAGCGATGTAAAGGGCCGGCCGCTCTCACCGGCCGAAAAGGTTGTCATAGCCGCCCGAAAATAGGAAACTATACTCAAACTGACCGATTCTTGTTGTTATCCCTGCTCATACAATAACCTCTTCAATCGAACGTGCCACGATGTAATCCGGCAGCTTATTCAGGCCCGGCGCTGCCTCATATGCGGAAATAATGCTCTTATCCGGAAATGCTCCAACTTCCTCAATCAGTTCATTCGTCAGCGGCTGCAATTTTTCATCTGTCAGTTCCATTTTTGCCCTTCCGCGGGCCGCTTCCACTAAATCAGCAAATTCAGCCCGGCTGTCGTACCAGTTAAGCTGCAACTCCAGCTCTACGACCTCTGTGGTATTCCTGCGTTCATATACATATTGAATCCCAATCGGATTGTAAGCCTCTATCCGCTCATCCACAAAAGCAAGGCAGGCGTCTCTATACGCGGCATATTTTTCCTTATTAAAGCCCTCAAAACCGCGTTTTTTAACCTCCTCGGCGAGTATTTCACCAATTCTCGCCGTCAAAAGGTCCTTCTGAGACTCCAATCGCTCGTACAGGGCTTCGTAGTACGCCTTCAACAGTAAGCTTATTTCACTCATTCATTAGCTCTCCTTATATCCGCCACTGAGGGAAGGCCTGTTCTTATCGGGCCTCAATACTATTATAGCATTAAGAACTCTCTAATTCTACACAATGTCTCAATTATATGGCCCTTATTTTGCACATCGGCAGCCGATCAAGGCCGGTGCCGCCGCCAAATGGGTCGTTTTTGTACTTTTTTGCAAAAATCCTTAAAAAAGTTGGTTTTTGCAAAGATTTTATGCTGGTTTTCGTGCGGATCGTTGTTTTTAGGCTAATAATGAGGTTTTGTCCCGATTAGTTGGACCTTATTTCTCGTATCTCTTGAAGCATATACCTTGTTTCTTGCTTCTTTACCAAAACGACGGGCTGTCGCTCTTACAATGTTACTTATATGTTTGTATAATAGATACTTACAATCTTTCTTCCCTATAATATTATGTGCCGCTGTTCCCTTGCTATTTTGTTGCAGTAAAAATTTTTTATTTTTTTCAAATTTTATAGGTAACATTTTGCCATCGAGAAACGCTGCATAATATAGAGACTAAGGATCGGTCTGGGGAATATATAGTGGACACTATTTGCCGAGATTACAGCCGAAAGGCACAGAGAGTATAGGAGTACAGTTAAATCCGCCCGGCAGGTCGGAAATTTATGATTCATTATTGATTAGGTCAGGCTGTGAATAGTGCAAAGTTCAGCCTGCCGGATTTGTTTTGTGCGAGCTATTCCGCGCATTTTGGTGGTTTTGCGCTTACAGAGTGCTGGTTGCTATGCGGAATGAGTTTGCCTATGCGGAGGATTAATAGCTGTTGCGGCTTATAGGCCGCTGCTGTTGTCGAGCCCAGCCATAGGACGATTCGCAAAAACAGAGTTTTGGCCAGCCTTTGGCCCGGTCGTCGTTAAGATAGCGATTGATATAAGACTCAGTTTCACTTTTTGCCTTGCGGCCGATCTTGATTAAATCCTTCGCATACATAGCTTATGTCTTTCGTTATTAACGTTACATTATTCTGTTCTCTATAATAAAGACGCTCGAAGAAACTGTTTTGTTGAAAAATTCTAGAAAATATATAAAAATTTAGCATGGTAAAAGGTGTCATACAGCTATCGTTCTAACGGCAGTCAAGCACCATAACTGGCCGAATTGATGATTGCAATAATGTAATGAAGGTACTTTCTTCTATGCCCACGTACTTTCTATCGAAGAATGATTATTGAATTGGCCCACGTTTGACTTTATCATAAAGAAAGGCTATGATTAATTTTGTAATATTGAATTGGAAACTCTGTAGTAGAGGGGGGAAAAGCGGCTTGCTTATTGAAAGGGCAAACCATGCGGCGTAAGATTATCCTGTCAATCGCGGCGATAATTTATTTATTTGTAGCCGCTCTTGGCATTTATCTCGGGCATCGACAAAACCTGCCGGAGCCGACGACTCAGCCCTGTGTTTCAAGTATCGCAGGCCGGGCAGACACTCCAGACGAGACCCTGGTCTTTGTAACACGGGGCGGCATGTGGTATCACCGGGATTATTGCCGCGAACTCCAGAAATACAGAATACCAGTAAAGCTCAGCGTGGTCCGTAAATATTGCAGGCCGTGCACAAAGTGCAGGCCGCAGCGATAGTAGCAGGAGATATTTTCAAATCGGCAAAGGCTGCACAGCAGGAAAAATCAGGATACCCGAATCGAACATCCAGTATCGAAACCGCTACTTATATCTCACGAATTGTCTACGCATCTTATTATTAGATAAAATTTTCATTTTTTTATGCCTTTTTATTTCTACGGATGCTAACTGTATATATTAGAGACAGTTAGAAGGGACGTATTTTTTTCGGTACGATTGAAAAAAATATAATATCTCTTGACAGACGTGGTGACTATTTGATAAATTGCATTTTATGGTTTGTGAATGTGAACACATGCACTAAATAAATGAGGCAGCAACTTAGCTTATGAGGTACCGTAGAATTCCAGATGAAACGGTCCGTCGATTGCCGGTTTACCTGCGCGGTCTGCTTTTTACTTCGGAACAGGGTCATGGAAATATATCAAGCCAGAATCTTGCGGATTTAGTTGGTGTTAATTCATGGCAAATCAGGAAAGATTTTTCCTATTTTGGAGACTTCGGCACGCGTGGAGTGGGCTACGGCGTTGACAAGCTTGTCGCACATATCAAGAAAATCCTGAGACTCGATATTGCCCAGAAAGCCGCCTTGGTCGGAGTCGGAAATCTGGGATCGGCTCTTCTGTCGTATCACGGCTTTGTGACATACGGTTTTGATATTGCCGTTGCTTTTGACGTGAATCCCAAAAAGGTAGGCAGGAAAATAAATAAAGTCGTTATCGAGGATGTTTCAAACCTGCGAATATTAAAGAGGCGAAAAATTACACTTGGGATTATCGCCGTTCCCCATCAGGCCGCTCAAGTAACTGCGGACAAACTCGTAAATGCAGGTGTAAGGGGCATTTTGAACTTTTCTCCGTGCTACATTACGGTTCCAAAAAAAGTGAAGGTCATTACCATTGACATTGCAATGGACCTGGCGCGCTTGCCCTATTATATGACGTAAATTGAATTTTTAATTTGGGCAATTTGTTTTTTTGTTGCTAAAAAGTAAATAAGATAGTAAATCGTTCTAATTGTTTGCCTCCGGTCGAGTACAAAGCGCATATAATGTCATAGGCAATAGACAAATTACAGGTGAGCAAATATGCAGATTGTTTTTTTAAGAGATTTAAAGGCTTTATTGGACGCTGTTGCCGAGCGGATGGACCTTTATGTCCCGAAGCAAACCGGCCCGCACTACGTATATAACAGATACGATCCGTCCGAGGACGAGCATGTTGAAGTCAATAACATTCGCGTTTGTACGCCTCCAAAGGAGTTTCTGTTTCCACTTCGAGAGCTTGCAGCGGTTTTTCCCGAACCGCTTGAGTCGAAGGAGATTGAGCCGTTTGCCGTTTTCGGATTGAAAGACTGCGATTTGCGTTCGATTGCGATCCTCGATAAAGTCTTTAGAGAGAAAGAATTCGAAGATCCGTTCTATGTGAAGCGTCGTGAGAAAATGTTCATTATCTCATCTGATTGCTCGAACCCGGCGGACAGTTGTTTCTGCAATGTCCTTAACGGCGGTCCTTTTGCTCAAAGCGGCTTTGATTTGAACGTTTCGGAGGTTAATGGAGGCTTCGTTGTCGAAGCAGGCTCGCCGAAAGGTGAGGATTTTGTCAAAGAACACTCGGAGTTTTTCAGCCGGGCCGGAGATGAAGTGCTTGCCGAGCGGGAAGAGCAAAGGGCCGAGACACAAAAGCAACTCGAACAAAACAATGCAGACCTCAAGTTTGGCGCGCCAGTCAACGAGATTGTGGAAAACGGGCAGGATTCCGATGTCTTTGATCAGGAAGCAACGACCTGCGTCGAGTGCCAGGCCTGCACGCGTGTCTGTCCGACCTGTCATTGTTTCTACCTCTACGATACGAAAAAGGATGATTACTTCAGCAAGATGAAGATGTGGGACAGTTGCATGAGGATCGCCTATGCCGAAGTTGCCGGCGGTGCCAATCCCCGCAAAATCCTCGGCGACAGGCTCAGACACCGTTTCATGCACAAGTTCTCCTATTTTCTTGATAGGTACGGCGTCGATATGTGCGTCGGCTGCGGCCGGTGCGTGGATGCCGAGGCCGGTGACGTGGACATCCGGGAGGTCCTGAAAAAACTCAACGAAGAACTTAAAGGCGAAGGTAAGAATAAAGCGAAAGTTGGAAAATGAACAAGAATCTCTACCAACCGATAAACGGCGAAATAGTTGACATTATCGACGAGTCTCCGACGATTAAAAGTTTTGTCGTTGTGCCGGAAGAGGAATTTCGTTTCGCGACCGGCCAGTTCGTGGAGCTGACTTTGCCGGGCGAGGGCGAGGCACCGTTTACACCGTCCTCGTCGCCCGCCATCACGGATAAAATGGAAATCAGCATTATGAAAGCCGGGCGCGTCACCGCCCTGCTGCACGAATGCGAAAAAGGACGGAAGGTCGGCATTCGCGGACCGTACGGCAACGGTTACCCGGTCGATGAGTTCGTCGGCAAGGAAGTTTATATCGTCGGTGGCGGCGTAGGTCTGGCGCCGATACGTTCCCTGTTTCTGACCCTCGTCGACAGGATTAAGGATTTCAAATCCGTTGTCTGCCGATACGGGGCCAAGACACCCGCTGATTTTATCTACAAAAACACTCTTTTTGACTCCTGGCAAAAAATCGAGGGTGTGAATATAAAATTGACCGTCGACCAGGCAGACGGCCAGTGGAAAGACAACGTCGGCGTGGTCACTAATATTTGTGCGAAGGATGACGTTGACATTAAAAACGCCGTAGCTGTGATATGCGGCCCGCCGATTATGATGAAATTTGCAACGATGAAGATGCTGGAATTCGGATTTAAGGACAACCAGATATACCTTTCAATGGAAAAGAATATGAGCTGCGGCATCGGCAAGTGCGGCCACTGCATGCTCGGTAAATATTACGTTTGCAAGGACGGCCCCGTCTTTTCGTATGACCAGATAAAGAAATACCCAAACATTTGGGACTGAAATCGAACGCATGTGAAGCGAAATACGAGATAAAAAATTATGGGTGCGAAGTTAATAATCGATTTGGCAAAATGCAAGCTTCAGGAAGAATCTGAGGTGCAGTGCTCGTACAAACATCATCCCGAAAACAACGGAATCGACTCGCTTATCGAGATGATTCGTTTCGCATTGATATGCCGGAAGTGCGAGTCGGCTCCGTGCATAGCCGCATGTCCCCGGGACGCTCTGGAGAAGGTACCGAGCGAACGAAACGACGCCGGCATACTGAAACGGGCGAACATGTTATGCACCGGCTGCGGCACCTGTGCGATCGCCTGTCCGTTTGGAACTATCTACACCGATTTGATACCCTTTCCAAGCAGCGTATGTGACCTTTGCAAAGACAGGCTGAAACCGGGCGAAAAGCCGTTGTGCGTCGAGACCTGTACGGACGGAAGCGTCGACTATCAGGACATCACCGCTCAAGGTGATCTGGTCGAGGTATTCGAAGGGATTATTGTGAGGATCTCAGGCGGGGGCTTGTGGGAGCCATTTTTGAGAGAAAAGGCAAAGAAATGAGTAACCAATTGATGAACATCCTATTCTGGATCATTATTGTTCCCGGGATTCTTGTGCTCGGTCTGGCGGCCTCATGGATCGTCCGCAAGGTCAGCGCCCTGGTTCAGTGGCGCGTGGGTCCGCCGCTTTTTCAGCCGGCCTACGACGTGATGAAGCTGATGGGCAAGGAAATCCTCATCCCGCAGGACGCTCAGCGAACGGTGTTTCTGACGGCGCCGCTTGTGGGTCTGGCCGGCACTCTGCTGCTCTCGCTGATGCTCTGGCGTATAACAGTTGCTCAAACGGCCTTTGTCGGCGATATTATTGTCGCCATTTATCTGATGGTACTGCCTTCGCTTGCATTGATTCTCGGCAGCAGCGCCAGCGCCAGTCCGCACGCATCAATAGGCACGGGCAGAGAAATGAAACTCGTGATGGGCTATGAGCTGCCGCTCGTTCTGGCCTTTATAGTAGTAGTGATTAAAACAGCCGGTTCGTTGGGTCCCGGCGAACAGCTCAGTTTAGCGGCCATCGCCCAGCAGACGCCGGCTTTCAGCATATCCGGTATGCTGGCATTTTTAGCGGCCCTGCTATGCGTTCAGGCAAAGCTCGGATTCGTTCCGTTCGATATCGCGGAGGCCGAGACCGAGCTTGGAAGCGGCGTTTTGATGGAATACTCCGGAGCGCTGCTGGCGGCTTGGAAACTCATGCACGCCGTGATGCTCGTGGCGCTGCCGTTCTTTTTGGCAATGGTTTTTCTCGGCGGCTTTCATGCGAAACTGCCGCCGGCGGAGCTCGGCATTCCCGTGGTTATCGCCGCCCTGCTGGTTTTTACCGGCACGAGGTTGTTAGCAGCCCGCAGCAAATTCATGGACGTGCTGTCTCTATTGATTTTCATCGGGCTATGCATCTGGTTGGGACTGGGCAAGTACGTACTGATATTGGTCTTATTGATTCTTATAAAAAATACAAATCCGCGTTTGCGAATTGACCAGGCGATGAAGTTTTTCTGGGTGTACTGCGGCATTGCTCTGGTGGCCGCCATAATACTTGCATCCATAGGCTATTATTATGACATCCACTGGCTGTAAGATTACTCTGAGCAAAGCCGAAGAGGTGAATTTATGAGCTTGAAAATGTGGTCGTTGAAAAAATCGGTATGGGTATTTCACGTCAATGCCGGGGCGTGTAACAATTGCGACATCGAGGTTGTTAACATGCTGACGCCGAAGTATGACGTCGAGCGGTTCGGCATCAAGCTGGTCGGATCTCCACGGCATGCAGACGCCCTGCTGGTTACCGGTGTGGGAACTAATCAGGCGGCCATTCGCCTCCGGGAAGTTTATCGCCAGACCGCGAAGCCTTGTGCCGTGTTTTGCATCGGAGCTTGTGCCTGCGGGACAGGCATATTCAAAGGAGGCTACCATGTGGCCGGGCCCGTGGACGACATTATCAAAGAAGTAGATCCAGATGCGATAATTGCTTATGTGCCGGGTTGCCCGCCGAAACCGGAAGCGATGATATCCGGAGTAGTCCAGGTGTTATCGGCTTTATAGACAGGATATAAACATGCTGCAGGAAGAACTAAAAAACAGGTTGTCTGAAGTAAATGATAAGCTCATCGACGTCGAACAGACAACAGATGACAGAGTATTTCTTTCATGTGAAGCCAAAAACGCATATAGCGTTACCAAGTTTCTATTTGAAGAATTGGCTTTAAGATTCGTGATCGCAACCGGGATTGATTCCGATGATTGCTTTGAAATCCTGTATCATTTTTCAAATGACGAAACGGGTTGCGTTGTCACCGTAAAAGCCTTCATCCGTGACCGCGAGAAGCCAACGATCGAATCGATCGCACCGTTTTTGCCCGGTGCTGAGTGGATAGAAAGAGAAATACATGACCTGTTGGGGATCAATTTTGAGAACCATCCTGATATGAGAAGACTGATTCTGGCTGATAATTGGCCTGAAGGTGTTTATCCGTTGAGGAAAGCTTGTCCTGGACGGAACGAAGGAACTACAAAATGAAAAAAACAGTGCAACAACCAATTCTTGCGGTCGGGCCGTTTCATCCGCTGCAGGAAGAGATGGAATTTTTCCAGCTCACTTTGGATGGTGAAATAGTAACCGATATAGATATGAGGATATCTTACAACCATAGGGGCATTGAGGGAATCAGCGAAACGTTACAGTTTGACCAGGTGCCTTTCCTGGTCAGCCGCGTTTGTGGAATCTGCTCAGCCTCACATCCTTTAGCTTACGTACAGGCGGTTGAGGATATTGTTGGTGTCCAGCCGCCTGAGCGGGCCCTCTACGTGCGCACAATCATCAATGAGCTGGAACGTGTCCACAGTCATATGCTCTGGGTAGGCCTGGCGGGACATTTCATCGGTTATGACACCGTATTTATGTGGGCGTGGAAATATCGCGAGCCGGTGCTCGACCTGCTCGAGGAAATGACCGGCAACAGGAACAATTACGGTAACGTTAAGGTGGGCGGCTGCCGTGAGGACATTCCCAATGAACTTAAGCCGAAAATATTAAAAGATCTCGATGAAGTCGAAAAGAAAACTGAAATGCTCACCAAGGCGGTTCTCGATGATCCTATTCTCCATGCCCGACTCAAGGGTGTAGGTGTCCTAAGCAAGGAAGACGCCATCGCATACGCGGTAACCGGCCCCACGGTAAGGGGTAGCGGCATTGCAATTGATGTAAGACAGGATGACCCGTATGCTGCTTATGCCGATCTGGATTGGAACGTAATTAGCCAATCAGAAGGTGATGTCTTCGCCAAAGCAGTAGTTCGTCTTCTCGAGACTCTGGAATCTATCAAGATGACCAAGGAAGCCGTAAAAAAACTTCCTGATGGTCCTGTTGCTACAGAAGTAAAGGAGATTCCGCCGGGCGAAGGATGCGGCCATGCCGAAGCTCCAAGAGGCGAAACATTTCATTATGTCCGAAGCGATGGCGGCAACAGGCCCATTCGCCACAAGATCAGAGCGCCCAGTTATGTCAACGTGCCCTCTTTCAAAGCTTCGTGCATTGGCCAGCATATCGCCGATGTGACCATTACGCTCGCGGCCGTTGATCCATGCTATAGCTGCACCGAGAGGCTCGCCGTCGTTGACAGCCACAACAACGTCATCCATAATTACGAAGCGCTGCTGCAGATGAGTCGCGAGAAGACGGCACGGATTCAGAAGGAAATTGGCGCACCGGAACTGAAGTTGGAGGATTTATAAATTGGATAAGATTCTGCTTGTTCCTGTTTTTCTGCCACTGATAGCAGGTTTTGTACTGCTGTTTTTGCCGAACAGATTAAGGTCCTTTTCGAGCCTGCTGACGCTGGCAATTTCGGTTGTCACATTCATTCTGGGCATCTCGATATTTACCGGCGGCAAGGCCGAGTACGCCTGGCCCATCATGCAGTTGCCCGAGCGGCTCGGCGGCATGGAGTTAGTGTTGATGCTCAGCGTAAAGCCGCTGGGCGCATTTATGCTGATGTTTGCGATGGGCTTCGGCCTGCTGATCACTCTCTATTCAATCAGATCGATCGGGCAAAGCATGACGCGGGTGAATGAATACTTCGGTGCAATCCTGCTGACAATAGGCGGCTCGGCGGGAATATTGCTTTCCAACCACCTGTTGTTCCTGCTGATATTCTGGGAGATCGTAACCGTCTCGCTGTATCTTTTAATTGCGACTGGCGGTAAAAATACCAATTTCGCGGCAACGAAAAGTTATGCGATGATAGGTGCGTCCGACGCCGCTTTCATGCTTGGCGTCTTTATTGTCTGGGCGATTTCGGGAACGTTTGTTATCTCGGACATTAACCTGGAGGCAACCTCAACTTTGCCGATTATCTCCTTCCTTCTGCTTCTGGCCGCAGCCATGACCAAGGCGGGCGCGTTGCCAATGCACACATGGATGCCCACCAGCGGCGAATGCGCACCAGCATCCGTTATGGCGCTTCTGCCGGCTGCGATTGACAAACTTTTGGGGATTTACCTGCTGGTCATTATCGTCTGGGAAGTGTTTATCATCAAACCAGGGATTCTGACTACTATCCTGGCAATCATCGGAGCGGCAACGATTATTATCGCCGTGATGGTTGCCATGGTTCAGCATAATCTCAAGAAGCTGCTGTCCTATCACGCGATAAGTCAGGTCGGGTATATGATCCTCGGCATCGCAACCGGGACACCCGTGGGGATTGCCGGCGGACTGTTCCACATGCTCAACAACGCAATCTACAAATGCGGCCTGTTCCTATGCGGCGGCGCCGTCGAGCAGGCGGCGGATACGCCCGAACTGGACAAACTCGGCGGTCTGGGCAAGAAAATGCCGATCACATTCGCAACCTGTCTGATCGCCGCTCTGAGCATTTCAGGCATCCCGCCGCTTAACGGTTTTGTTTCCAAATGGATGATTTATCAGGGTGTTATCGAAATGGGTAAGACACGAGCCGATAGTACAGCCGGGCTGTGGCCCCTATGGCTTACCTGCGCCATGTTCGGAAGCGCGCTGACCCTGGCTTCGTTCGTCAAGCTCATCCATTCTATGTTCCTTTCGCGGCTGCCCGACAAGCTCAAAGACGTAAGGGAGGTTTCAGCTCTTCAGACCATCCCGATGATTGTGCTTGCTCTGCTGTGCGTACTGTTCGGGATTTTCTATCAAGTCCCGCTAAAAATGTTTATTTACCCTGCGCTTAACGCTTTGGGCATAGGCACGGACGGCGCAATCTTCGGCACATGGCAATCCGGCCTTGCGACTATCCTGATTATCGTCGGCATCGGCATCGGTTTGCTCATCTGGGCGATTGGAAAATTATCGAAGAACGTCAGAATCGTCCCCACGTGGACCTGCGGTGAGATTCAGTCCAACGAATCGATGAGAATACCGGGAACACATTTTTACAAGACCGTTTCAGAAATGGGTGGCCTGAAACAACTTTATAACGGTCAGGAAAAAGGATATTTCGATACGTATGACCAAAGCGGCAGGTGCGGATTGAGCCTGACAGCTTTTCTGCGATGGCTTCATTCCGGGATGCTGCCAATATACTTAACCTGGGTCACTTTGGGATTACTGGTCGTACTGTTCGTGGTTTGCGGAATTTGGTGAGGTTGATATGACTATATTTTACATTTTGATGATATTTATCGTTATCGCGAGCCTAATCGCTGTGGAAACCACAGATCTGCTTAGTTCCGTGATATGCATCGGCGCTATGGGATTCGGCGTTTCCCTTATGTTTTTGTTTTTGCGGGCGCCGGACATCGCTATTACCCAGATTGTAGTGGAAGTTCTGGGTTTGATAATCCTGATTCGCGCTACAATCTCACGCGATCTGACTTTCATCAGCGGCGACAAGGAGTTTTTCGGAACGATTGTTTCTGTTGCGATTATCTTCGTGATTTTCTTAGCCGGCCTGAGAGTTTTCGAAACGCTTCCCGAATTCGGAACGGCTATTTTTACCGAGGCTCCAAACGCCGCCTCAAAGACTTATATCAGTGAAGGCCTGGGGAAAACAGGAGCGGCAAACCTTGTAGCCTCGGTCATTCTGGATTACCGCGCCTACGACACGCTCGGCGAGGCGACCGTATTGTTCACCTCGATTATCGGGGCCACGGTTCTGTTGCGAAGAGATGCGAAACAGAAATACGGCAAATTGGAACCTGTTATGTAGTCCTGAGGGGCTCTGAGAGGAATTAAACGTATGAAAGGAATGACAATCATAGTCAAAACAATCAGCAGTTGGGTCAAGGTGCTGATTATCCTGTTCGGTATCTACATTATTCTTTTCGGCCACCTGACACCGGGAGGCGGTTTTGCCGGCGGCGTGATTCTGGCTTCTTCCTACGTCCTGCTGATGCTGGCGTTCGGCGGAGAATTCGTAAAGAAGGACCTGCCTCTTAGCCTGGTTTCAAAGCTCGACTGTCTGGGCGCATTCATGTTTATCCTGATCGCCCTTTTGGGAATTGTATTCGGCGGCGTCTTCTTTGTTAATTTCCTGGTAGAAAAATACGGCCAGCCGTTACACCTTTTAAGTGCCGGCACGATACCGTTTTCGAACATCGCAATTGGTTTGAAAGTCGGCGCTTCACTGTTTTTAGTAATCTACAGCCTTTCTATCTGTTGTAAGGGCGGAGAACTGGATAGCCACTGAAAAAGGAGTCCGAACGATGCTTTATGCGTTGTGCTTTTTATTGTTTATGATCGGGCTGTATTGTGCGGTCGTTAAAAAGAATATGGTCAAGATTGTTGTCGGTATTCTGATTATGGAATACGCCGTCAATCTTTTCCTGGTAATGCTCGGATTCCGTGCCGGAGGCATAGCTCCGATAATTGACAAGACACAATTCGATGCCGAAACGGGACGGATTGCCGCCGGCTTCATCAACAGCTCGGTCGATCCGCTGCCCCAGGCGCTCGTGCTTACGGCAATCGTTATCAGCCTGGGTTCGTTAGCTCTTATGATTTCAATATGCATCAGGACTTATGAGAAATACGGCACCTTCGATATCACAGAAATTAGGAGGTTAAGAGGATGAGCATCCCCCTGCCTGTTTTTATTGCGATCCCTCTGGCGACTGCATTTTTGCTGCCGATGTTCGGCAAGCGAGGTAAAGACGCGGCAACTATCGTCGCAAACCTGGCGACTATTTCACTGCTGATCCTCGCCATCGGCTGTATCGGCGAGTCCGGCGTCTATGAAATAGGAAAGTGGCCCATCCCTCTTGGAATTAATCTTGTTCTTGACGGCTTGAGCTCCCTTGTACTCCTGGCTATTAGTGTTGTAGCTGCCGCTGTGATGCTTTTTAGTGCCGGGTATATGGAACAATACACGGCAAAGGCAAAATACCTGAGCCTGTTTCTGCTTATGGTTGCGGGTATGAACGGCGTCGTTCTTTCGGGAGACATCTTTAACCTGTTTGTATTTCTTGAGATTGCCTCGCTCGCATCTTACGCACTTGTCGGCTTCGGCTGCGGACACGAAGAGCTGGAGGCGTCATTCAAGTATACGGTTCTGGGTACGATCGCCTCGATATTCGTTCTTTTTGCGATTGGCATGGTTTACGGCAACACAGGAGCCCTCAACATGGCCTATATCTCAAAGGCCATCCAGAGTTCGGGCCTGAATGCAGGCCTTAGTTTTGCACTGGCGTTGTTTATTGTCGGTTTCGGGCTGAAGGCGGCGTTAGTCCCGTTCCATGCCTGGCTGCCCGATGCGCACCCGTCGGCACCAGCTCCGATTTCCGCAATGCTCTCCGGCGTGCTGATAAAATCGCTCGGCGTCTACGCACTTGCCCGTGTGGTGTTCAACATATTCGGCGTTTCTTTAGAAGTCGGATGGCTCTTAATCGTGCTCGGTATTCTGAGCATGGTCGCCGGGGCCTTTCTGGCAATCGGCCAGTGGGACATCAAGCGGCTCATGGCTTATTCGAGCATTAGCCAAATTGGATATGTCGTACTGGGGATCGGCCTGGGAATCATGTTACTTGCCAGAGGCGCGAATCCCGCCTGGGCTTCTTTGGCTATCCTGGGCGGCCTGTTCCACCTGGCCAACCATGCCGTTTACAAGTCCCTGTTATTTTTAACCAGCGGCTCAATTGAAATGGCAACCGGCACCAGACAGCTAAAAGAAATGGGAGGACTTGCCCAAAGATTACCTTTCACACGTACGGCCAATGCCGTCGCGTCGGCATCCATTGTCGGCATACCGCCGTTCAGCGGATTCTGGAGCAAGCTGATTTTGGTCATGGCGGCGGTTCAGGCCCATTATTACTGGATCGCGGCAATCATCGTTTTCGTTAGTCTGTGTACTCTTATTATGTATTTGAAGGTTCAAAGATACGTATTCCTCGGCGAGCTTCCGGAAAACCTCCAGGACGTTGAAGAAAATGGAGGCTCGATGCTCGTCGCTATGATATTTTTGACATGTTTGTGTGTCCTGATGGGATTGCTTGTGCTGGTGCCCGGCATGAGGAACAGTATTCTGGAGCCGGCTGTCAGGGTCTTGACGGACGGGCTTAATTACTCTGATATTGTTACAGCAATACAATAGAAGGATGTGATCGTATGAGACGATTGATTTATTTTGTCCTGGCTTTCGTGATCTGGATTCTGCTGACCTGGCCATCGGTCGACGGGAAGATCGACGTTCAGGTTGTGGTCGCGGGTTTGATTGCGTCGGCCATCGTTTCGGTCTTGTTCCACGAAATACTGCCGAAAGAACATCACATATTTATTTCGCCGGTGCGGATTTTCTGGTTTCTGGTGTACGTGCCGGTATTCTTTTATTATGTCATCAAAGCAAATCTGGATGTCGTCTATCGCGCTTTGCATCCCAAAATGCCGATCAAGCCCGGGATCGTCAAAATCAAAACGAACCTGAAAACAGCGTCCGGCATCACGGCACTGGCCAATTCCATCACTCTGACGCCGGGCACTTTGACTGTGGATTTAACGGAAGACGGCTTTTTGTACGTTCATTGGATAAATGTCAAATCCGACGATATTGAAGAGGCAACACAATTCATCGGCCAAAGGTTTGAGTGGTTTTTGAAAAGAATATTCGAATAGAAATGCGCCGTTTGGCGCCGTGTTGACCGAAAGGTAACTATGGAAACGTTAGCACTGGTATTTTATATCGGCTTGTTGGCCTGTTGCTTCCTATGCCTGTATCGCATAGGCAGGGGACCAAGCGCTCCCGACAGAACCGTCGCTATCGACATATTAGGCACTGTCATAGTCGGTTTCTGTGCCGTCCTCGGGCTTGTGACGGGAAAGGATTTTTATTTTAACATCGCTTTGGCCTGGGCGCTGCTGAGCTTTATTGGAACGATCGCGCTGGCCAAGTTTTTGGAGGGCAGAAGTTTCGATGATTAATATCTTAGGCTACATAATGATGGTAATTGGAGTTATGTTTGATATATTCGGCTGCATCGGGCTTGTTCGTTTTCCCGATGTGTACAACCGCCTGCAGGCGGCGACGAAGTGTGTCACGCTGGGCACGGTCGTCCTGCTGATCGGCGTCGCATTAGTCTGCGGTTGGGGACCTATGAGCGCCAAAGCTATCATCTGCGCCGGATTCATATTAATAACCTCGCCGACAGCCGCCCACGCCATCGCCAAAGGTGCATACGCCGGCGGCGTGGAATTGTGGGAAAAGAGCATCGTTGACAAATACGCAGAGGAAATTGACAGGTAAAAAGCTCAACTAAATCATAAACCAATACCGGTTGCCAATAACCTTAAGGAGTGTGAAATTGCGTTTGCCGAAGTTAAGAGAATTAAAAGAAGCAGTCACGGCGGTTATTTCGCCGCGGTTTACCACCCGGTTTCCCGCCGAGCCTTGTGTCGTACCGGAAAAATTCAGAGGCAAGCCACAATTTGATCTCGATACCTGCATCGGATGTGGCGCCTGTGCTAATGTTTGCCCTTCGGGTATATGCCTGACGGCCATCGACGACCTCGAGGCCGATCCGCCCGTCAGACGGCTCACCCTGAATTACTACACCTGCATTTTTTGCGGGAACTGCTCGGAATATTGCACCACGGAAAATGGTATCAACCTTTCACACGAGTGGGACCTGGCCGGCCTGGATCGGGAGGCTATGACCGAAACGCATGAATTCGAACTCCAGCTTTGCGAAAAGTGCGGGGCGGTAATCGGCACCAAGAAGCATCTGGTCTGGCTTTATGAAAAACTCGGCCCGCTGGCCTATACAAATCCCTCGCTATTGATTGCCAAAAACGGCGAGCTTACTAAAAAGCCCCAGGATGTACACAAACCGAAGGACGATGACCCGCAGACAAGCGATTTTATGCAGATCCTGTGCCCCAAGTGCAAGTGCAAGCTGAATATCCGGCTGTAAATGTGTCATGCAAGCTGACCAACAACTCTTTAAGCAGCTCAGCAAAATACGCGGTTCGTCAACGGTTATTGTCGGCATTGGAAACACCCTGAAAGGCGATGATGGCGCCGGGCCGCTTGTTTGTGAGCGATTAAAACAGGCAAAAACCTCCGCCGGAATCATCGATGCCGGCACCGTTCCTGAGAATTACATCCAGAAGATCATAAAAAAGGCGCCCCGGACTTTGCTTGTTATCGATGCGATCGACTTTGGCGCCGAGGCCGGAAAAATAAGAATATTCGAATCCGGGCAGCTAAACTCACACGTCATTTCTACACACACTCTATCGCCCCGCTTATTTGTCGATATGATCGGCCGGAGCATCCAGGTCGACGTTTATTTCGTGGGCGTCCAGCCAGAACAAACCCGATTGGGGGAATCCATATCGGCCGCCGTAAGCCGGGCAATAGAGCAGCTTTCCAGCGCCATTGCGGAAATTTTCCCGCCACTTAATTCTTGCGAGTAGATTTACTTGAGCAGGCGGATGGCCTTGCCTGTATCTTCGTCGGAGTCGAAACCCACATAAAAAACCGCCCTATTGCTGATCGAAGCGCCGGAAAAGCCCCGAAGGCTGATTCCCGCCTCGCCGAGCTTCTTCGCAATCTCGGCACCGAAACCGGGCTTGTTGCCTGTGGCTACACGAATAGCATGAAGTGACTTTGTCTTCTCAAAGCCGACTTTCCTGGCCGCTCGTATCTGCCTGGGGCCTTTAATGGGTGTAACGAATACCACGGCGGAGCCGGGAGTAGAAGATGACCGGCGGGCTATGATAAATTCAAGATCGACATCTGCCTGGGCAAGAACGTCAAGTTTCTCAGCCAATCCACCGGGCTGATCTTCTATACCGGCGGCCCATACATCTACACGACTGATATCAACTTTCATAATACGTTCTCCAAAAACAGTGTGAAAATTTTTTTAAGAATAGACAACATTTAAGACTAACGTGGGATTTTGCCTTTTTTTATCACATTTGTCAATATTTTAAGAAATTAAATTCCAATAATCCTGGATAAGTAAAAGCCAAGACGGCACAAAAAAGATGTAATTGTCGTTATCAACCGGCGAAATAGGGCTTCCATTTTCTCTTCGACGCTGGTCATCTTATGTGAAGATTTTACTTGACGGAGTGGTGTCTTATCTGGTAAAAGATATTATCAACATCAGTGGATCTCTATTCGTAAAGCAGGCAAAGTTTTATAGTTTTTTAGATTTTCAATGTAAAATCAGCCGCTCATATTGGGCTTTTCGAGGAAGGAGGCAATGTCGAGTCATATGTAGTATTACCCGGACAAACATAGTGCGGCCACAGCAATAGTCCATGCCGAACGTTTCTGGTTTGTGGCAGTGTATGATCATCTTAATTTCCTGTAAGGAGGATTATCATGTGTAAAAAATTGTTTTGCTCATTTACCTTTATTCTGGTGCTGGGCATGGCGGCAAGCGCCCCAGCGGAAATGGTGGGGTATTGGAGGTTCGATCAGGGCTCCGGAAACATTGCTATCGATTCGAGCGGTAATGCTAACGACGGCACATTTAACGGTGATCCACAGTGGGCGGCCGGATATTTCGGAGCCGCCCTGGAATTTGACGGGTCCGATGACTGGCTCGATTGCGGCAGCGATACAAGTCTGGAGTTGACCACGTGGACAATAACATTTTGGCTTAAAGCTAATCAAAATAAGGACTACAACGGATTCGTTATTAAGGGTTTGGATGCCGCTGAAAACTATGAGGTATTAGGATTCGCAGACGGCAGCTTCCACTTACCAATTTCGTTTACAGATGGGACAAGAACATGGCCTAACACTCCTACCGGAGTTATCGTTGTCGATGAATGGACCCATTATGCTTATAGCTATGACTCGGCTGAAGGCAGAAGATTTTATAAAAACGGCAGCTTAATTTTTGAGGATACGGAATCCGGAACTCCTGCAACCACTGATGATCCACTTACTATCGGAAATGAAATGCCTATGACCAGGTATGTCAACGGCACCATGGATGATATTCGAATCTATAACAACGTGCTGACCGAGCCCGAGATCCTCGCCGCTATGGAAGGCGGACAGGGGTATCCGTACGCACTTGGCCCCAGTCCTAAAGATGGCGCCCTGTACGCCGATACATGGACGAGCATTTCGTGGAGGCCGGGAGATTTTGCCGTCTCGCACGATCTCTACTTCGGTGAGAACTTCGACGATGTGAACAACGGCACCGGCGATACCTTCCGGGGCAATCAGGATCTGGAATATTTTGTCGTCGGATTCCCCGGATACCCGTATCCGGACGGCCTTGTTCCGGGTACGACCTACTATTGGCGGATCGATGAGGTTAACGAAGCCGAGCCGAACAGCCCCTGGAAGGGCAGCGTCTGGAGCTTCTCGATTCCTCCGAAGACTGCGTATTATCCCGATCCGGCGGATGGCTCCGAATCAGTTGACCTGAACGTACAACTTAACTGGACGGCAGGTTTCGGCACGAAATTGCACTATATAGTCTTCGGCGAAGACTTCGACGAAGTTAGCAATACTGCTATGGGTATTCCCAACGGTACATCGAATTACAATCCCGGCCCGCTGAATCTGGCCAAGACATATTACTGGCGAGTAGATGAGTTCGACGGCGTCGAGACGCATAAAGGCCAGGTCTGGAGCTTCACAACTCAGGGCGCCGCCAGCGGCGAAAATCCGGCAAACGGTTCAGTGGATGTAAAACCATCGGCGGTTCTTCGCTGGGATGCGGGCTCCGTGGCCGCATCGCACGAGGTTTATTTCGGTACGGATGCGGACGCCGTAAAGAATGCAACGACAGCCTCGCCCGAGTACAAAGGGACCAAGGCACTCGATGAGGAGAGCTACGATCCCGGCAAGCTCGAGTTTAATACGACCTACTACTGGCGAATCGATGAGGTCAACGCAGCCAGTACCGACAGCCCCTGGGCAGGTGTAATCTGGAGCTTTACAACTGGCGACTTCTTCGTCATCGATGATTTCGAGGACTATGATACAGGCGAGAATCAGATATGGTACGCATGGCACGATGGCCTTGGCTATGGCGCTGTCGGAACCGACCCGTATTTCGCCGGCAACGGGACCGGAGCGGCAGTTGGCGATGAAAACACTCCCTCCTATACCGAGGAGACTATCGTCCACGGCGGCGGCAAGTCTATGCCGGTCTCTTACGACAACAACAAGCAGGGCTACGCCTACTATTCAGAGGTCAAGCACAAGCTGACTGCCCAGCGTGACTGGACCGAGCGAGGTGTTGGTGAACTATCTATTTGGTTCAGAGGCAACACTGACAACGGTGTCGAGCCCTTATATGTCGCCATATCCAATAGCGCCGGCGCGCCGGCGGTGGTTGTCCATGACGACCCGACAGCCGCAGCAACAGACACCTGGAAGCAGTGGATTATCCCGCTGTCGGTCTTTGCCGATAAGGGTATCAATCTGAGCGACGTCGATGAGATCGCGATCGGCCTGGGCAGCCAGGGCAATTTGACGACACCCGGCGGCTCGGGCAAGATGTACTTCGACGACATCCGGCTGTGTCAGCCGAGATAGGCTGCTGAATAGCAAAATCCGGCATAACGGACAAACCGGCACCAGTCGAATGATTTTGGGGCCTATGTCAATAAAACCGGCATAGGCCCCGGTTGTTTAAAAAACAGGAGAAATGCGTCAGTAACATCAGAGATTTTATTTGGTCGTGGAAAAGTGTATTCATTATGCAGATATTTTCCTTGACGTGAAGATGTCTAATCTGGTAAAAGTATAGTATCGACAATATTGAATTGCTCTCTTAGTGTAACAGGTGAAACCTTAGCTGGTTTTCAGTATCGATTTCGAGAGCGGACACACATATTGGGCTTTTCGAGGAAGGAGGTAATACAAAATCGTAGGGATTATTTCAAACAAACAGTCAAAGTCCTTTTCCATTGCTTTTGGTGCGTAGCCGAAGCGTGATTATTTTAATTACTCGATAAGGAGAACTATCATGTGTAATAAATTGTCTGTGCTAGCATCTCGTGTATCAAATTTCCGATCAGTAACGCGACGCCCGGAGAGGCCCCCTTCAGTCATCCCAACATCCCGCGTCCTGTGGCTTGTGGCGTTTGCCGTCGTATGGACCATGACCGTCTGCGGTGGCATTGCCTTCGGGCAGGTCCCCGGCGTGGACGATCCGTCCGACATGGCCGATTCGAGCGGCGACATCATGCGCATTGAGGCATGGGTGGAGCACGATAACCTGAATCTGACGATGACGGTGTACGGTGTTTTCGCGCCTTCGGTAGAAGATACACCGGCCGGTATGACCAATCGATACTACTACCATTGGGGCCTCGACACGGACAACAATCCGGCCACCGGTTTTAACAACTCTGAGTATGAGGGCAACGCAACGAACGTGGAAACCCCCATTGGTGCTGATCTGATTATTCAATTCGGCTGGCGCGACGGCGCCACCAACGGCGTGTACGCCTATGATCCATTGATAGGAGACGATGTCCACCTGTTTGACGACTACGAATACACGATTGAGGGTGATACGATTCACGCAGTCATCCCCTTGGCCGATTTAGGATTGACGCCGGACGACATCATCGCGGTCTCCGCGTTTCAGGAAGGCGCCTCTAACGGATGGCAGGTTGATTGGATCGAGTCATTTGAGCTGACGTTGGATACCTCCCTCGGGCAGGTCGCCGGCGTGGACGATCCGCTCGACATGGCCGATTCGAGCGGCGACATCAAGCGTATTGAGGCATGGATGGATGAAGGTAACCTGAATCTGACGATGACGGTGTACGGTGTTTTCGCGCCTTCGGTAGAGGATACGCCGGCCGATATGACCAATCGATACTATTATCATTGGCTCCTCGATACGGATAACAATCCGGATACCGGCTACCTCAACGACGAGTATGAGGGAAACCCAACGAATCTCGAAACCCCCATTGGCGTTGATCTGCTCGTTCAATTCGGCTGGCGCGACGGCGCCACCAACGGCGTGTACGCGTACGCCTTGGATCCATTGACCGGAGACGAGGTGGAATTGTTTGAGGACTACGAATACACGATTGAGGGTGATACGATTCACGCGGTCATCCCGCTGGAAGATTTAGGACTGGAGCCGGGCCAAACCATCGCGGTGTCGGCGTTTCAGGAAGGCGCTTCCAACGGATGGCAGTGTGATTGGATCGAGTCAATTGAGCTGACGTTGGAGGATACATCCGTGTCGGCCTACAATCCAGACCCGGAGGATGGCGCTATGCTTATGGAAACGTGGGCCACACTGGGCTGGTCGCCGGATGAAGCCGCGGTATCACACGACATCTACTTCGGCGATAATTATGACGACGTGGCCAACGGCACCGGTGATACCTTCCGGGTCAATCAGGACAGGGACATTAATTTTTATATTGTCGGCTTTCCCGGATATCCCTATCCGGATGGTCTTGTTCCAGGCACGACCTACTATTGGCGAATCGATGAAGTGAACGAGGCTGACCCGAGAAGCCCGTGGAAAGGCAACGTCTGGAGCTTTATCATTCCGCCAAAGACCGCATATTATCCCGATCCTGCGGACGGTGCCGAATTTGTCGATCCTAACGCTGTTCTTAGCTGGACAGCAGGTTATGGTGCGAAAATGCATATTGTATATCTTAGTGACAATTATGAGGATGTAAATATCGCTGCCGGTGGTACTCAACAGGGACCTGCAACCTATAATCCCGGCACACTTGAGCGGGAGAAGGTTTATTACTGGCGCGTCGATGAGTTCGATGCAGAAAGTACGTATAAAGGTGACATCTGGAGCTTTACGACGCCGGGCGCCGTAGGTGGTCCGTCGCCGTCTAACGGAGCTGCAGATGTGAAGATGACGGCGACTCTTAGCTGGACTCCAGCCGATAGTGCCACTTCGCACGAAGTGTACTTCGGCACGGATAAAGACGCCCTGCGCAACGCCGATAAGAATTCGCCGGAATACAAAGGCCTCAAAGCCCTGGGGGACGAGAGCTATGATCCCGGAAAACTCGACTGGCATGCCGCGTATTACTGGCGTGTGGATGAAATCGATAGTCTCGGTAATACCTCGAAAGGTCCTCTCTGGAGCTTTACTACCGCCGACTTCATTTCGGTGGACGATTTTGAGGATTATGATGCCGGTGACAACCAGATATGGTACGCATGGCTTGACGGGCTCGGCTTCGGCACGCCTGATAATCCACCCTACTCTGCCGGTAACGGCACGGGTTCGGCAGTGGGCGACGAGACGACCCCTTCTTATTGTGAAGAAACTATCGTCCATGGCGGAGGAAAATCGATGCCGGTTTCCTACGACAATAATAAGCAGGGCTACTCGAATTATTCTGAAGTAGAGCTTACGTTGGATTATCCGCGTGACTGGACCGAGCAAGATGTGGACAAGCTGACGATTTGGTTCAGGGGCATAGTGAATAACGATGTCGAACAGATATACGTGGCTCTGTCAAATCAGAACGGCGGTCCCGTAGCGGTTTACTACGATGATCCCGCGGTGACACAGATTGGAGCCTGGACCGAGTGGGTGATAGCCCTGCAAACATTTGCCGATCAGGGGATCGATCTGACTGATGTTGACAAAATCGCTCTTGGCATCGGCACCCAGGGTAACCTGACAACTCCCGGCGGAGCGGGAAAAATGTTCTTCGATGATATTCGGCTGTATCGATCAGAAATTGATGCGGCTGAATAAACAATTATTGCCGTGATTAAATCGGCATTTGTATCACACAGGGGCTTGTACCGTTCGCTTCGGTATAAGCCCCTTTCATTTGTCCACTGATTTTTTCTTATGACTACACCGAACTGTCGGCAGTCAGGATAGCCATGAAAAACAACATGACAAATCCGTCAGTCACCGTGGTTTTATAGTGACATCCGGTTTGCGCAGATAATTGGGAGTGAGCGTCAAGGCGTCGGCGAATTGTCCTTTCAAAGCCATTTGCCGGCCGAGAAGTAGAACTTTTCCGGCCCGCGGGCTCCAGTATTTCTCATCTAAAAAGTGAACTCCTTCGGCCTGAAACTTATCCTTATAATACAGCAATCCATCGCCGAGCAGCCAGATTGGACTGGCTTTGCAGGCAAATTGAGTCAGGAACTGTGAAATAGTCATCAGGGAATCCGGCAGTATTTTTCTCCAGACTGCCCGCCCTGCTGTTTGCCGCCGCTCGTTGTTGTCGCAATCATAGACGGCGACAAAAAACTGGCCTCTCTTGGCGTCGAGAACGGCAGCAACTCTTTTGCCGCTCATAGCCGGCAATCTATAATTCGACGCCGAATATTTTTCCCCGGGGATTAGATTGATGACATTGGCGGCGGCCACATCGAGCGTATCAACCGACACAATTTTTACAGCATGTGCCAGTTGCATTGTTTTTGCGAGCGTTGTGGCTATTCGCAGGCCGGTAAAGCTCCCGGGCCCGCCGGATATATAAACATGATCTATTTGACCGGGCTCAAGGCCGAACTTCTTAAGCAGGCCGTGAATAGCAGGAAAAATCTCGGCACTGTGCCTTAATGGAGCAGAAAAAACTGTTTCTCCAAGCATTTTTTCACCGAGAGCTATCGCAACAGAACCTATTCTGCTGGACGTTTCAACAGCCAGTATGTAGTGTTTTTTCGCCATAATGCCCATTTTTAATGTCAAAGTTTTGCTTTTCCCTTTCCAAATCCCTGCTCTGGACTAAAAAAACGCGCTTTTCAGATTACTATTTTTCCCCTTGGCTTGCCCGGATTTTTCAGTTAAGGGAACGTTAATTCAGATATTATTGGTCAAGGGGGTATAAATCAAATTTTTCTCTTGCAAAAAAAAATGTTTTCCTATAAACTTGAATTATTATAAGTCCAGTTAGTTCTTGAAGCTGGAGTATTTTGTAACAGTAATTTGTAAAAATTTCACTAAGAGGGTGTTTTTTTTTGGCAGGAGGTTTATTTTGAGCAAGCCAAGTTTCTTGACCCAATCTTCTGACAGGAAGTTCCTGTCTATTGTCGTGGCATCGATTATGTTGCCTATAATCACAATGTCTGGAGTGCTCTGGTCGCAGGAAAACGGAGCGACTGACCGAGAGGCGGCTTTCCGTCAAATCGTCCAGAGCTACGTTGAGGCTGGTAAGGGAGAATATAACAAAGGTTACTACGAGCAGGCGCTCAAAACTTTTGTTATGGCCCACGGCTACCAGGAATACCTGACAGCTTCAGGGCGCGAGCAACTGCGCGCGCACCTTGAGAAGGCACAGTCAGCCGTAGCAAAAAGGAAGCTGGCCCTGGAAAAATTCCAGACAGTCGATAATTTGATTAAGCAAGGCAAGCTAATCGAGGCCAAAACATATCTCGAGAATCTCAAAAACAATGAGTTTTTGACTAAAGATGAGAAGACACAGATCGCAACAGTGCTCAAGCAAATAGATTCTCAGATAACCGAGGACAAGGCATATTCTGAAAAGGCCAAGAACAACAAGCGATTAACAGCGGAAAAGCTGGATAAAATCGCAGGAGATATCAAGAAACCAAGCGAACAGCCCGGCCAGAACCAGAAAATCGCCGAACTTTATCGCAGCAGCATGAAATATTATCGTGCCGGCCAGTTAGAGAAAGCTCGCGAAGGTTTCGTTCAAGTTGCGGCAAGCGGCTTGATACCGCCGCCAATGAAAAAAACTATAGACGGTTACCTCGCGGATATAGACAAGCGTCTGCCCCAAAAGATTGAAAAAGAGCCGGTTCAAGAACAAAACAAACCGGAGACTGTCACTGTTATTGAACCGAAGGTTTTTAACCTCGGGGCCGCGGTGTCGGAAGTTAACGAACCGGAACTTGTCGAGCCGGAAATTGTCGAGCCAAAGACCGCTAAACCACAAACAACCGCGCCAAAGATCGCTTCGCCGGTAACCGGTCAGGGCACCTATATCGAACAGATTAATAAAAAGAAGAATATCCTTCAGACCTACACCAAAACAGTTGTAAACAATGCTATAACCAAAGCTAACAATTTCATGGAACAAGGTCATTTCGACAAGGCCACTAAAGAAATCGAGGCGGCTGTATATACAGTAAACGAAAACCAGATCCACCTTGGAGATGAACTTTTCAAAGAATACAGCAACAAGCTCAAAACGCTTACTGAAGAAATAGCCGAGAAACAGAAGGAAAAGATCCGGCAAGACGAAGAAGAGAAACGCAAAGCAGCAATAGAGGCGCAAAATAAATTTAGAAAACAGGTGGAGCTTGACAGACAGAAGAGAATAGCCGAACTGATGAAAAACGCTTTAGCGTATCAGAAACAGCAGCAGTACGAAGCGGCTCTCGGTCAATTGGAAAGCTTGCTTGCATTAGACCCACAACATAATGAAGCGCTCGTACTAAAGGACACTCTGGAAGATATGGTCTTCTTCCGGAAACAATTAGATGTTCAGAAAGAAGCAGACAGGCAAAGAGCGGATATCCTGCTAAAAACCGACGAATCCGGAATTCCATACGCTGATGAGCTTACATATCCGAAAAATTGGCGTGAGATTATTCAGAAACCGACTCGCCAACCTGACAAGCCAATCGGGCTGGATCCGGCTGATGCGAACGTGTATGAACGCCTGGAGCATATTGTCGACCTTTCGAACTTAAACTTTTCAACGTCTTTTGCCGATGTGATTTCGGAATTAGAGAACTCCGTTGATCCTCCGTTACAGATACAACCTAACTGGAAGGATCTGCTCGAATATGGCGAGATTGAACCGACCACCCCGGCGGGAATGGACCCACTGACCGGCATTAAGCTCCGAAAAGCCCTGGAGGTTCTATTGGCAGGGGTTTCGAGCGAATTCGCAGAAGTCAGCTACGTTGTGGATGAGGGTGTGATTCTGATAGCAACAGTTGAGACTCTGCCCAAGAAACTGGTGACTCGCGTCTATGACATTACCGATCTGGTCGGTCAACCGGCCCAGTACGGTGGCATGCAGGGCATGATGATGGGCAGGATGATGGGCATGATGAGCGGCGGAGGCGGCATGATGGGAGGCGGCATGATGGGAGGCGGCATGGGCGGCTATGGCGGCGGCATGATGGGCGGCATGGGCGGCGGCATGATGGGCGGCATGGGCGGCATGGGCGGCGGCATGATGGGAGGTATGGGCGGCATGGGCGGCTATGGCGGCGGCATGATGGGCGGCATGGGCGGCATGGGCGGCGGAATGTATGGCGGCGGCGGCATGATGGGCGGCAGCCAAAGCGGCATTTTCCAGGCACAAAGCCTGGTACAGCTCATTCAGGAGAGCATTGAGCCGGAAAGCTGGTTCGATCTCAGTGATTTTGGAGAAGGTACTGTAACACCTTATCCCACTCAGTCGCCGAAAAAACTTGCTGTTTACAATACTCATGAGGTTCATCGAGAAATCGAAATTCTCCTTAAAGAGCTAAGAAAGTCACTTGGGCACCAGGTCTCCATTGAAGCAAGATTCCTGGTAGTAAATGAGAACTTCCTCGAAGACATAGGATTAAACGTAGATTTTATTAATAACCTCGGAGGCAGATGGGGTCAGGTAACTTTATCGCAGAATTCGACCTTTATTACCGAACCAGCGCCTACACAGGTTCCTCTGAGTTTTGGTGATATAAGTACGTCTGCTGCGTCAATAGCAGGTGGATACGGCTCGATACTGAATGATTTGCAGGTCGCCTTCCTCCTGCGTGCTACTGTGGCACACAGAGACGCCAAATCATTGAACGCTCCGGTAGCTACTGTTTTAAGCGGTGAATCCGCCAATTTTAACATTAATAGGCAAATAATGTTTGCTCTGCCTCCTAATCAGCAACAGGGAGTCGTTCAAACAGGTGCGGTGACCGGTACAACCCAGACAGGCGGGGGTCTCCAACCGGTATATTTGCCGGTGCAGATTGGAAACGCTCTGAGCATTACGCCGATTATCACCAAAGATAAAAAGAATGTGCTGCTTAATATCATCACAACCCAGAACGATTTTCTCGGGATTAATACAAGTGATATTGAAGCGCCTATTGTCGCCGGAGGAGCCGGGGAGGTTCAGAGTTGGCAGGTGCGTACTCCTGAGATAGAAAATACTTCGCTTATGACGCGTGTAAGTGTACCCGATAGCGGGACCTTATTACTGGGCGGCCAGAGAATATCTGCAGAAGTTGAAACCGAAGCAGGTGTTCCGATATTGAGCAAGATACCTTTCATTGGAAGGCTCTTCAGCAACCGCAGCAAGGTTAGAGACCAAAAGATATTATTGATACTGGTGAAACCGACAATCATGCTGCAGGAAGAGCGCGAAGCTGAAGCAATTGCCGCAATGGAAGGTGAGATATAAGTTTCGGATTATTGGAGGGGTCTCGTAAGGATAGTTCCCACATTCTTGTGAAACGTAATTGTGACGTCTTAGCACGTTTGAATGCCTAAGACGATTAACTGTTTCAGAAATAACATTTTTTATAGAACAGACAGTATGAAACGACAATTTCTGATTAGCTTATTCGTTTTGTTTTTTGCATCAGGTTTGACGGCGGCAACGGATCTTCAATGGTCCGGAGTTCCAAGCCCACAGCACAATTCTTCGACAGCTTACAAACAAAACGAATTGATTGTGCGCTTTGCCGATCCGGAAACAGGCACTCAGCTTCCGGAAGGGCCGGTGCTAATGGGTCCATTAACACGTCGTGCTATAAGGAGCAGCATCTCTGATTTTATAGTTCCCGGTGCCGAGGTGGACACCGAATACGATACCCTTGCGCGCGGACTGGCCGTAGTAACACTACCGGAAGGTACGGACGTTCTGGCTGCCGGGATCAAATTCCTCGAGTCGGCCAATGTTATCTATGCCGAGCCGAACTATAAATACAGGATGTGTGCCGTTCCCGACGACCCC
>Ga0180433_10000081_pt1 | contig 148389 bp, 114 predicted proteins | sample SS_ome_8_FD_132980 | JGI IMG/M metagenome (GOLD analysis project Ga0180433, IMG submission 132980) | Hypersaline lake sediment archaeal communities from the Salton Sea, California, USA - SS_1_D_1 metaG | ecosystem: Environmental > Aquatic > Non-marine Saline and Alkaline > Hypersaline >... | reverse complement strand
GCCAAGGCGGAGTCGGGCTCGGTCCTCCGAGACGTATTTCGAAGCGATCCCGGACCCTGAGTTGCCCGGTGACCCTCCCCGCCCGACAACACCCCGAAGCAGCACGGGCGCGCCGCCGGGCCGGACAGGGAAGAGCAAGGAGGCCCCTCTATGATCCTAAACGCTGAGAGCAACGAGTGAAACGAGGGCGTGTCGTGGTACGCTGCCGGAGATCACAACTGGGCCAAGAATCCGCCCGAAACCACAGGAGGTTCCCAATGTTGATGAAAAGGAAAACCCTCGTAGGACCCATCGTCGCGTCCTTCGCAGTCGCGATCATGGTCATAGCGGCAGTGCCTGTCGTTGATCGGGTGGTCTGCACGGAGAAGACAATGGTACATGCCTTCGACGAGTGTGATCTCTGGGGGATGTTCGTAACTCATCCGGTACTGGAAGGTATCACCCGCGGCCTGTGCATTGAACTCATGAATGCACCGCCGGTGGTTTCGGAAGTTCCGGTGGGTTTCCTGAGGTAGTCACAACAGGAACGAGGGGGGAGGTAACGATTCCAAATATTACCGCCCCCGTTGAATCGAGGAGGGGTAGCCAATGAAGTACTTGGTTGTTGCAGTGCTCGCCGTCTCTTTGCTGACACCCGTCCTCGCTGACGCACAGACAGTCAGGGACGGCGTCTCGGCTGAGTGGATGGGCGTAATAGGGCCTGAACACATCGAACAAGCCCTTGAGTACAGGCAGCAAAACATCAGGACCATGGAGAATGAGCTCAATGGCAAGATCGGCGAGGAAAGGCAGGCCATTCTAGTGTGCTGAGTCATTAATTAGTGTAACATTTATGGTCTTCTCTACGTATGCATGGTAGACTCTTGAAAGGAGGGAAGGCATGCGTAGAGGACCTCGACTTGAACCACTGAGATTGAGCCCGACCGAACGGGAACGACTCCGGCAGTGGGTACGGCGTCGCAAGACAGCCAACGCCCTGGCTCGGAGGGCCCGCATCATACTTCTTAGCGCCTCCGGGATGAGCAACACCGACGTGGCCGAGAAGGTGGGGGTGACCAAGCAGGTGGTCGGACACTGGCGAAAGCGGTTCCTGGAACGTCGTCTGGATGGTCTCTTGGACGAGCCGCGGCCCGGTGCGCCACGGCGGGTCAGCGACAAGGATGTGGAGAGAGTGATTACCCTGACTTTGGAAGGCCCTCCGCCGGATGCGACACACTGGAGCACGCGCTCTATGGCCAAGGCCGCCGGTTTGAACCAGACGGCGATCTCCCGGATCTGGCGAGCATTTGCGCTTCAGCCCCACCGCATGAAGACATTCAAGCTTTCCAAGGATCCCCTGTTTATCGACAAGGTTCGCGACATCGTGGGTCTGTACATGAGCCCGCCGGACCGAGCGTTGGTGCTGTGCGCGGACGAGAAATCGCAGATCCAGGCGCTGGATCGTACTCAACCGATCCTTCCCATGCGTCCGGGTTTGCCCGAGAGCCGCACTCACGACTACCGCCGACACGGGACCGCATCCCTGTTTGCCGCCCTCGATATCAAGACCGGAAAGGTGATCGGGAAGTGTTATCAGCGTCATCGCGCGATCGAGTTCAAGAAGTTCCTGTCCGTGGTCGACCGAGAAGTCCCCAACCCCCTGGATGTTCATCTTGTTTTGGACAACTACGGAACGCACAAGACACCCGCGATTCATAGGTGGTTGGCACGACATCCGCGGTTCCATCTTCACTTCACTCCCACGGGTGCGTCCTGGCTGAATCTGATCGAGAGTTGGTTCTCGATCCTCACACGCAAGCAGATCCGACGCGGAAGTCATCGCAGCACCCGTCAATTGATTAACGCCATTATGGGCTATTTGGAACAAAACAATGACAATCCGAAGCCCTTCGTCTGGACCAAAACAGCCGATGAAATCATCGAAGCCGTGGGTCGTTTTTGTACAGATATTTCTAACTCAGCACACTAGATTGTTATGAAATTGCCGGAGCTACGGGCACAAAGAGGGAGGTTGTCATGAGAGGCCCACTTGTTGCAATCGTGGTTCTGGTTGTGTCATTGGCTGGTTGTCAGGCCGAAGACCACGCCCCGAGTGCTCCCGCTGATCCCTTGAGTCCCGTCTTCGATTCTCCGAATGGTCCTGTCTCAGTACTTGGTCTGAACCGAAACGAAAATGAGAAGACCATTGATGCGGTGATCCTAGTTGACGGACGACTGCGCAATCTGTCTATCAGGCGCGCAGAGAGCATGCCTTTTCCTGTTGGGTTTGTCGCCGAGCTCAAAGAAGCCGACCAGTCGCCGCTGGCAAGCATCGCAGTGTCTTGGCATCCTGATGAGGCAGGCGATGTCTGGTTCAGAGAAGAAACCAAGTTCGACGCCTTGGAGATTACAATACGAGAGACCGATACAGGCCTGAGGGAGGAGTACAGAGTCAGAGGTGAGACTTTTTGTATTGAGTATCCGAAGCGGTTGCTTGGGCTACGCGAGCAAGGCCCTCAACACAGTCTAGTGGCGGGAGTTGAGGACGGCGCCATGCCCGGTTATGGGGAGTTTCGCGCCACGCTCGAGAGTTTCGAGGAGTTCTACAGCAGTAAAGTCGGAAACAGCCTTAACGATAATATAGATGGAGAGGTTTTTGCCTCACTGATTAACGATAGGTCTTTTGCCGACTTTCTGGTGGGAGGAGATTCCATAATGACCGGCGCCGGCTCAAGCGCGGGGCATAGCGCTGATGCGGCTGACGACCAAAGTGCCGTTAGAATCTGCGCAATCGCCGGCGTATGCTCGGTGTTCAAGTGCCTGGCGGGAGGGTGGGCGAACTTTCTTTGTGTGGCATGCGGCGGAATATCTTTGGCATGCGGCTTGGCTGGAATCGGCTGTTGGATTTCCGACTGCTGATTGGGAGGGATCACACATGCCATCATGGTTGGCGGCGATGCTGTCCCTGGTCGGTGTAATAGCAATTGTCACGGGAATGATCCTGAGTCATGTCGCATTGGCCAGATACGGGGCTGAGTCGGCTCCCAAAGGACCGTCGTTCAATCGGAGACACTGGCGTCCGGTTTGGAAGACGAGAGACTGGTTCACCGATGTCAGGGGTTTCCGTTTGTACTGGGGTGGCGCTGCTATGTTGTCGGGAGGAGCGCTTGCGATCCTGCTCGCGACAGTAGTCGCGAAGGACATCTTCTGATTGCATAGATCATCCGCAGCTTGAGGAGGGACAAGGCAGCTCCATTGCCTCGGGAACACGTAATGGTGCCCTATAGGCAATGTGAGGCATGTGCCGGTGTTCCGACCCGGGAAAGCCGACGGGGTGCCGCGGCTTTCCCTCGGCTTTGGTCTCTCCGATCACATGAGATAATCGCATCTAGAAACGATTTCCACTTCCCATGACCAAAATCATCTTGGAAATCGACACCTCTGCGGTATGATTGAGTACCGTTGTTGATGGGTCGGAAGGCGGAGTCGCTTGTCGGCCCTGATCCGCGTCAGAGAAGGGGCGTGGCTCCCGCTTGGGACACGCCCGACGCGCGCCCCCCTGAGAACGCTAAGGGCGCCCGCCCGTTACGCACTGTGAGAAAGCGACGGTGCGGCCGGTTGGCGGTCCTTCGTGTTTGAGTAGGAGGCGTCTAGCTATCGGGGGCGAGCCGGCTCATGCGAAGTCCGGCTGTGGGTTGCGCGTTGAAGACTGCCGGGGAACGGCGACATTCGGGAGCGGGCCGCGCGGAAGACCCGAAAAGACACAATCGACATCAACTCAAGCGAGACCGGGACATGAATAATACTTCCAAAACTGAGCTGCCTTTGACGGGGTACCGGGTCCTCGACCTTTCGAGAATCCTGGCGGGCCCCTACTGCACGATGATTCTGGGCGACCAGGGCGCCGAGGTGATCAAGATCGAGAGGCCCGGAACGGGCGACGACACGCGCACCTGGGGGCCGCCCTTCGCGGGCGGTGAGAGCGCCTATTACCTGTGTTGCAATCGGAACAAAAAGTCGATGGTGATCGACCTTAAGAAACCCGAGGGCTTGGAGCTTGTCCGCGAGCTGGCCCGACTCTCCGATGTCCTGGTCGAGAACTTCACGCCGGGCCTCATGAAGAGCTTCGGCCTCGACTATGAGACGCTGAGCGAGCTCAACCCGCGTCTCATCTACGCTTCCATTACGGCGTACGGTCAGGACGGCCCCTATCGCAATCGACCCGGCTACGACATGGTTCTGTCGGCGGTCGGCGGCTTGATGTACATTACCGGCGAGCCCGACGGCATGCCCTGCAAGGTTGGGGTCGCCATCACCGACGTTTTGACGGGCGTCTACGCTTCGGGGGCGATCACCTCGTCGCTGCTGTGGCGGGAGCGCTCGGGCAAAGGGCAGTATCTCGACATCAGTCTCCTAGATGCTCAGGTGTCGGGGCTTGCCAATATAGCCAGCAACTATCTCGTGGCCGGCAAGGAGGCTAAGCGCTGGGGAACGGCCCACGAGTCGATCATTCCATACCAGGTATTCCAGACCGCGGACCGTCCGATTGCGATAGCCGTGGCCAACCAGAAGCTGTGGGTCAACTTCTGCAAGCTAGTCGGCAAGGAGGATTGGCTGAACGACCCGCGGTTCGAGTCGAATCCCAAGCGCGTCGAGAATCGCGATGTGCTGATACCGCTCATCGAGAAGATGTTTCTTCAGAAGACCTGCGACGAATGGATGGAGCTGCTCGTGGGCGCGGCGATCCCTTGCGGCCCCGTCAACGACATGCAGCATCTCTTCGCCGATCCGCAGGTAAAGCACAGGAACATGATCGCCGAGGTCCCGCATCCCACCATAGGCACGCTTCGGCTCGCCGGATTGCCCATTAAGTATTCGGAAACGCCGGGGAAGATTCGCCGTCACCCGCCGCTTCTCGGAGAACACACAGATGAGGTGTTGGCAAAAGTCTTGGGTTATTCATCCGATCAGATCGAGTCATTGAAGGGCCAAGGCGTAGTCGTCAAGGGCGACGGCGCGGGGTCTTGATCGTTCTTGGAGCTGAAACAACGCACGGGCTGGGCTTGATGGAGACGGTAACCGCATCGCCGTACTTGATAGCAGTCTTGTTCTTCATCGTGGCCTTCGTCTATTCCACAGTGGGGCTTGCGGGAGGCTCGTCTTACACCGCCCTCATGGCGATCTTCGGCTTCAGCACACTCGCCATCCCCATGATCTCGCTTGCGCTGAACCTCTTCGTATCCACCGTGGGAAGCCTCAACTTCATCCGCGGCAGACACGCGAAGGCGGGGCTCATTCTACCTTTCCTCGTGTCCTCGATCCCCATGGCATATCTGGGCGGATCGCTTAGGCTACCGACGAAGATGTTCTATTGGATACTCTTGATATCCATGATCCTCGTCGCGATCCGCATATACGCCTGGCCGAGCACAAAAACCGGCCGGAGCATCAATAGAACGCCGAGGATAGTGATCTCGCTGGCGGCGGGATCGGTTCTGGGGCTGGTCGCCGGCATCGTCGGGATCGGCGGCGGCGTCTATCTCGTTCCTCTAATTATAGCTTTGGGGCTGGGCACGGAAAAGCAAGCCGCCGCGTGCGGCGCGATTTTCATCTGGCTGAATTCCCTTTCCGGAATATTGTCTCGGTTTCAACATAACCCAATCGACCTGACCGAGTACATCCCGCTTATCGTAGCGGCCTTGGCGGGCGGGGCGTTGGGCTCGTTCATGGGCTCGCACAGGTTTTCTCCCAAAGTCATGGAAAGGATCCTGGGGGTGATAATCCTGACGGCGATAGCATTCTTGATAAGGGAAGTCGCTGTGTTATAGACGATGAAGGTTGTGCTTTGCTCTCCGGGCCGCGCGGATCAAGAAGGCACGAGGTCCGGAGGCCGCCGGATTGCCGGAGACAAGCGCAGTGGGTCTCCGGTGCCATTTGGCGGCTCTTGTGGTCTGTCGGCCCATCCGCTCACTTGCGCGTGCCGAGCAACCTTCTCGAATGCGTGAACACGGTCGCGCGCGTATCGCGCACAAAAGCGCAGAGCGTGATGTTGCACGTGTCGGCCGTGTCTATCGCCATCGTCGTCGGTGCCGACACCGCGGCGACAAGCTCTATCCCGGCGCGCGCGCACTTGGATATCATCTCCAGACTGAGACGGCTCGTCACCGCGGCGCCGAGCCCCGCCGTTCGAATCCCATCCAGGATGCACTTCCCGCTCGCCTTATCCAGCGCGTTGTGCCTCCCGACGTCTTCGGCGCAGGAGACTATCTTCCCGGAAGCGTCGAAAACCGCGGCCGCGTGCGTAGCTCCGCACGCTTCAAAGAGGCTCTGCCGCTTGCGGAGGGTATCATATACGGAACGCAGCACATCGGGGTAGATCTTGAAAGCATCGCCCGCGTGGGGCAGCGCGGCGATTTGCTCTTTGAGATTTCCGCTGCCGCAGGCTCCGCAGGAGGAGACTATTAGAAGATTGCGGCCGGGATCGCCTATCCGCGGGACTTTTCGGGTGAGCCGGACGCGTACGGTCAGGGGATCGTCGTCGCATTCTTTGAGCACTTTGACATCGGCCATTGACTCGATTACGCCCTCGCTGAATAAGAAGCCGACCGCCAGCGCCTTTCTGTCGGTCGGTGTGCAGAGAAGCGTGAAGTTCTCCACGCCTTCGACGTCTATCGTCAAAGGCGCCTCTTCGATGACGCGGATTGTTTCCTCCGTCCCACCCTCGTCGGGATCCTTAGTCGAGAAACGCTCGCCCCTAACCGATCTTACCGCGTCGGAGTTCCTCTCTGCTTCGTCCATGCTGGGCGGGTCGCCAATCATTCCACTGCCTCAAAATGCTTTTCTGGTTTATCGGTGGTCGGCTCGTTCACGCGTTCTCCGTGGCTTCGAATGAGTCCCGTGGCCCATCCTTCGTCCGCTGAGCCGCCCAGCTCCAACTGCCTCAGGGCGTCTTTCCCGGGTTGCCCTATCCTATTCATCAGTCTCACCGATAGGCACGCCCTTACCGGCTCTCAGGCTGCGGCGTGCCGCGGCAATACGCTCAAGGAACCGCGGGTCATTCTCCATTCTGTACTCGAACCATTCCTCCTCGGTCTTGAAACCAATTAGCACTCCGGCGGGCTTCCCATGGCGGGTGATGACAATCCGCTCCTTCTCGGCAAGTCTGAGGTAACGGGATAGGTCGTCTTTGACGCTTGAGAGAGCTACCTTCTTCATGAACGCTCACCTTCCTCTTTCAGCCATATGTCGGCCTTTGACTCAAGGATGATTGCGAGAATCTCCACAGTGTTACCCGTGATATCGTAGAACGCACGCACCTCTCCGATCCTGAGCCGATACTGCGGCCCGGAGAGTCCGAGCAACCGTTTGATACGACTTCTACTCACCCGACTCGGCTCATGCCTGAGATGAGTCTCAATGGCATCTCGGACCTCAGCCCTTAGATGAGCCGGCAGGCCCTTCAGATCCGGCACGGCCTGAGGAGCAAGCAGTATTCGATATCTCATTATAGCCATAATATAGCCAGACTCCGGCTATTTGTCAAGAGGAAAAAGAAATGAATGTGGGGTTGGGAAGGACCTATGTGTCTCCGGGCGGCTCGTAGCTCCGCTCCGTTCCGTATGCTATAACGTCAATTGTGATTTCTGCGGACCCCCGGCCCTACTGCGGAGGCATCAGGCCGATCCCGGCCTTGGGCTCCTTGGGCCGGTGGATTCTCCTGAACTGGAAGCCCGCCATGTTGAGCGTAGGCAGGGCGCCGCAGATCAGGACCGCTTCCCTCAGGATCAAACCGCCCATAAGGCCCAGCAGCGCGCCTATGACGGCGCCCGCAAGCACGCCGCCCGGTCCGGCGTCGTGAGCCGACCGATAGACGATCAACATGAGAATCAGGGGTACGGCCAATCCCATGATGAAGTACCCGATCACGAACATATACCTGCGGAGAATGCGTTCCGCCGACTCCCTGGAGTCGGGCTGGCGGAAGGCCGCCTGAAGGAAGAAGAGAATGACGATCACTTCCAGGACCACGAGTAGGGCGGCTTCCAATGACATCGCCCGCAGCGCCCCTGCCGAGTCTCTTCCCCCGAACAAGGCAACGCCGAGCATGATGGCGAAGTGTCCGGTCACGGTCGCTGAGACGACGAAGACCGCGGGCACTATGCCCGAACGCCAAAACGGTATCCCCTTGGAAGCGCCGAGCAATATGCCGGTGTAGGCCATTGTGCCGATCGCGAAGATGATCCCCAACGCGGCTATTACGTCCATGGCCGTTCCTCCGCCGGTCTCGGCGACGTTCGTGAACTGATGAAGAACCAGGTGCAGAAACGACAGGACCATGAAGATGGAGATGATCCAGGTGCCGCGAGCGATCCATGAGGTCCCCGGCTTCATGCCTGCAAGCCAAGCCCGGCTGGGCGAGCCCAAGTCCGCTATAAGAAACATGGTTCCGATCAGGAGAGCGGGGAAGGCAATCCAGAGCCCGACTTGGGTAGAGATCTCAAGGGTCTTGCCGAAAAGGACTTGACCAAAGAGCTTGTTGAACGCGGCAATTGTGTATGCGCCTCCGGCTACACCCCCCAGGAAAAGATAGACGGCGATGAGCCAACTCCACTCTTTTTGTAGCTGACCGTTGACCTTCGGATCCATTTCGCTTCCCCCAAATTACCCTCAGCCCAAGTGGTGACCGATTCTCCCTGGAATGGGACCTAGATTCGCTCTCTCAGCCGAAGCCTCGTCGCTTTCCGATTGCCTTGGCACTTCGGCCTGCATTGCGTCCGACCGGTGGTCGTCGCCCTCCGGCCTGCTGGGCGCCGACGGACTGTTGAAACACTTACCTCGGCGGCAGGTAGTAAACCTTGGGCTTGTTGCCGAGCTCCGGGTTCAGTACCTGTCCGCGCTCCTTCTTGATGAGTATGGAGACCTCGCTGTTCGGATCGTCCAGGTCTCCTATGATACGGGCGTTGGCGGGGCACGCCTCCACGCAAGCCGGCTCTCTGCCCTCCTCGAGCCTGTCGATACAGAAATCGCACTTCGTGGCCACGCCGACGCCGGATTTCTCCTCCCAGGCCTTCTTCTGGAACTGCTCCAGCGGTGAGAGCTCGAGCCCGTCCGGAAAGTAGCTCTCCCACTTCTCGACGCTGTATCTTGCGCCGTAGGGGCAGGCCTGCATGCAGTACTTGCACCCCATGCACTTGTGCCTGTCAACGATCACGATCCCGTCTTCTCGCTTCTGCGTGGCGCCGGTCGGGCACACCTCGAGGCATGAAGGCTCCTCGCACTGCATGCAAAGCACGGGAAGCGCCTGGCGGACGGCGTTGGGATAGGTCCCCACCTCGCCCATCAATACGCGGGCCCAGAAGACCCCGGGGGGCGTGTGGTTCGCCGTCTTGCACGCCATCATGCACGCGTAGCACCCGTAGCATCTTTTCAGGTCGATGACCATCCCATATCTCGGCATATGTGACTCCGTTCGTAGCTGTACGGCTCCTTCTCGATTCGCAGCCGTGTTCCTGACCGTCGTCATGCTGTTTCCCATTGCTCTACTATTCCTCTGCCTTGTAAATCTTCACGCGGCAGCAAATGTCCTGATTGAAAGTGAGAGGGTCGGTGTGCTCCAGGTCCATCTCCACAAGGTCGTTGAAGAACGTGCCCTTGCCCTTGGCGACGGGCATGTACTTGCCCCAGTGGCCGGCGACCGCCGCGATCGCCAAATGGTGGGGCTCGATCCCCTCGCTGAGAGAGACCCAGCCCCTCACGCGGTGTCCCTCCGGGTTCTCGAGCCAGACCTTGTCGCCGTCCTTTATCCCTTTCTCCGCCGCCGTCTTCGCGTGCATCTGCACGGCATAGACGTTCGGGTCCTCTTGCGAGCACTCGTCCAGGTACGGGTTCTGCTGGGTCATCGAGTTGCAGTGCATGACCGCTCGCCAGTAGAAGGTGTGCATGTCGTACTCGGGGTTGTCCTCTGAGTGCGTGGGGCACGGGTACCAATCGGCCAGGGCCTTGAAACGCGACCAATCGAATGGGAAGAAGTCGTTTCCGCCGTACTTGTCCCAAAGCTCCTTGATCTGCTCGCCCGAGTCTATGAAGTACTCGAAGTAGACCGGCACCCTGGACGGGTTGAACCACTTCCAGTAGACGTCCTCCTTTTTCTTGGGCCAGGTGAAGACGCCCTTCTGCCGGACGTGGTCAAGGCCGTGCTCTTCGCCGAACCTGTCCTTGAGCAGGCGGTCGGTGACGTCCTCCCACGAATGGAAGACGCTCCCATCCTCGACCAGCTTGTATTTCTCGTCCATTTCGCCGCCGTAGCGGACGCCGATCGAGTCGTTCAAGCCCTTGTAGAACTTGCCGTGGATTCCGAGGCGCTTGCAGATATCGAGCATGACCTCGTTGAAGTCCCGGCGCTCATACAGCGGCTCTATGACGGGCTGCCGGATCGTCCAGCCCCAGTCATCCTCGCCCTGAGGGTGGGAGAAGGTCGAGGGGAAGCTCACGGCCGGCGTGTATCGCTCCAAGAAGCACGAGTCGGGAAGCACGATGTCCGCCACAGCTTCTTCGAACTCGGTAATGTAGAGCTGGAAGGAGAATATGAAATTGAACTTCTTCAAGAAGTTCTCGGTCACCGCCTCCGAGTTGCCCATCGTCATCACCGAGTTTGACCCGAAGTTTATGAGCACGTCGGGCTTGTATGGGATCTCGAAGCGCTCGAGCATCTCGAACCAGCGTGGGCTCGTTATGGTGAACGCGTTGTAGATCGAGGTCGGGAACATGTCGTGCAGGTCGAGCCGCGTCGGCGGCTTGGGAACCCGCATCGGATAGGGCTTGTGGTCGTAGACCCAGGTCTTCGCGACCAAGAGGCCGTCGGGACAGGGATAGGGGATTTGGTAAGGCTTGCCCGTCTCCTCGTAGCCGCTTCCGACGGCCGCGCCGAGGCCGAAAGCCCCGCCGTATGTGTCGGCGGCGCCCACCATGTGGTTGACCATGTCTATGGAGAGGCAGGTCCAGCCGGAGTTCGTGTGGCCCTGGCTGCCTCTGAAGAAGTGCGTCGCGACCGGACGCTTGGGTATCTTTTTGGGCCCCACACTCGTCTGTATCGTAACGGTCGAGCCGATCTCGGCAGCTTCGCCGAACTCCTTGGCGATACGGCTCACCGTGGCAGCTGGCACCCAGGTTATCTTCTCCACGTACTCGGGCGTGTACTTCTTGACGTGCTCCTTCAAGAGATCGAAGGAAGGACGGCAATCGGTACCGTTCACTTTGAAGGTTCCGGTCAGGGCTACCTCATGGGCATCGTCCTCGTACTCGATCCTTGTCACCGACGGATCGTTGTGAACCTTGGGACAGTTGTCCACCGTGTCCCAGACGAGCGGCTTGTTCGTCTCCTTGTCGCGCATGTAGCGCCCGTCCTGGGGTCTTATGAGATAAGGCGCGTTGGTCTTGTACATCAGGTACTCGGCGTCGTAGATGCCGTGCTCGTTCAAAAGCGAGTTGACGAGCCCAAGGGCAAGCGCGCCGTCGGTGCCGACTCGGATGGGCACCCACTCGTGGGCCTTGGAAGCCTGGGCGCTCTGGAACGGGTCGAAAACGACGTTCTTGAAGCCGCGCGCGCGCGCGTCGGCGACCTGTGTGGCGTTCTGAACGGCGACGTGTCCGGCTCCGTGCCCCTTCGAGCAGCCGAAGTTGAGTGCGTAGTTGCAGTGGGCGAAATCCGGGATGATCGACCAGGCCACGTGCATGATGCCGTTCATGAAGTGCGCCCCGTTGCCGCAGTGCAGCCCGCCTCCCGACACCCAGTAGTTGGGAGTGCCGAAGCCCTTCATGAAACCGATGACGCCGAAGCGGATCTCCGAGGCCTGCGTAGTCGTCGCCTGGAAGAAGGCCCCGCGCGGATCACGATCGCGACATTCCTGTAGCTTCTGTACGATCGTGTCCAGCGCCTCCTCCCAGGAGATGCGCTCGAACTTGGGGTCTACCCCCAATCCCTTCTCGGGATTGGTCCGCTTAAGGGGATAGTTAACTCGATAGGGGTCGTATAGCAACTGGTTTGCGGCAAGGCCCTTGACGCAGATATGTCCCCGGCCCGTGGGAGCGTCGGGGTTGCCGGCCAGCTCGGTTATGACGCCGTTCTGCCGGCGGACCTTGATGCCGCACATGCAGTAGCATTGCCCACAGCTGGTGGGGATCCATACGTCTTCCTCAACATGGGTATTCACTGCCATAAATCTACTCCCGCTTCGAATGAGTAAGGTTTGGCTAATTAAGGGCTAAAGTGGGGGTACCTACATATTAAGTCCCGGGAGGCTTTGGGTCAACTGTTTTGGCGGCGGCCCCGTTGGCGGCCGGGTGGCGCGGGCGCGGCCCGGGTTTAGCCCTCCCCGGCCCCCGATCTCTCTACGGGTCGGGCATTGCTCTGGGTGCCCGATGACGATAGAATGGCACTATTCCTGGAACATCCGGGATAAATGGAAGAACTCGAAGGCTCCTGCCGACGGTTCCGGCGGCTGGGGAGGCGGGGCCGCCCCGGCAGGCGGAGGTCTCTCGGGCGGATCGGTCGGGTGGGGTCAGCCGGGCGAAGCGTTGGGCCTCGGGGTCGGCGCCGGCCTCGGTGCGAGAGCCGGGGGCGGGCCCGGCAGAAGGTGACGGTCGAGGACGCGCGCATGGGACACACAATACTCGAGAAGATAGTCTCAAGCCACGCCGGCAGGAGAGTTGCGCCGGGAGACTTCGTTGGTCTCAAGGCGGACGTCGGGTTCGCTCGCGACGTGGGGGGAGTAGGCGTGATTAACGCGCTCTTGGACAGCGGCCTCTCCATCCACGATCGAAGCAGGACTTTCTTCTCCTTCGACCACAACCCTATGGGCTCAAATGCTGATCACGCCGCGAACCAGAGGCTCTGCCGTGCCTTCGCTCGAGATATGGGAATCGAAGTCTTCGACATAGGGAGGGGAATCGGGACGCACCTTGCCATGGAGGAAGGATTGGTCGCTCCGGGCCGGACGTTTGTCTCGGCGGACTCTCACGCCAACCTTGTAGGCGCCGTGGGGGCATTCGGCCAGGGCATGGGCGATGAAGATATAGCGCATGCGTTCGCGTTCGGCTCGGTGTGGTTCGGAGTCCCTCAGACGGTGAAGGTGGTTCTTGACGGAAGACCCGGTCAGTGGGCCACACCGAAGGATCTCGCGTTGGCGATGCTTAAGACCTTGCGATCGCGCGGGCTCTTGGGCGTTGTCGCCGAGGTCTATGGTGATGTGATTGAAAGCATGTCCCTGTCCGCGAGAATCACCATGGCCTCAATGGGTACCGAGATGGGGGCGATAGCCTTGATCATTCCGCCGTCTGCGGAAGTTCTTGGATATTGCCGGAGCCGCGCGCGGTGGCCTTTCGAGCCCGCTTACGCCGATGCGGACGCCCAGTACGGGGATGAAATTGTGGTCGACGTAAGCGATCTGCGTCCCTTGATTGCACTGCCCGGGCGGCTTGACGACGTGGTCGAAGCGAGACAGGTCGAAGACAGGCCCATCAACTCGGTTTTCATCGGCTCGTCCGGCAATGGGAGCTTCGAGGATCTATCCGAAGCGGCAAAGGTACTTGAAGGGAATCGACTCGCCAGAGGAGTCTTGCTCGAGGTGGTGCCGGCGACGGAGGTCGTTTGGAAGCGGTGTCTCGCCGGCGGAGTGCTGAAGATCTTCAATGAGGCGGGGGCGCTAATCGGAAGCCCCGGATGCGCCGGGTGCTACGACGGTCAGGTGGGCGGGCCTTGCACGGGTGATGTGATTGTGAGCACGGGGAACAGGAACTTCCCCGCGAGGAAGGGCTGCGACGTTTACTTGGCCTCGCCCGCCACGGCCGCGGCGAGTGCCGTCGCAGGCTCCATAGCCGATGTGGAGGCCCTATCTTCGGGAAGGGTGAAAACCAGGAGGCAGGTGGTGGGACCGCGCGGCCCGGCGGCCCCCGGCTACGAGGCCCCTGTTTCAAAAGGCGAGCGCGCAGGGGCTCAGAAGCAGGCGGACGCCGCAAGGCCCACCAAGTTCTCGGGCAGAGTCTGGATAATCGATGAGGACAACATAGATACGGACATGATATATCCCAGCAACCGGCTCGCGGTCACCGACGTTGCCGTGATGGGGGCATACGCCTTTGGCGGTATTCCCGGCTGGGAGGATTTTCCATCTAAGGCGCAGCCCGGGGACATCGTGGTCGCGGGACGGAATTTCGGCTGCGGGAGCGCGAGGCAGCATGCCGTGTGCTGCCTCAAGAGCCTTGGGATAGCCGTGATCATAGCACGGTCCTTCGGCCCGATCTTTCAGCGGAACGCGATAAGCGCCGGTCTGCCGGTTATGACGGCGAAGCTGGCTGGTCTGGGCCTTCGAAACGGCGATCCCATCTGGATCGACGTCCGGTCCGGCCACATCGACGCGCCTTCAAGGAGAATAAGCATAAAGGGGACACCTTTCTCGAAGGTTCAAATGGACATCTACCAGAGAGGGGGGCTGTTCGGGGCGGTTTAGAGAATCGATCGGGACGGCATCATCCGGCAAAGAGTCGGGTGCATATGGGCCTGATCATCCGCTAATGGGTCGAGGGCATATGGGCCTGAAAAAAGGAGGGAAGCCATGCGAAGCTTCGGGAGAGCACTCTTAGCGATCAGCCTCTCAGTGATCTTGATTCTCACGGCCGCCGGCCAGGCGCGGGCGGACGATCAAGATGAAGAAGCGAGCCACCGAGCCAACTCTCTTCAGGCCGGAGCATGGTCGATTCAGTTCGGGCTAACGGATGAGTTCGGACTAGACCCATTCAACTCGATGAGCTTGTCTCTCAAGCGGCATGTGTCGCCGAAGTCCGCGTTTCGTCTGGGGGCGAATCTGGGTTTGGACGTAGATGACAGCGACAGCGAGTCGGTATCGACCAGATACGATACGCTTTCAACGGGCGTCGAAAGTGAATTGAGCTTAAACGGGGTGCTGGTTCAACTGAATATGTTGTACATGCGCTACGTGAACCCGGGTTCCGATGTGAACTTCTTTCTCGGTACGGGCCCCCTTGTCCGGTATACGAGGACCGAAGAGGACCGAAGGTCCGTGCGCACGGCGCAGGGGGAAGTCCTCAGGTTGAGGACCGAGAAGTATTCGAGGACTTGGAAGCTCGGGGCACTTGGGGTGGCAGGGGTGGAGTGGTTCGCGACAAAGAACGTCAGCCTCCACGCCGAGTACCGGGGCTCATTGTCGTACGGGCGTACCAAAACCGAAGGTTTGAGTCTCAGTTCCGACGATCCGTCCTATCACGAGGAAAGCGAGAGCTCCAAGAGCTTTTGGGATTTCAAGGGGGTCAACGTCACATTCGGCTTGAGCTTGTACTTCTGACCCGGTTTTTTGCATGTCTGTGTTCGGGTTTTCCCGGTCTTTGTTGGGGCGATTTCGGCCGCCGGAGCCCGGAGTTCTAAATGAATAACCGTATTCTGATACTATTCGCTCACCCCGCAATGCAGAAGTCGCGCGTCAACCGAGTTCTCATAACGGCGGTGCGTGACCTTCCGGGGGTCACGTTCAACGATCTCTACGAGGCCTATCCCGAGTTCGAAATCGACGTGCAGCACGAGCAGGATTTGCTTGTTGCGAACGACATAATAGTCTTCCAGCATCCCCTTTTCTGGTACAGCACTCCGGCGATAATGAAGGAGTGGATGGACCTGGTCCTTGAGCACGGTTGGGCCTATGGGCACGAGGGGTCCGCATTGCGCGGCAAGAAGTTCCTGAGCGCAATAACCACGGGCGGCAAAGAAGAGGCCTACCAAGAAGCCGGTTTCGGCGGCTTCACTCTGCGCGAGCTTCTGGCTCCTCTGGAACAGACCGCGAACTTGTGCGGAATGGAATATCTGCCGCCTTTCGTCGTCCACGGAACGCACCTGATGACCGACGATGAGATACACAGGCACGCTTGGGACTATAGAAGGACGATAGAAGCTCTGCGCGACGGGAGAATGGATTTCGAGGAGGCGCGTCGCCTGCCCCGCCTGAATTCGGATCCGGAGAAGGTAATAAAGAGCTGAGGAGGCTTCGGCAATGCACGGAGAGGACTTGTTCATTCAAGCGGCGATCTATCTTGCCGCCGCCGTCATTGCCGTCCCCATAGCCAAGCGTCTGGGGTTCGGCTCCGTGCTGGGCTACCTATTCGCCGGTATCGCGATCGGGCCCTTCGTGCTCGGTCTGGTCGGCGAGGAGGGAAAGGACATAATGCACTTCGCCGAGTTCGGCGTGGTCATGATGCTCTTTCTCATCGGCTTGGAGCTGCGGCCCGTTCTCCTTTGGAAGATGCGCGGCTTGCTGCTTGGCATGGGGGGCCTCCAGCTCGGTGTAACCGCGGCGGCGCTCGCTTCTATTGCCCTGGGGCTAGGCTTGAGTTGGCAGGCGGCCCTGGCTATAGGGTTGATCCTGGCGCTCTCCTCCACGGCGATCGTCCTACAAACCCTCAGCGAGAAAGGGCTGATGAAGACCGATGCGGGGCAGAGCTCCTTGGCCGTACTGTTGCTTCAAGATATCGCGGTTATTCCCATGCTTGCGGCTCTTCCCCTTCTGGCCGTAGCCGGGGCCGCGTCGGAAACACACGGAACCGGCGATGCGGCAATGGACGGAGGACATTATCTTGTAACGACCCTGCCGGCGTGGGGTCAAACCTTGGTGGTCCTCGGTCTCTTCGCCGCCATTGTCGTTGCCGGGAGATTCTTGGTGAGCCCGGCGCTGGGTTTCATCGCCAAGGCTCGGCTGCGGGAGATGTTCACGGCCGCCGCGTTGCTGCTGGTGGTCGGCATATCTCTCCTGACGGCCTTTGTGGGATTGAGTCCCGCTCTAGGCGCGTTTCTTGCCGGCGTCGTCCTCGCCAACAGCGAGTACAGGCATGAGCTGGAGGCGGACATCGAGCCCTTCAAGGGCCTCCTGCTCGGGCTTTTCTTCATCGTTGTGGGAGCTTCGATTGACTTTAATCTGATCGGCGAGAAGCCGGAGCTCATAGCCGGACTCGTCGTCGGGCTGGTCGTTGTAAAGTTCCTGATTCTCTTCGTTATCGGACGGCTCTTCAGGATGGGCCTCGACCAGAACCTGCTTTTCGCATTGGCCCTGGCGCAAAGCGGGGAGTTCGGGTTTTTGCTCTTCTCTTTCGCCGAGCAGAGTAACGTCCTGTCTTCGGGTGTCACAAGCCCGCTCGTCGCCACTGTGGCCCTGTCGATGGCTCTTACCCCTCTGGCGATGCTCATAAATGAGAAGCTCGTACAGCCGCGCTTCGGCACTCGTGAGCGAGAGGGCAGGGAGGCCGACGAGATAGGCGAAGAGAAACCCGTCATCATCGCCGGGTTCGGTCGATTCGGGTCGATCGTGGGACGGTTGCTGCGCGCGCAAGGTTGTAACGCGACCGTGCTGGATCTCGACTCGGACAACGTGGATCTGCTTCGAAAGCTCGGGTTCAAGGTGTTCTACGGCGACGCGTCCCGCTTCGATCTTCTGGGGGCCGCGGGCGCCGATAAGGCCGGGCTTTTGATCCTCGCCATTGATGATCCCCAGAAGACACTGGAAATGGTCCACACCGCGAAGAAGCACTTCCCGCACCTGAAGATTCTGGCGCGCGCAAGCAGCCGTAGCGACGCCTATGAGCTATTGGAGGCGGGCGTGGATAGCGTGTATCGGGAGACGTTCGACACGTCGCTTAAGATGGGCGTTGACGCGCTGAAGATCCTCGGCCACCGCGCGCACCAGGCCCACCGCTCCTCGCAGAAGTTCAAGCGTTACGACGAGGAGGGGCTTCGAGAGCTTCTCAAGGTAAGACACGACCGCAAAGCCTACATAAGCCGCGCAAGGCAACGCATAGATGAGCTCGAGGAGATCCTGTCCGAAGAGCTCAAAGGGCACGAGGAGTACCGCGACGCCGGCTGGGACGTGGATTCGCGCCGCGAAGCCGCGAGGGCGGCCGCCGAGAACAAAGTGAGGAAGCGCGGCTCCGACAACCCTAAGCGTTGAAGTGAGACGGTCCCGGGATCGGCTCGCCGAACTCTGACGCGGGGCGAATCGATTCCCTTGGTGCCACGCGTCCACTTCGCGGAGCTAACCGGCTTCGCCGGTGGATCTCCGCTCGTTCCCGCGAATCGGCCCTTACGGGAACCGATTCGCCCTCTTCAGGTTGCCGACCTGCGCGGATTTGCCCCGGTTCTTGTGCGGCGCGGATGCGGAGGCCCGTCATCTGCGACGGATTGCGCGTGCTTGCCGGGTTGAGTGCCCGGCCGCCCTCCAAAGGGGAATCGCGTCAAATCCTGAATAGATACTGGATCTTGGCAAAGAACTGCCTGTCCGTCTTCTTAAAGCCTTGGACCGCTCCCTCCAGGTCCTCGTCCCTTGAGAAATCCCTGAAGTCATGGGTTGACCCAATGTAGAACACGGTGAAGGGATTGATCTTGTAGCTTATGAGCGGGTCTATCTCAAACCTGCGCGAAAAATCGTTGTACTGAGTCACGAGCCTGAGGAAGAGGCGCTTCGAGAACTGGTAAGTGAGTCTGTTACGAGCGACGTATCCGCTGTATAGATTCGGTCCGGAGGCTGCCTCTTTCATCCGGGCGTGGGTGTAGTTGAAGTTGAGATTGAGCCGCGACGTGGGCTTGAACGTCCCCCACGCCTGGTAGATGAGCTCGTGACCCAGAATGGGGGGATCCTCTCCCCTTGCGACGGAGCGCCCGAACCTCCAGTATGCGCCGCCCGAGAGCATCTTCGTAACATCCGTGCTCATGTCCCCCTCGAAGCGACGGATTCCCTCCACAAGAGCGCCCTTGAACCGCTCCCGGCTCCAGAGATAGCCCATCCATATGCCCGTCTGCTTCTTGAACCGCACGTAAATGGACGGCGACGTCCAGGTGTCTTTGAAGACATGGTCGTGGTTCTGCTCGTAACCCCAGTTGAGCTGGGGTTGGATCGTCTCGAAGACGCGGTTGTTCGGCCGGCACGTCACGCCGGTCCAAAGCCCCGTCTCCGTGTTGTTGTTTCCCGTGACGAACCCGTTATCGGCCCTGAACGTCGGGGATAAATCGTTGTACCAGAGGCTGAAGTTCCAATGTCTGGCGCTGCGGCTGAAGTTCAGGCGATGCCCGCGGCCGACAAAGGACTCTCCGTCGAATACCGAAGTATGGTTCTTCTTGCCGAAAGTCGTGTCGGCGAAGTCGGATGAAAGCTCCGGGTCATCGGGTTCCTCGGTGTGCGTGTATCCGAATTGACCCGAGACCCTGTAGTTCTCCAGAAATCTCACGTCTCCGTCGAAGACGAGCAGGGAGTTGGAACCGTCCGAGAGGCGGCGGTCCGTGGCAATCAGGCCTACGTAGGAGTCCGAAAGCAAGTCGCGCTTGACTCGGAGGATATTCGAGACGGACTCGCCCCCGAGCGCGAGCTCGCTGTTGTCTTCGAACGGGACGATGAACGGGGACGCGTCGTCCCTGGCGAGGATGTACCCGACCGTGTACTTGCCGACCTTGCCCGTGAGCTTGGCCGCCGCGGTCGGGTCGTTGATGGAGCGGGTGTATATCAGATTTTGCGTTTGGAAGATATCCCTTCCTTCGAGGAAGAAGGGCCTTTTCTCGGGGAAGAAGAGGGCAAAGGTGGTGTTGACGTCTATCTGCGCTACGTCGGATTCTACTTGGCTGAAATCGGGATTGTACGTGAAGTCCAAAGTGAGATTGGACGTTATCCCGTACTTGACTCCCACTCCCGCCTCGCCTCCCATGTCTCTGTCGCTGAAGCCCAGCCGGGGATCTTCGTCGTCGTTGAGGCTTCCGCTCTGGTTTGCTATCGCGTACGGCAGTATCTCGAGGTTCTTTCCCCGGTTCACGCCCTCCATGCCTCTCAAGGTTCCCGCCTGGCAGAAGAGGCAGCTCTCGTCGCGGGATATGGGCGCCCAGGAGTGCTGCTCACGGCTGTCGCGAGGTCTGATTCTCAAGACGTGCACCAGCCATTCCTGTTCGTGCGTGTCGGGGAAGCGAAGGCTCCTGAAAGGGACCGCGGCCTCGGCGGTCCAGCCCCCGCCGTTGATCCGCCCGTCCGATTCCCAGATCATGTCGAAAGTCTCGTCCTCGTTGTTGTAGTTCCGCCTAAGGTCCCCCTGTATGCCGTAGGGGTTCACGAAAATCTCGTATGCCAGCTTCTGATCCTTGAAAGTGTCCAGCATTATCCCGACGAAATCGTCCTGGAATATCTCGTCCCTGTCGGTCATGGAAGCCCTTATCTGATCCGGCGATTCGTCATGGCAGATGAACCCGAAATAGAAGTTCTCGCTGTCATAGCCGAAGAGAGCTTCGGTCTTGACCGGGGGTTCTATGTTGTCCCCGGGGGAGATCTCGCAGAAGTTCGAGAGTCTGGCGGCATCATTCCAGCATGGGTCACCAAGGCTCCCGTCTATCCTGGGGGCCTCGCGGAATCTTGGAACCGTGACGTCCAAATCCGAGTTTGGGGCAAAGCTCGAGCCGGCGGCTGAGCTGTCCGCCGGCGCGGCAGATCCGTTTCGCGCGGAGGACTTCCCCTCGCCGAGTGTCTCTGCCGCGGAGACGGCGGCGGTCACGAGGAACGCGAGGGCGATCAGAATTCCCGCTGCCGAAGCTCCCAAAACCGGGGCCGGGAGCAAGCTCTTTCTTGCCAAAATCCGGTACATTTTGCAGCCTCTTTGACAATGGATGTCGGCCACTCGGGGATCGCCTGTGCGGCCCGGCCCGCCCTCAGATGGAGCGCAATGGGCGGGAAAGGCCGCCTGCCCGGGACGGCTCCTCCCTCGGCACAGAGCTGCCCCGGCGAAGACGGCGGCTCCGGCTGATTGAAGCTACTCTCCATAAAGGCACTGCTTGAAAATGACTTAGGCCCTTCTCCCCAGCGCGGTGCCGCGCCCCTACCGCGCCGCTTCAGCCGGAAGGGAACCGGTCCCCGCCGGCACTCGGCCGCACTGATCGAATGGGCTAGGGCCGCTTTGGAGGCCACGGGGCTCCGCGATCTCCGTTCGGCCGATGCCCCACACTCTTAGAGACGAAGGGACTTCTGAAAACGTTGCGCTTTCGATGATTCGGGGCTGGGAAGGGCGCCGCGTTGGGAGGGCGTCGCCAATGTCGTGACTTCGCCGGGATCGTCGGATCCGAGTTTTCGCTGAATCGATTCTGGACATGCCCGATCTAATAGGCCATACTATACGGAAGATCTTCGAGGTTGAGCCGCGTGCTCGTCCTACCAAGAGTGGTTGTTGCCCCTTTCTCGAATCACGGCGAGCGTCTGATTCGAGCGGAGAGGGCCTTGGAGCGACGAGAGCGCGAATCGGCTTTCTTTGGTTCGGGAGAGCCTAAGCGAAGCGGGGGTAAAGGGGGCATGGGAATAGTCACGCTGGACAAGGGCAACTTCAAGGCAACCGTCGATGAAAAGGGAATCGTGCTTGTGGATTGCTGGGCGGCTTGGTGCGGAGCCTGCAAGAAGTTCGAGCCCGTTTTTGAGAGAGTGGCAGAGCTTAATCCCGGTCATACCTTCGCCAAGCTGGATGCGCAAGCAGAAAAAGAGATAATCGAAGAGCTCGGCATCGAGAACATACCCACCCTGCTTCTCTTCCGCGACGGAATCATGCTGCTCAAGCAAGCGGGATATCTGGACGAGGCGAATCTCAATGACGTCGTGAAGCAGGCGGAGGGGCTTGACATGGACGCGGTCCGGGCCGACATGGCCGACGAGGGCCAAAAGAGCTAGGGCCGTTCCGAGATAAGGGTCGCGACGTCTTCCGTGATCCGGGCGTGGGTTTTAGGTAGAGAGAGGGGCAAGTCTGGGAGCTTGCCGGGACGAGGCCGGCAAAGGCCGAGAAAAGGAGGAATGAGAATGGCTGAGAAGAAAGAGCCTTTCGTGGGTAGGGTCAACCTCAAGTGGGTCAAGGCGGAATCCGGCAACACTTACCTCTGTCCGGTCAGCTCTCTTGACCGGCTTAAGAACCCTACGGAAGAGCAGATCAAGATGATCTGCGTGGATGAGTCCGAGAATCCTCAGAATGACTAAGGCCGACGTGATTACCGTCCGTCCGTCCTGAGGCGTTTTGCGGAACGTTTTCCCGACTCGGGCATCGCCTTCAATCTGATGCGGCGGTGCCCGAATTGCATCTCTGGGAGAAATGACGTTCTGGGAGGTTGGTTTAGAGATGTCTCTACTAATAACCAAGGAAGCTCCTGATTTCAAGGCCGCGGCCGTCATGGGAGACGACTCGATCGTCGAGGGTTTCACCCTGTCGTCGCTTCGCGGCAAGTACGTCGTCCTCTTCTTCTATCCCATGGACTTCACCTTCGTGTGCCCGACCGAGATCCTCGCCTTCAATGAGAAGCTCGAGGAGTTCAAGTCCCGGGACGCTGAGGTGGTGGGGGCATCGGTTGATTCGGTGTACAGTCACTTGGCTTGGAAGAGGACCCGCGTTGAAGACGGCGGCATCGGCCGAATCAGGTATCCTCTTGTCTCCGATATCAACAAGGAGATTTCGAGCAGCTACGGCGTTCTTCTGGATGAAGGAGTGGCGCTGCGGGGGCTGTTCTTGATCGACCGAGAGGGCATAGTCCGCCACGCCGTGCTCAATGACCTGGCTTTGGGCCGCAGCGTGGACGAGGCCCTGCGCATCCTCGACGCTCTTCGCTTCGTGGATGAACACGGTGAGGTTTGTCCCGCCAATTGGGAGAAGGGCGAAGAGGGAATGAAGGCCAGCAGCGAAGGGGTGGTGGACTACCTATCGAAATACGCGAAGAAGAAGGCCGGCACGGCCGTTTGATTCACGTGAGTTGATCCGGCGGGCGAGAAGGGCGTGCTCGGCGCTCCCTCCCGTCCTGCCGGTGCGCCTCGGGTCCCGCGATCGTCTCATGGGCTATTGCCTTGCGGAGGGCCGCGGGCGTGGACCTCACTAGGGTACGATCGAAAGAACCAGATCCAGCATGCCTTCAGCGGAGCCTACGTAGGGCGTGAGTCTCACTTTCAAGTCCGGGTGCTCCGACTCTTTCGCTCTGACAAGATCCGGTATGTCTCTGGTCACGTGCCTTCCGACCGCCAGCAGGTATGGGATCACCACTATCTGTTCGCAGCCGCTCTTGATGCAGGCCTCGAAAGCCTCCGGGAAGGACGGCTCGGCGAACTCCAAGAACCCATATTCGACGCGGTCGTACCTGTCGGCGGTTCGCTCCCTTATCCCTTCGACCAGGCGCTTTATCTCCTCGTTCGTCTCAGGCATCCTGCTGCCGTGGGCAACCAGCAACAAGCAATTCACCAGACACCCTCCTTTTGAGGTGATCGATCCGCCGGCCCGTGTGATAATCGAGCCGTTCCTTTGAGGTTATACAGCATTCAAGGCATGAGATTCAAGGGGGCGCTCGATCATGCACGGAGACAGGATGCGCACAGTGTTCGGCAAGGCCGTACTCGTCGCTGCCGTCGGCCTGACCCTTTTCTCAGGCGCCGCGCGCGCGGGCGGCTACTATCTCGAGGTCGAGACGGGAGCCGCCTTCAACGGTTACAACGACGTCAGGATCCCGCCTGATACGGGAACCGAGTTCTCATTCACCGACGATTTCGAGACCGATCCCACGGCGTTCATCAGATTGAGGATCGGACTGCTCGACTCCGAAAAGCATGAGCTCAGCATCTTTGCGGCCCCCTTGCGCTTCTCGGCGAGGGGGACGCCGGCCCAGGACTTGGTTTTCGATGACGAGGTTTTCTCCGGCGGAACGCGTCTTGAAGGCGAGTACAGATTCGACTCCTACCGCATCACGTATCTCTACGGAGTGTACAGGTCCGAAGGGTTCTCGCTCGACATAGGATTCACGGGCAAGATCCGAGACGCCGAGATCTCACTGAGCGGAGGCGGAAAAGAGGCCGCCTACGACAATACGGGCTTCGTGCCGCTGTTCGCGTTCGGTCTGAGCCGCAGCTTGGGTCGGAATGTACGTCTGCTTGCCGAAGGCGACGCGCTGGCCTCGCCGGGCGGACAGGGTCGGGCTGAGGACATCTTCCTGGGAATGGCCTACGCCAGGGGAGAGAGCCTGGAGCTCCGTGCGGGCTATCGCTTCCTCGAGGGCGGGGCGGATGTCGACGAGGTCTACAGCTTCGCGCTCATACATTACCTGTCGCTGGGAATCCGTCTGAAGCTCTAGATCGCCCAATACCTCCGGCCGTACAATGTCCAAATTATTTCATTGACAAGGATTGTACGCCATCCTATCTTTGTGTTATGAACAAGCCAAAACAGAACGAACACATGCATCCCATCAGGGTCGTATCTCAGAGATCAGGCGTTCGGCCGGATGTTCTAAGGGCCTGGGAGAGAAGGTACTCGGCCGTAAAGCCTTACCGATCGAAGACCGGAAGGCGCCTCTATTCGGACGGGGACATAGCTCGCCTTAGGCTGCTAAGAATGGCCGTGGAGGCGGGCCGGCGAATAAGCGACGTGGCGTCATTGTCGAATGCCGAGCTCGAGAAGCTAGTGGAGGGAGACGGTTCGGGAGGGAATCGGCCTCAGATCTCAGGGCGCCGGGATAGAGACACCAAGCCGGGCGACTATCTCCGCGACATTCTCGGCGCTCTGGAGAGACTGGACAAGCCGGGTATCGAGCGAATACTGTCCGAAGCCGAGGTTTCTCTCAGCAAGCCGCAGCTAAGGAGAGAGCTTCTGGTGCCGCTCATCCACAACGTAGGTGACCTGTGGCACACAGGGGCGCTTCGGATCTTCCACGAGCACCTGGCTTCGGCCGTGATCAGATCGGTTCTGGGGGCGGTCTACTTCGAGGACGAGTCTCAGACATCGGGGCAGGTGATACTGATTACGACCCCTTCCGGCCATCTGCATGAGTTGGGGGCGATGCTCGCCGTCTCGGCCGCGGTGGACGCGGGGTGGGGCGTTCTGTATTTCGGACCGAATCTCCCTCCGGATGAGATCGCCGCGGCGGCGATCGAGTCCGGAGCGGACGCCATTGGGCTGAGCCTCGTCTATCCGCCGCGAGACCGCCGGACCGAATCGGATCTGCGGCGCTTAAGACAGGCAGTCGGGCCCGATATCCCCATACTCGCGGGAGGGCGCAGCGCCCATACTTATGCCGCAGTTTTGGCCGAGATAAACGCAATTACCGTACCCGACCTCGCCAAGTTCCAGGAGCGCCTCCACGCTTTATCCCTTTCGTAGTGACCGCGCGAGCCGCGGCTCGGCGATATGAGAACTCGACCGTCGCCGAATTCACCTCAATAGCATGCACGCGCTGGCCTCGGTGCCCCACCGTCCACATTATCGTCTCAGCGACGGCGACCTCGGGAAGCCCATATTTAACAGCGGGTTATGAAAGACACAGGGCAGGAAGACCCAGTGTCCACAAAAAATCTAAAAAAAAGCCTTGACAAGTGAATCCTTGTTTGGTAGACTTTGTCGAAAGTAGCAGAGAGGCCGTGATTCGGGCTCGGAAAAAACAGGAGGAACCATGAGACCCGAGAAGGCCCAGTAATCACATAGATCCGGTTCGTTTGGAGAGAAGCAGTTTCGGCCTGAGTCCTACAGAAGAAGGAGGCAACAGAAATGAGGGGAACGATTACTCGCACGTTGACGATCGCCGCGGTCCTGATGGCCTTTGTCGGAACGAACGCGCTGGCCGACGGCCACGGCGGCAAGACCCCGATCTTCCCTTTGGCGAAGAAAGAGGGTTTGACGATTCTAGCGAAGGCCGTGCAGGCCGCGAAGCTCCAGAAGACCCTGACCGTTGACGGTCCCTTCACGGTCTTCGCGCCTACGAATGAGGCTTTTGAGGCTCTTCCTCCGGGCACGCTCGAGTACCTGCTGGAGAACCCGGAAGAGCTGAAGCAGATTCTGCTGTACCACGTGGTGGCAGGTGAAGTGACCGCCGCGGACGTCGTCGGGCTGACTTCGGCCACAACCCTGAACGGCGCGGACATCATGATCAGTGTGATGGGCGGCGTTGTTCTGAACGGCGATACGAACGTGATCCTTACGGACGTGTTCGCCAAGAACGGAGTTGTCCACGTGATAGACAAAGTGCTGCTTCCTCCGGGAATGTAGCACAGGCACTCTCGAGCTCCGGCGGAACCCTACGGGGTGCTCCGCCGGGGTCTCGGGAGCTTGAAGGGAGTGAGCTTAGATGAAGCTCGGGAGAGGACTTGTCACAGCGGCTGCCGTTCTGTTTGCGGCGGCCATTGCCGTCCCCGGCCAAGCCGGCGACTACGGCAAGAAGAAGGACATAGTGGACACCGCGGTGTCCGCGGGAGACTTCGAGACACTGGCTACGGCTCTTACCGAAGCCGGACTTGTGGAGGCTCTGAAGGGAAAAGGGCCGTTCACCGTTTTCGCGCCGACCGATGAGGCTTTCGCGAAGCTGCCCAAAGGCACGGTTGAGACCCTCCTTAAGCCTGAGAACCGCGACAAGCTTGTCGCGATCCTGACCTATCACGTTGTCGAAGGCAACGTAATGGCGGCTGACGTGGGCAAGCTCAAGGCGGCCGAGACGCTGAACGGCCAAAGAATAGACATCGACGCCGGGCGCGGCGGAGTCAAGGTAGATGACGCCTCGGTCATCAAGGCCGATGTCAAGGCGAGCAACGGCATTATTCACGTGATCGACGCTGTTCTTCTGCCGACCGAGGATGACATAGTCGATGTAGCCAAGGGAGCGGGCAAATTCGAAACCCTGCTTGCCGCCGCGAAGGCCGCCGGGCTGGTGGACGCCCTGAAGGGCGAGGGGCCCTTGACGGTTTTTGCGCCTACGGACGATGCTTTTGCCAAACTGCCCGAGGGTACGGTGGAGTCTCTTCTCAAGAAAGAGAACCTGGGCAGGCTTGCCGCGATTCTCAAGTACCACGTGGTCCAGGGCAGGGTATTCTCCGACAAGGCTCTAAAGAGCGGCTCGGCAAAGACCTTGCAGGGCGAGGCCTTGAATGTCACCCTCAAGGGCGGCAAGGCCATGGTGAACGAGGCCGGTCTCGTGGCGACCGACATCGACGCTTCGAACGGGGTGATCCACGTTATTGACAGCGTACTGCTGCCTCCGGAGAGGAGCAGCTACAACTCATCGAGTGGGTGCCAACATGACGAGAAAAAAGGCGGCACTTCCATATAGGACCGCCGGCGGTCGAAGCTGAAGCAAGGCGGCAGCCCGCTTCTGTCCCAGGAGCGGGCTGCCGTGTTGGAGATAACAGACGGGGGTGATATGCGGTGAAGCTGAGAAACCGAGGTCCGGGAGTCATTGCCGCGGTCTTTGTGCCGGTAACGCTCTTCTGCACGGTTATTGGTCCGGCGCCGGCGGAACCAGAGGAGAACGAGGAAGTCGTGTTTCCTAACGTTGAGGGTTCGAATCTTCAGGGTACGAAGTTCGAGCTGCCGGGTGATCTCGAGGGCGACTTGAACCTAGTTCTCATTGCATTCAAGCGTGAGCAGCAGGAGCTTGTCGATACTTGGCTGCCTTTCGCGAGGTCTCTGGAAGACCGTTTCGAGGGGTTCAGGTACTATGAGCTCCCTACAATATACAGAGCGAACGCGGCCTATCGCTGGATGATAAACAACGGCATGCGAATGGGTATAAAGGACCCGAAAGCCAGGGCCGCCACAATCACTCTTTTCCTGGACAAGGAGAAATTCCGCGAGGCGCTTGAAATACCGCATGAGGGGACAATATACGCTCTCTTGGTCGAGAAAACAGGTCGAGTTGTCTGGAGAGTCGACGGGACCCTCTCGAGGGGAAAGCAAAGGGCCGTTGAAGAGATACTCTCAAAGAGGTTTGAGACCGAGGAGTAGGGCCGGCGGCGACGGAGATGTCCGTTGTCCTGGTTTTCTCAAAGTCGTTGTATGCTTCCAAGGGTGTCGATCAATCCTACGACAGGCCCCTGTGGGATCTTTGCACAAGGGGGGATCTCCGGTGAAACGGCGCTCCAAGAGGTACTGAGCCGTGAAAGTGTTGATAACCGGCGGTACGGGGTTCATAGGAGGACATCTGCGCCTGGCGCTTGCAGCGGGAAGCCACGATTTGGTGATGCTCTCTCGGGATCCGGTTAGGGCGCGAGAGCGGCTTCCGAGCGGAATCTCAGTCTTCAAGTGGAATCCCGTAGAATCTCCGCCTCCGACTGAAGCGTTTGAAGGAGTGGAGGCAGTCGTAAATCTCGTCGGCGAGAGCGTCGTAGGCATTTGGACGGGATCGAAGAGAAAGAGGATGTACGAGAGCCGGGTTTACGCCACGCGCAATCTCGTTCGCGGTCTCGAGGATTCCGGTGCGAGGCCTCGTTCCTTTGTTTCAGCAAGCGCGGTCGGGTACTACGGAGATCGAGGAGATGAAGTTCTTACCGAAGACGTTTCGCCCTCCTCGGATTTTCTCTCGCGCCTTTGTGTTGATTGGGAGAATGAGGCTCTTCGGGCCGAGTCTCTTGGGATCCGGGCGGTATGCATTCGCATAGGCTTGGTGCTTGGGCATGACGGCGGCATGATTCCGGCCCTTCTGCCCGCGGCCAAGCTGGGGATGTTCGGCCGCTTGGGTTCGGGTAAACAGTGGTGGCCATGGGTCCACGTTGACGACGTGGCGGGCATCGCGCGATTTTCCATCGAAAACGACATCTCGGGTCCGGTCAACGCGACCGCCCCCAACCCGGTTCGCCAGGGGGATTTCGCGAACACTCTGGGCCATGTGCTTGGAAGGCGTCAATTCTTGAACGTGCCGGCCGCTCTTCTGAGGCTCGGGGGCGACTTCTCCGCGGAGATGCTGAGCAGCAAGAAAGCGGTGCCCAGGAGAGCCCAAGAAGCGGGTTATGTGTTCGGCCACCCGGATCTGGAGCCCGCCTTGGGCGACGTTCTGAGCAATAGGCTTGAGCGGGGTGCGCCGGTCGGTCTATGAGCCTGAAAGAATCCGGATGAAGACTCACGTTCTCGAAAGGGAGCTATGGCTCCCGAGACCCGTCGGAGACGTATTTCCATTTTTCGCCGATGCCCGCAATCTGGAAGTCCTGACGCCTCCTTGGCTCAGCTTCAAGGTAGTCACTCTGGGCGCGATCACGATGGCGCCGGGGACCATAATAGACTACAAGCTTCGCGTGCACGGCTTTCCCGTCGGGTGGCAGAGCGAGATAACGGTCTGGGAGCCGCCTCACCGGTTTGTCGATGAGCAACGCCGCGGGCCCTACAGGCTGTGGGTGCACGAGCATGGCTTTGAGGAAGAGAACGGAGGTACCCTGGCCCGCGACGTGGTGGAGTACGCGGCTCCGGGCGGGGGACTGGTCAATAGGCTCTTCGTCGCCGGGGACGTGAAGAAGATATTCGAATACAGGGCGCAGAAGCTCAAGGAGCTGTTTCCATCCACGGAGGGTCAGGCATGAGTTCCGAGCGTACGGTTGATCCGGACGAGAGAGTTCCAAAAGGGGATGAGAGATTTTCAAAAGGGGAGGAAGGCGAGGCAGGCCTTTCCTTGCGCGACAGAATAAAGAGACTAGTCGAGGAGCCGGTCGGCTGTTTGTGCACACAGGGGGAGAGTCAGCCCTATGGCTCGCTTGTGTTCTTCTCGTTCTCGGACGATCTCAGGTTCGCCGTGTTCGCCACACCGCGGGCAACCAGGAAGTACCGCCTCCTGACCGAGTGTGATCAGGTGGCCCTTCTTTTGGACAGCCGTATGAGATTCCCCGAGGACATGATGAAGGTGGAGGCCGTGACCGTTACCGGGCGGGCCGTCGAGGTGGCGGCGGATGGGCCGGAATTCAAGAGCCACGCGGATCTCCTCGTAGGCAGGCATTCGTATCTGAAGTCGTTTGTGTCCGCTCCTTCGAGCGCGCTTTTTAGAGTCGACGTCGTTCGATATATCCATGTTTCGAGATTCCAGGAGGTCCGTCAGTGGGCTCCGTCCGCTCAGTGATGCGACTTGCGGCCGCTCTTCGGCATCGGTTTGGTCGACCGTGAGGGCGTTCGGGTGTTCCGGGAGATTCGACAGTGTGCCGCGTTCGGGCGATCCGTTTTCCAAATCACGCTTCCCGGGTTGACGCCCACCGCCGTTTTCGATTGCTGTGTTCCAGGAGATTCGACGGTGAGCTTACTTGCGGCCGCTCTTCGGCATCGGTTTGGTCGACCGTGAGGGCGTTCGGGTGTTCCGGGAGATTCGACGGTGTGCCGCGTTCGGGCGATCCGTTTTCCAAATCACGCTTCCCGGCTTAACGTCAATCGTCCTCTTCGATTGTCGTGTTTCACGGAGATTCAACAGTGAGCTCAATACCGGTGGCGGTGCCTCTCAGCAAGGCGTCAAATTACGGAGAATTCTCGGTCGGAGGCAAGGGCGATAAGCTTGGTCGCCTCACAAACGCGGGCTACAAGGTCCCGCGGGGTTTCTGCATTACCGTCAAAGGCTATGACGGCTTCCTCCGAGCCGGGCGGTTGATCATGACGATTCAAATGGAGCTTGGCCGGAAGCCGCTGTCCGATATGCGCTGGGAGGAGATTTGGGACTCGGCCCTCCGCATACGCACGGCGTTTCTTTCCTCTGAGATCCCGGAGTCAATCGCCGAAGCCATCCTCAATGAGGCCTCGTCCCTGCGGGGCCCGCTTGCAGTGAGATCGTCGGCGCCCGGGGAAGACTCGGCGTCCAAATCCTTCGCCGGCCTTCACGAATCGCTCATCGGCGTTTCAGGCGATGAAGCGTTGCTGGACGCCGTTCGCGTTGTGTGGGCGTCGCTTTGGTCCGACGCCGCACTTCTCTACCGTCGCGAGCTGGGGCTGGATCCCCTGCGCAGCTCGATGGCCGTCGTGGTACAGGAGGTGGTGCCCGCGGATGTCTCTGGAGTCGGGTTCGGGAGGGACCCCCGAGACACGAGCGTTGATCGCGAGATCGTGGAAGCGGTACCCGGACCTTGCAGCGGTCTGGTTGACGGTCTTGTTGACCCCGACCGCTGGATAATTAGGAGGTCCTCGGGCGAGATATTGGAATGGAGGCCGGGTGACCGCGAAGGCGGGCGGCAGCCGATCCCTCTTATGGGACGAAGCGAGCTGGATCTGCTCCACAGGACTCTCGTCGGCGTCGAATCGCTGTTCGGATGGGCTCCGGACGTGGAGTGGACGGCCGCTACGGATGGGCTGACTCTCCTGCAGGCGAGGCCCGTCACGGCCCCGAAAAAGCGCGATGAAAGCGATGATCGTGACTGGTATCTCACTCTCCGTCCGGGAACGGCGAAGCTTGGCTCGCTGGCCAAGAGGGTCACGGAGGACCTGATCCCGCGGCTCGAAGAGGAAGGCGACAAGCTCGCGCTGGAGCAAATAGAGAGCTTAAGCGATGAGGAGCTGGCAGGCGCCATTGAGACCCGTCTCGAAGCGGTGGAAAAGTGGAAGCGTATCTACCGGGACGAGTTCATCCCGTTCGCTCACGGCGTGAGACAGCTTGCGGTATATTACAACGATGCCGTGAAGCCGTCCGACACTTACGAGTTCATAGGACTGCTGCGCAGCCAGCCGATGATAGCTATGAAGCGAAACGAGGCGCTCCTGCGCTTGGCGGAGCGAATAAGGGGCAATCCCCCGCTTCGCGACGCGCTCAGTGGGCTCGGTTCATCGAAAAGCGCGGAAGTCGGGATGGAAGTCGGAGCGGAATGGCCGGACCCAGAGGCGGCGATCGAGGATATACCGGGCGGAGATGAGTTCCTCAAGGACTTTCGGAAATTGCTTCGAGAGTACATGGACATAGCGCACGGCGGCGAACGTCTCTCCGGTCGTCCGGATCTCATAGTGAGGTCCTTGCTTGAGCTTTCGGAGTCCGCGGGTGGGCGGGCGGCGAGATACGACGCGCCGGGGGACGCCGGGGCTTCGGCGAAGGAGCTAGAGAAGCGATTGCTGAAGGCCGTGGGGAAGGACCGCGAGCGGGAAGCCTTGGCGGTTGTCGACATCGCGAGATTGAGTTGGAGATTGAGGGACGACGACAATATTCTCGTCGGACGTCTGGAGGATCAACTTCTGCGCTCACTTGAGGAGGCGGCTGCTCGTCTTAGGGAGTCGGGGAGACTCGGCACCGGATCGAGCGCGGAGGCGGACCACGCGGGACTTCTGGCCCGGGCGCTTAGGGAGCCCGCGGGCGGGGCGGTGAATCTCCCCGAGAAACCCAAGGAGGCTTCCAAGGCGGGAACGAAAAGCGCCGGCGAGAAGGCGCGCCAGATACTCGGTCAGCCGGCCGCTCCCGGGGTCGCCACTGGGGTGGCCGGGATTGTGCGGGACGTCGAGGACCTGGGCAAATTCAGCGCCGGTCGGATACTCGTCTGTGATTCGATCCAGCCGACGATGTCGCACTTGGTCCCGCTTGCGGCGGCCATTGCCGAGAGGCGCGGCGGTATGCTCATACACGGCGCCATTGTCGCTCGGGAACTGGGCATCCCCTGTGTAAACGGCCTGAAGGACGTCGTTGATTTGATTGAGGACGGCGAGCTGGTCACAGTAGACGGATATTTGGGAATCGTCACGGTCGGTCCGCCTGAATTCGATATGGAGAAGGGAGGGGCGCGGGGAGAGACCGCAACTAAGGATGGTTGAGTCGGATCGGCAAATCGGCCGCGCGATGGGCAGACTAAGAAGCAGAGACATGCGGGCCGGCAGAGCGTCCCAAGGCATGAGGCCGGCCGGCAACGCGCTCCGAACAACCGGCGCGGCGGGCGGACGGAGATCGACAAATGAGCCGTCGTTGCCGGATCGCCGGATGGAAAAGCGGACAATACGAGAAGGAGGAACACACGATGGCTAAGCTGAAACCCGGCGACAAGGCGCCGGCATTCTCACTCCCGGATCAGAAGGGAAAGAAGGTGAAGCTCGCCGACTTCAAAGGCCGGAAGCTTCTGCTCTACTTCTATCCCAAGGCCGACACTCCGGGCTGCACAACGCAGGCGTGCAGCATCAGAGACGCAGGGGCGGACCTTAAGAAATCCAAGATCGCGTCCATTGGAATCAGTCCCGACGCGCCCGAGAAGCAGAAGAAGTTCGACGACAAGTACGACTTGGGGTTCCCGCTTCTCTCGGACCCCGACAACAAGACGGCGGAGGCCTACGGGGCTTGGGGGGAGAAGTCCATGTACGGCAAGAAGTACAAGGGCATCATACGCTCGTCCTTTCTCATTGATGAGAAGGGTAAGATAGCGGAGGCTTGGTACAAGGTAAGCCCGAAGGATACCGTGCCCAAGGCCATGGCGGCTCTCGAGAAGTGACCCCTGATTTCTCTGAGACTGGTTGCGAGAGGTGTGAAGGTTGGCTTCAAAGCGCGTTCCCGATATCAGGATAGTCAGGTGCAACTTGGCCGACGCGGACGGACGCGGCGACTATGTCCTCTACTGGATGACTTCTTTCGCGAGGATCCAGTGGAACTATAGTCTGCAGCGCGCCGTGGAGTGGGCGATAGATCTCAACAAACCGCTGATCGTCCTCCACACACTTTACATAGGCGACAAATGGGACAACGAGAGGCTTCACTGCTTTGCGATCGAGGGTATGCGTGATATCGCCGGGGTTCTGGACGACGGTGTCGTCCGCTACTATCCCTATGTGGAAGCCCGGGTGGGCTCGGGACGGGGGCTTCTGGGGGAGATGGCGAAGCGGGCGTGTGTCGTGGTGACGGACGATTTTCCATCGGCCGACTTGGATCGCCTTGTCTCGGCTGAGGCCGAGGTAATCCCCGTGCTACTCGAGAAGGTCGACTCGAACGGTGTGCTTCCCCTGCGGGCGGCCGAACGGGTATTCCTAACGGCGGCCTCGTTCAGGGCATTCTTGCTGAAGAACCTGGGCCGGCACGTCGGGGATCTCCCGCAGAGCAATCCGTTGCGTCCTCTTGAGTCGCGGCGCTCTTCCGGATCGATCAAATCCGCCGGGGCGACGCGTTCGACAAAGAGGCAACGCAAGCCCTCGAAAGCCGGAGCGAGCGCGTCGATCAACCGGGCCGTGCTCAAGCGCTGGCCGCCCGCATCATCCGCCCTTCTGGAGGGTAAGCCGCGGGAAGTCAAGAAGCTCGGTATCGATCACTCGGTGGTGCCCGTCGGCACCAAGGGCGGCATGAAAGCCGCCGACTCCGCGTTGAAGAGCTTTGTCAAGAACCGCCTGGATACCTATGCCGAGTTGAGGAACCACCCGGATGAGGACGCTACCAGCGGGCTGTCTCCTTATCTGCATTTCGGCCACATATCGGCCCATCAGGTATTGGCCGTGGCGGCCAAGCACCTGCATCTCGCGCCGACGGACCTGACGAAGGGGCTCGGGGGGAAGGGGAAGGCGGTCAAAGGAAAAGGCTGGTGGAGGAGGGAAGGCAGCGTGCAGGAGTTCACGGATCAGATCCTCACTTGGCGCGAGCTGGGCTTCAACATGGCGTGGCAACGTCCGGACTATGACGGATACGAGTCTCTTCCCGAGTGGGCCCGTCGCACTCTCAAAGTCCACGGGCGGGACCGCAGAAGCTACTTGTACTCGTCGGACGATCTTGAAGCCGCCGGAACGCACGATGATCTCTGGAATGCCGCCCAAAACCAGTTGAGCACGGAAGGCCGACTCCACAACTATCTTCGAATGCTGTGGGGCAAGAAGATACTGGAGTGGACTAAGTCTCCCCGGGAGGCCCTTCGGGTAATGATAGAGCTTAACAACAAATACGCGCTGGACGGCCGTGACCCGAACTCGTATTCTGGGATATTCTGGATACTGGGTCGCTACGATCGTCCGTGGGGACCGAAGCGCCCGATCTTCGGCACGATAAGATACATGAGCTCGGATAGCACGATGCGCAAGTTGCGTGTGCGGAAGTATATGGAGAAGTATGCTCCGCGAGGCGGCGGCTGAGCTTCCTCGTTCGCACGTGGGGAGGTATGGTGGAGCCGGCCGGAGCCAAGAGCTTGAAAGGCCAAGCTCCGGATCCGTTGGCGATAAGTGAGGCAAACACGGAAGCAGTGCGCGAGGAGGTTTGTTGTGTTCGCGCCTCTGCTGCCGCTCAAGTTTGCCCCGGAGCCCTTTCGAGAGGATATTCAATGACCGACAAAATGAGAATCGGAATAAGCACGTGTCTTTTGGGCGAAAAGGTCAGGTACGACGGCGGCCACAAGCTCGACCGCTACTTGACGGAAACGCTCGGGCGGTTCTTCGAGTACGTTCCGGTCTGCCCGGAGGTTGAATGCGGCTTTCCCACTCCTCGTGAGAGCTTCAGGCTTGTCGGCGACCCGGAGTCGCCGAGGCTGGTCACCACTCGGACTAAAGAGGACGTCACGGACAGGATGCTCAAGTGGGCAGGGAAAAGGGTTCGCGAGCTTGAAAAAGAGCATCTCTGTGGGTTCATATTCAAGAGCAAATCTCCGAGCAGCGGCATGATGAGGGTCCGTGTCTACGACAAGAAGGGGATGCCGTCCAAGACCGGCGTCGGGATTTTCGCTGGAGCGTTCATGGAGCACTTCCCCCTGCTTCCAACCGAGGAGGAGGGAAGGCTTCATGATCCGGGATTGCGGGAGAACTTCATAGAGCGGGTGTTTTCCCTTAAGAGGTGGCGCGATGCGATGTCGGAGAGGAGATCTCTTGGAAGGCTCGTCCAATTCCATGCGGACAACAAACTGCTGCTGATGGCTCACAGCGAACAGTTGATGAGAACGATGGGCAAGCTCGTCGCCGGAGGGAAGAGAGTGCCCGTTGGAGAGCTGTACGACAGGTATCAATCGCTTTTCCTAGAGGCGCTCGGCCTAAGGAGCACCGTCCGCAAGAACTGCAACGTCCTCCAGCACCTTATGGGATACTTCAAGACAAGCCTGTCGTCCGATGAAAAGCAGGAGCTGCTCGAAGTGATCGACCGTTACCGGCACGGGTACGTGCCGCTTATAGTCCCGGTGACCCTGGTTAACCACTATGTCCGCAAGTACGAGCAGCCCTACTTGTTGACACAGACTTACCTTCAGCCCCATCCCGTCGAGCTTGCGCTAAGAAACCACGTGTAGCCGGCCGGCGGCGGACCCGGCAGATATCGTCGGGAGCACGAAGCGGTTCCCTCCGGGCCGCGCGTTTGCTGTGCGGCTTCGATCTGGGCGGATGAAGGCTTTACGCCCTCCACGCGCCCGCACATCGCTATCTAATTACTTTCTATGTAGTTAGGGTGTTCGAGTTAGGGTGTTTTCGCGGCCGGGGCAGTCGGGCTTCGTCGCAGCCCCTGCCGGAGGCAACCTACTGTAAGGCTTTTTCGTATACCGATTGTCCCAAGCCCCAGAACACGACGCGCTCAGCCATTACCTCACGGAGCCAGGGAGAAGAGACCTTGCAGAACCATATCACCCAACGAGATCTCGGCCGCCCCTTTTTGCGAAAGATGCTCTTGCCGGCCATTCTGATCGTGCAGGCGCTCGTCTTTTCGATCGCTCCCGCGGCGGCCGCGGACGGGCTCGTGAGCAAGACCCAGACCACGGACGAAAACAAGAGCGGCTGTGACGCCAAGGAATCGAAAGACAGTTCCGATGCGGATGGGGGCGCGGCGGGGATCGGCGCCTTCGTGCCCGTCTACTTGCCCGAGCTTGCCATAGTCAGGGCCGCCGGGAAGATAGAGATCGACGGGGAGCTTGAAGATCCCGGCTGGCGCGGCGCGGCAAAGGCGGGCAACTTCGCAGAGCACAATCCCGGCGACCAGACCAAGCCCGATGTCGATACCGAAGTTCTGATCACCTACGATGACGAGAACCTCTACGTCGCCTGGCTTTGCCATGATGATCCGGACCAAGTGCGCGCCTCCTTTTGCGAGCGTGACAATATCTTCTCGGACGACTACGTCATTCTGCTCATCGACACGTTCGGCGAGTCGGCCCTGGCCTACGAGCTCACCTGCAACCCCTACGGCATTCAGGGGGACCTGCTTTACTCCGCGGCCTACGGTGAGGACAGCTCCTACGACGTGATCTTCGAGTCGGCCGGCCGGATCACGGACTTCGGTTGGGTCGTCGAGATGGCGGTGCCGTTCGAGAGCATGCGGTTCCCTGGGATTGAAGACCAGGTCTGGCGAGTTGACTTCTGGCGAAACCGGCCCCGAGAGTCCCGGTACCAATACTCCTGGGCGGCTTACGACCGGGATGAGAACTGCTGGCCGTGCCAATGGGGAACGATAAGAGGGATATCCGGTGTGAAGTCGGGATCCGGGTTGGAGTTCTTGCCCTCCCTCGTAGCCGGTCAGTCGGGTTGGCTCAACGACGACGGGGAGTTCAAAGAGGACAAAGTGGACGCGGACGTGGGACTGGGGATCGCCTACGACATATCGTCCGAGTGGACCGCCGAGGGGACGATCAACCCCGATTTCAGCCAAGTGGAATCCGACGTCGCGCAGATAGACGTCAATACGACCTTCGCCCTCTTCTATCCCGAGCGTCGGCCGTTCTTTCAGGAGGGGAGCGATCTCTTCAATACGTACTTCAACGCCCTTTACACGCGATCGGTCAATGACCCGCTTCTCGCCGGCAAGACGACCTGGAGAAAGGGCTCCAACAGCGTGGCTTTCCTCACGGCGCGCGACGAACATTCGGTGATCATTCTGCCTTTTGAGGAGAGCAGTGAGTTCGTTGCCAACGGAAAGAGCTACTCCAATGTTCTCAGGGCCAAGCATGAGTTCGGCAGCCAATCGCATTTGGGGATGATCGCGACGGACAGGCGTTTTGACAGCGGCGGCTCGGGCACACTGTTGGGCGCCGACGGTCAAGTCCGTTTCAGCCAAAGCGACGCGATGCGGTTCCAGATCCTGGCCTCGCACACCGAAGAGGTGGACAACCTCGCTCTAACGGGGGACGATCTGAACGAAAACCGTTTCGATGACGGCAAGTACACGGCCGGTCTGGACGGAGAGAGGTTCTGGGGGCATGCCCTTCATGCCGGAATCAACCGCAGCAAGCGCGACTACTGGGGAGGTGTGGAATACTGGGGTCGCAGTCCGACCTTCAGAGCGGACCTGGGCTTCGAGCCCTCGAACAGCTATCATCAGTGGAACGGGTGGTTCGGAGGAATCAAACGGTTCGAGGACAGTAAGATCCTGGAGGACATAAACCCCGAGCTGGACTGGGCTCAAAAATACAACTTCGACGGCGTGAAGAAGGACGAGTGGGTAAACGCGAATCTTTCGGTGGATTTACGGGCGGCCCAAACCCACACTCACTCCCGCTTTATGTACAGCAACGAGCTTTTCGGCGGGATACAGTTCGACGATATATGGCTGGCGCACACGTGCTTCAGCAGCCAGATCAGCCAGAAGCTCCGGTTCGGCGGGAATTACAACTACGGCCACCGGATCGCGCGGAGAGACCTTGTCATGGGCAAGGAAATCCAGTGGGGCGTCTGGACGGACATCCAGCCGATCGACCGGTTGCTGATATCACCGCAGTTCAGCCACATCGACAGCAACGATAGGGATACGGGTGAGGATCTCTTCTCCCAGTCGGTGTTCAGGTCCCGCATGTCGCTGCAGCTATCGCGCGAGTTCTCGGCGCGGCTCATTCTTCAGTACAACGACGGCTACGAATCCTGGGACGTGGATCCGCTGCTCTCCTACAGGATCAACCCGTTCACGGTGCTCTACGTAGGCTCCACCCACGACTTCCGCGACCTGACGCTGAGCGAGGACGGGTGCGAGGGCTGGACCCAGACCGAAAGGCAGTACTTCCTAAAGATCCAGTATCTCTTTCGGATCTGATTCTCCGCGGGTACTTCTCTCTCCACGAACGGCCCAGGCGGCAGCCTCCTTCGTGGACGGGATACTAATCCGCAGAGATCCAACGGCGCCGGACGACGAGATCCCGGCCGAATACACCGGGCCGGAAGGCGGCGTCGATCTCACCGAGGCCGGGGGCGGCGACTCATTCTCCGGCGGCTTCCTCCGGCGGCACCCCTTTTGAGAGCGCGAGCCCTCTGGCCGAGCCAAGGTGAGCCAAGTAGACGCCCGAGACGACAAGGGCGGCCCCCGCCAGCAATGAGATCGTCACCGGCTCATCCAGGATCAGATAGGCCAGCACAACCGCGCTCACCGGCACGAAGTTGATGAACTGGCTCGCCCTCACCGGGCCGATATGGACTACGCCCTCGTAGAACCACAGAAAGCCCATCACCGTACCGAATACCCCCAGATAGGCGATCCCCGCCCAGGCCGGCCAACCGTACAGCGCGAGCTCATCCGGCATTCCTTCAAGATACGCGGGGATGATGAGGAGTGTAGTCCCGATTAGCGACGAATAGGTAACGGTCACAAGGGGGGTGAGCCGTCTCATCACTCCCTTGCCGATCAGCGTATACGCCGTCCAGCTAAAAACGCAGCAGAAGATGTAGAGCTCTCCCCTCCCGAACCCGCCCTCAAGGACGGCGGCCGGGTTGCCCCTGGTAATTACCACGATCGCGCCGGCGACCGAAAGGACTATTCCCATTATCTTCTTGAAACCCAAACGTTCGCCGAAGATGAGGGCAGAGAAGAGGCTTATGAATATCGGGTTGGAAGCGATGATCACCGCCGCCCTGCCGGCCTCGACGTCTTGCAGGCCCTTGAAGAAGAAAGCGTTGTATGCGAAGACGCCCGTCGAACCCAAGAGAGTCACCGATATGACTTGTCTCAAGTCAAGCGACGGGAAGAAACCCTCCGCCCGCCGGGTGAGAAGAAGCAGCAAGGTCGTCGCGATGCAGAAGCGCAAGAAAGCGGCGGTGAACGGATTCACGCTGCCGGCTACGGACCTGCCGGCGATGAACGTTCCACCCCAGAAAAGGGCCGTTAGTATCAGCTTCGCATAAGTCAGGGCCGTCGATTTGCTCTGCATTGATCCTCAGACGTTCCTTGTTCGAAGGACGAATAGTCATGCATCCCGCCGGCCGTTGGTTGGGGAGGGCGGGGGAAGGGTGCCCTCCGGGCCACGCACCCGCTTCACGGAACCAACCGGCTTCGCCTGATTCACGCGGGCGGACGAAGGGTTCCCTTGGGCCCCCGCGCCCGCACAGCCGACTACCCGCGGATTCGCCGCGGCGTATGCTCCTTCGCTCTTGAGCCAACGGCCCTTACGGAGACCGCTTCCTCCGCTGCATGGGGTACCGAGGCCGCCGGCTCTCCGTCGGCTCCCATGAATCGGCCATTGTGGGAACCGCTTCCTCCGCGCCGAAGCCGCCCCCGCATGGTACCGTTAGTCCGCGCCCTCATGAAAACCGTCCGGGAGCGAGAACTTCCTTCACGCGGTGCCTTTGTCTTCCGGCGATCAAAATCGCGCATCCGGCCAGTACCAATAGTCCTCCGAGCCACTCGCGCTGTGAGGGTATCTGGCGCATTATCCCGAACGCTACCAACGCGACCCAGATGGGCTGTGACTGGTTGACGAGCACGGTCTTTGAGATATGAATCATCTGCAGCGCTTTCAGGAAGTGAATGCGTCCAAGGACCGGGCCGCTTATCGCCGTGGCCGTGATTCCCAGCCATACGAGTGGGTCACGGGGCACGTCAAGCCCGCTCGGCCTCAGAACCGCCACCGCCAGAAACGCAGTCGCCAGCAACAGGTTTCTTCCGCCTGCGAAAGCCAGGGGGTCGACAATGGAGACGGCTTTCTTCGCGAGTACTTCGGCCACTCCGAAGCCCGCGGATGCGAGTAGAATCAGCCAGAAGCCGCGCTCAACCGAGATCCCACCGCTGTAGCGGATGGCGATTACGCCTATTACTACAAGAGCGGAGCCCGCCCCCTCGAACTTCGTGAATCTCTCTCGGAAGAACACTACGCCCAGAAATACGGCGACGAGTGTCTCGAACCTGCTGATAAACGACACAACGGTCGGATCCATCAGGTCAATGGCGGTGAAAGTGCCGAGCAGTGTGAAGAAAAACAGAACCGAAAGACCGGCGGTCCACTTCCAACCGGGGCCTTTAAGGCCGGCCAGGCGTCGCCTGCTGCTCGGGGTACCCAACCAAAACATGAGGACTACCGCCGCGATGGGAAGATTGAGGGCGAGAAGGGAGATCGGGTCTATCTCTGCGAGAACCCACTTGGCCATGGCGATATAGACCGCCGACCAGAAAGCCGCAAGCAGTGCGTGCACGTATCCTTGCGTGTTCTCAGTCAGGTTGATTCTCCTGCGTTAGTGAGACTTCGCGTGATTCAAGCCCCCGCCGGAGTTGGTGAATGCGCGGACAGTGAGCCGAACCCGAAGCGCCCGACGACGCTTGGCAAAACCGTCCCCCGGACCAAGCGTCTCAGGCGGAGAAAGATCAAGCCCCGCCTCAGCGGGTGAATGTGCTCGGGAAAACCGACGCTTCGGAATGTGCCGGAGCACAACGCTACCCGTAGCCGAGATCCCTCAACATGGAGTCCTTCTTCCTCCATTTCTCTCTAACCAGCACTCTAAGCTCCAAGTACACCTGCCGCCCGAGCAGACGCTCCGTATCTTCTCTTGCGTGTTGTCCCAGCCGCTTGAGCCCCTTGCCTCCTTTGCCTATGAGCACTCCTTTCTGGCTGTCTCTCTCCACAAAGATCATCGCCCTTATGTAATCCTTGGCGGGGGCGGTTCTCTCGGTGAACTCCTCGATTGCGACGGCGACCGAATACGGGATCTCCTCTCCGTAGAGGCCGAATATCTTCTCTCTGATAATCTCGGCGACGAAGAACCTCTCGGGTCTGTCTGTGATTTCACCAGGGGGGTAAAGGGCAGGCCCTATGGGAAGGAGGGAGCATAACACATCTCTCAGACGGTCTATGCCGTCGGCCTTCAGTGCCGATATCGGCACGACCTCCGTGAAGGGGAAAAGCCCCGTGAAGTGTTCAATGAGAGGGAGTAGATCGGGTTTTCGTATGAGATCGACCTTGTTTACCGCCAGGACGGTCGGTTTCCCCGCTCGCTCGATCCTCTCGAGAAGCCCGCGGTGCGCGGAGAGGCCGTCCTTGACGGGCTCCGTCATGACGAGCAACACGTCGCCCTCGTCGATCGTGGCAAGCGCCTGCCGCAAGAACATCTCTTGCAGTCTGTAAGAAGGCTCGAGTATGCCGGGCGTGTCCAACAGGATCATCTGATAGCCCGAGCCGTTCAATATGCCCAAGACCCGATGCCTGGTCGTCTGGGGCTTCTTCGTGACCGCGGAAAGCTTGAAATGCAAGAGATTGTTGGCAAGTGTGGACTTTCCCACATTGGGGCGCCCCAGAATGGGAACATATCCGCACCTGAAGTCCGTTTCGTTCATGATTGGCCTTGATTGGTCATTCTATGGCGACCTTCGAGTCCGGGCTCGGCGGGCCCGTTGCCGTGTATCGACTTGTTCGCTGATCAGTCTAGCACGGATGGCGGAGTATGATGTCGTAGTTTGAAAGGAGGCGGATGGGCGTTGCGGGTCCGGGCTTGGCTAGAACTTGGATATGCGAATCCCGACGGGTGAGACACCCATTTCCTTTAATGCGCTCAAGAAGTGCCCGGTGGAGACTATGTAGTCGTCCGACTCGTCGTTCACCTGTTTCCTCAGACGCTTGTCGCCGGGCCGGTAGAAGAAATGGGCGGAAAAGGCGTTCACGGATTCAAGTCTTGTGGATCGTGTCGGGGTTCCCTCCAGGTCGGCCTCAAGAGGCGGGATCTCCTCCTCCACCGTGAACTCCCCGGCTGCTAAGATGGGCTGCCCCGGAAACAGCAGGCACTCGTATCCTTTCATTCTTTCCTTCCAAAGGGACTCCGGATATTGATCTTCATTGGTTCGCATCGGGCCGAATCGGACCCTGGAGTATTCATCCACCGCATAGAAGTACCGGCCCGGGTCAAGTTCTCCAAGGATCTCAGGGGTAAGGGTCCTTAACTCCAGGTAACTCCTGCCGTCTTCGACGAAGGCCTGGAATGTCCTTTGCAGATGAGCTTGATTTTCGTCTTCGAACCGGTCCTCTCCGCAGTGGTCCGCGAGCCATTCGATCGCGCCCGCCCCTGCCGTGAAGCTCATGACACCCCTGGCGAGGTGAAAGTCCGTCTCCCTGTGGGCCAGTATGGTTGAAGCATACTCCTCCGTGTCGTAGTCCTTGGCGCGCACCGACCCGTACAAGTCGGCCTTGCTCGGAGCCCCTGAGTCCGCCGCCTTGGGCTCCTCGGTTTCCACCTTGCCGAAATCATTCCTTCTCATGTACTGGGACACCGCGGCGGCGTACTTCTGCATCCCAGTGTCCCTTTCGCCTTGCCAGACCGGAAAGTAGTTCTCTCTGGCCCAGATGAGCCATCTGTTCATATTGACCGTGATGAAATTGAGGTCTATGAGCTTCTTGTTGAAGCGTGTGGAGGCAAGGACGCCCGAGTAGCCCACCGGCGCTTCGGGAAGGAACTCCCCCTCCTCCCCGTGGTCCAGCACCCTCTTGAACGGAGACCCTTTTTGCATCAGCCTGCGCGAGGCTTCGGTAACCGTTACTCCCGGCGGTACCACTACGACCCTGAAGGCCTTCAACAATCGCTGGAAGTCCTCCCTGGTCCCTCCCTCCGGCTCGAGGGGCGCCTCTATCCTGAAGCCCATCGACTCGGGATAAAGGTCATGGAGGGCCTTGAGAACTGAGATCCGCTCGGATTCGTTCAGATCGTCGGGGTCCTCGAGCGCGAGCTGGCAGCGGCCCTCTCCGGCGGCAAGCAAGCCGCAGAGTACAAACACGGCGGCAGCCGCCGCGACGAAGGCCGTGCCGCTTTCACGGAGCATTTCCAGTTTCATATACATTCCCGGTCCGGCAGATCCACGAACTGCCGAAGCTTCGCCGGTCCGTGGTCTCAATGCCTTTTTAAGGGTCCCGCGGGCGCAGGATCACTTAGGTTCCGAATGAAGGTCGGGCTCGTTGTGACGGATGCCTAGAACGCGCCCCAATTCTGCTTGCCCGGAATGTAGTAGCTGGGACATACCAGCCGCAATAGACGGGCGACCTTCCTTGACCTTTCAAGTTGCTCCTGTGATTTGGCCCGCATCTTCATAAGCTCGTCGTCGAACATCTCGGAGAATCGCTCCTCCGCCGCTTCGTCCCTCGACTCTTCGTCGGCGAATTGGTCGCGCATCTTCTTGAGTTCTCCGTGGTCTATCCAAATGCCGGCGCAGCCTGGGCACTCGTCAACCTCGATCTCTCTCTTGACTGTGAAGAAGTGCCGCATCATTACAACGTCTTTGCAATTCGGGCATTTCCGTTTCCTGGACTGATCGACCTTAACGTTCTCATCTCTTTCGATGTCGATCAGTATTTCGCCTGCCGACTCGTGGGCTTCGTCGACCTTCTGAATCTCAAAACGGTCGAACCAGACGCCGCCGCAGCCTCGCCTGCAGACGTCCAAGTTGATATCTCCGACGGCCATCTCTTTCATGACGTTGCCGCATGCCGGACACCTCATGCCGCATCCTCCTTGGCTTTGGGTCGCGTTCCCTCGCCGGTTTTGCAGGCCGGCCCGATGGTCTTCCGAAATATCCGTCTTCTACGCGTGCTTCCGCTTGTGTCTTCCCGTCGCCCGGGTTCCCGCATCTTCCCGGCCCGCTCGCCGGTGACGCCCAGCGTTGACGCGTTGCCCATTCGCAGCCCGCACGGAGACGGTCGGCGTTGACTTCAGGGCGTACTCACACACATTATAGAATCGGCAGGTCGGTGAAGAGGGTTTAGGGGGGAAGTGAGGGGCCGGTGATCCGCTCCGATCGGGAGCGACGGCGCCCGAAGCGTCCGAGGGCGTTCTGGGAACCCGGCGGGCGGCCCCGGGGCGCCCTGGGTCGGCCGGCCTCCTTGCGCTCTCACCGGCCGGACGGAGTTCCCTCGAGGCCCAGCTCCTTGGCGATTCCCTGCATGGCCTTGGTGACGAACTCTATGTGCTCGTTAAGGTCTACGCCGAGAAGCTCGGCCGATTCAACCAGGTCGTCACGGTTTACCGCGCGGGCAAAGGCCTTGTCCTTCATCTTCTTTCGGACGGATTTTGCCTTGACGTCCATGATGCTCTTGCCGGGGCGAACCAACGCGACGGCCGTTATGAAGCCCGTCAACTCATCGACGGCATAGAGAGCCTTCTCCATCAATGTTTCCCGGGACAGGTTCATGTGGTTTGCGTGGGAGAGCACGGCCCGCACGATTTCTTCGGAATAGCCGGCTTCACGAAGAATGTCCGCTCCCTTGGAAGGATGCTCCTCCGCGGTGGGATGTACTTCGTAGTCGAAGTCATGCAACAGCCCCACGACCCTCCATTTCTCCTCGTCCTCGCCGAACTTGGCGGCGTATGCTCCCATTGCCGCCTCAACCGCCAGGGCGTGCTTTATCAGATTCTCGTTCTTTGTGTACTCGGTCAACAGACCGTATGCGTCTTCTCTTGACATTTTGAGCTTTCCCCCGTGGCGTCGCGGCAACCCGCAAGAGAGGCGTCTCACCGGCGCGGCGCCGCAGCGATGAGTCCCGGTGCCACTGTCTCCCTTTGGGGCCGCGAGATCGAAGCCGCGCTGTTGTCGGATTCCCCGTCATGCCTTGGTCCGCTCGGGCTTCAAATCACAAGCCCTTGGCCCGACTTAGGTTACCTGCGGCCCGTGTGTTGCGCTGTCCGTGCTCAAGACGAATCGTACATTGGACACGCCGGTCGGGCAAGGTGCATTGCGCCGCCGGCCCCATCCCGACCCGCATGAGTCGGAAAGCCCCGGAGCCTTCGCGCCATTGGGTGAGAAAGGCGGCCCGGCCGCGTACGAGCGAGGTCCCTTCCGGTGGACACGGGCTTTGGCGGTAAGACCAATGAGGTCACCTCAACCGAGTCGGCATATCGAAGGGCAGGAGTCCCTGTTCGGCGGCGACGGGATTGCCAATAGACGACGTCTGTCAAGCCCGCCCTCGCCGCTCATTGACGTAAGAGCATAAAGCCGAGTAGGTTATGCTTGAAGGCCGGACCGCTCTCCATGGTGGTTCACCGCCTTCCGGATTGACAGAGGCCTGCCGTTACGGTAGGTTCCTCTGAGAGCAACCGCCTGCCCGCGAGGCCCCGGGCCCTTGAATTCACGGGGCGAGAGGCGTAAGAATCGCGGACACGGCGGCTGTAGCTTTTTTCGGTTTTGACCGTGGTGCTCTGAGAATCCACCAAGAGGAGGAAGATAATGGTCCGCAGAGTGGTTGGACTGTCTCTGGGTCTGTCTCTGGCCGGCGTGGTGATGGTCTCCGGATTGCCGGCAGAGGAGTGTGTCGACTGCCACAAGAAGATCACGCCGAAGATTGTCTCCGACTGGGAGCTCAGCAAGCACGGCCAGGGCGGCATTGACTGCTCGGCTTGTCACGGAGAAGCACATAACGCGTCGGACAACGTCGACCTGGTGATTATCCCCACGCCGGAGTCCTGTGCCGAGTGCCACGAGAAAAGAGTCGAGCAGTACAAGGCCGGCAAGCACGCTCTGGCGTGGGCCGCGATGAAGGCCATGCCTACGGCTCACTGGCAGCCCATCAGCCTCACGGAAGGGATGAAGGGATGCGGCGGATGCCACAAGATCGGTCTCAAGACGGAAGAAGATATCGAGACTCTCAAAGCGGAGGGGGCGGGTTTCGGTCGCGCTTCCTGTGACGCCTGCCACACCAGGCATTTGTTCTCTATCGACGAGGCCAGACAACCCCAGGCATGCCAGACCTGCCACATGGGGTTCGATCATCCTCAATGGGAGATGTACTCGGCTTCCAAGCACGGCGTTAGGTACCTGCTCAAGCAAAACGGAACCCTTCCCGAGACGGCCGCCGGCCCGACTTGCCAGACTTGCCACATGCAGTACGGCGACCACGAAGTCCGCACCGCATGGGGCTTCCTTGCGGTTCGCCTCCCAATGCCCGAGGACGAGCAGTGGGCGGCGGACAGGGCGACCATTTTGCAGGGTCTCGGCGTTCTCGATCCCGATGGGAACCCGACCCCTCGTCTGGACGTCGTAAAGGCCGCTGACCTTGCCAGATTGACCGAAGAGGACTGGGAGCGCGAGCGAGACAAGATGCTTGTCGCGTGTACTCAGTGCCATTCGGGGCACTTCGCGGAAGGCGAGCTCGAGAAGGGCGACGAGATGATACGCGAGGCCGATCACATGATGGCGGAGGCCGTCCGCACCGTCGCGGCACTCTATGAGGACGGAGTGCTCGAGAAGCCCGATAGCTACGAGTACGAGTTCCCCGATCTTCTCTCGTTCCACGACGCCCCCACCCCCATTGAGCAGCGTCTGTTTGTGATGTTCATGAAGCACAGGATGAGGGCCTTCCAGGGCACCTTCCACGCGAACCCAGACTACGCCCTCTGGTATGGCTGGAGCGAGCTCGTACGGGACGAGAGAGAGATAAAGTCCATGGCCGAGGAGCTTAGGAGAGAGCACAAGGCCAAGAAGTAGTCGTAGTCCGCCGCTTACGGAACGGGAAAAGCAGGCCCGCGTCGGGCATCTTCTCAAGTCGCGCTGCGGCGTATACCACGCCGCAGCGAAAACTCCATAGCGCCTCGCTGTCGATCAGGGCTCCCCGCTCCCTCATTCGCGATAATGACGGCATCTTCGGTCGGTATCGAAGAAATGTGACTCTGGAGAGAGATGACCGCAAGCGCTCCTATCGCTGCCGCCTCGATCGCCGGCTCGATGAGGACATGGAGATTAAGGGAATACCCATCCCCTACGGTGCGCCGAATGCATCACCTCACGTCGAACGCTTCATCAGGACGCTGCGGGACGAAGGGCTGGACCATCTTATCTTCCTCGGCATCTGCCACATTCGCCGCGTCCTCAGCGAGTACATTCGTTACTACAACGGGGCGCGGCCATCCCAGGCTATCCATGGGATTCCGGACCCGTATCCGGAACTGAAGAAGCCTCCCCCACGGTTCGGCAAGCTCGTGGCCCTTCCCATCCTTGGCGGCATCCAGCACGATTATCGACTCCTGGCATGATCCCACCTTAACCTGTCCGTCCAACGGAATACGTCGGCCGCGAAGAGTGCGCGCATTCGTTGGATGGCCTGGCGCTCCGCCTCTCGACCGGACTTCACACAGGCCCCGCGGGGTCTGACCACTTGCGTCGCGTGCGGCGGTCGGTGTCCCTCCCGAAAATTCCATCCGGGTTCGAATTGACGTGATTTCAGGCGGGGCTGGCTGAAATCTTGGTGTCAGGTTTGGGAACGTAGCGAGTGGACGGCTGATGAGATCATGCGAGCGGCCATGATCGCCGCGGCATCCTTGCCGCGGGCTTTGCCTGGGTCTGTTGCCGCACCTGCGGCCATGAGTAGCTGGTGGCCTTCTCCTGCCGGCAGAAACGGGCCGAGCAGCTCTGCCGCTTCGTCATCGACGAGGTGATCGAGCCGGTGGGGCACCCCCCCGGTCTTCGTGCTGCCCAAACACCTTAGGCGGCCGTTCCACCTTGACCGCAAGCTGCTGACCGGCCTGTGCCGCTCGGCGGTGGAGGCGACCCACGATTTCTACCGCGCCGGCCTTCCTGTCGCTGCCGGCGCTGCAGGTGCCGCCGCCCGGGGTGCACATGGTTCGCTACTACGGCCACTACTCGGTGCGTAGCCGGGCGGAGAGAAGGCGTCGGGCCAGCCAAGGGACGTCCGTGATTCGGAGCGAGAAGCCGGCGGCGGCGAGCGAGCGGCGGCGGCGCTGGGTGGAGCTGATCCGCCTGGTGTTCGAAGTAGACCCTCTGCGCTGTGACAGATGCGGGGGCGAGATGAAGGTCATCTATGGTGCACCCAACGCATCACCACACGTCGAACGCTTCATCAGAACGCTACGGGAGGAAGCGCTGGATCACTTCATCTTCCTCGGCATCAGCCGCATCCGCCGTGTCCTGGGCGAGTACACTCGTTACTACAATGGGGCGCGTCCATCCCAGGCCATTAACGGAATTCCAGAGCCGTATCCCGAACCGACGAAGCCTCCGCGACCGGCCGGCAAGCTCCCGGCCCTTCCTGTCCTTGCCGGCATCCAACACGATTATCGACTCGCGGCGTAAGCCCACCTTAGACTGTCCGCCCAACGCGATCCGCCCGCCGCAAACGGTGTGCACATGCGTTGCACGGACTCGCAATCCGCCTCTCAACGAGATTTCAAGAACGCCCAGTTGGGTCTGATCACCCGGGTCGTGTGCGAGGAGCGGCACTCATGCGTTGTCGACTCTGGCCTGCTTCGATCCGTATGGAGTTTTCGCGGAGTATGGGCCATCCTCGCGATCAAGGTCCGACGGGAGTGCCCTCCATGCTCGCCTGGGAGGAGAGCGGGAGCCGGCAGTCTGCTGTTATGTCGGCGGTGAAGGTGAGCCTTTGGCTTTCCAGTCCGTTTGCGTCCTCCACCCAGAACTCCCACGTGAACCAGTCGCCGCCCGTGAGGTTCTGATAGGTGAGCTCGAAGCTGCACTGGCCTTCTGTGCCACGCAGGCAGGTAAACTTGTCGTTTGTCGCCACGTCCGCGGTGAAGAGCTGATCGCCCGTCTCCCCGCGCATGGACCATGTGAGATACTCATATGCGGTCACGACGTCCCCTTCCGGATCGGAGAAATCGAACGTGAGAGGGACTGTTCCCCCAGGGCACGGGAACGAAGTCGGGTGAGTCAGGTTGGTGAGGCTGGGCGCGCGGGGCCCCGAAGCGCCGCCGTCGTATGTCACCGTCACGGTGGCCTCACCCGCCATGCCGCCTGCGCCTGTCTCCAGTCCTCTGTTGACCTCCGAGACGTACGCCACGACCCGGAATGTGTTGGATCCCTCAGCCAATTGGAAAAGACTCGAGCTGGAGAACGTCGATCCCTCGCCCGTGCCGTCTCCTCCGACACCCAGAACGCCGGGGTAGTGAGTCCCGTTCACCCACAGCTCCACGTGGCCTCCGTCCGTCGTGACCACATCCGGCGGCAGGTCTATTATGCCGGTGACTTCCACGTCGCGGTCATCTTCATTGGAAATCGTCGCGCCGTCGACCGGAGAGTCGATCGTGATCCCGGCCGAAACGCCGAGCGGCAGGAAGAAACCAGGAACCCCGCTCGTTGAGGAGTAGACCTGGTATCTGTAGTTATCGTGCTGATTTGAGGTATAGGCTATGAAGTTGGCTCTTCGATGGAATATGGGACAATCATATACCGGGCAGTCGCTTACGATCGTCTCCATCAGGGATATATCGTCCTCAATTGGGACGTGGCCGAGCATTTCGGAACGCGTCCTTACTCCCACTTCCTCCAGGCCCGGCACCGCCAGCAAATAGAGCCTGAGCGCGTTCAGGTCGACTATTTGCCTTATCTCTTCCAGGTTCGGATACTGCACGGGCACGAAGCTGTCTCTTTCGGGGTCATAGAGACGGCTCAGGCTCGGATCGAGGTAGTTGAGGACGAAGACCCCGATGTCCATTTGCGCCGTTTCGCCGGCGATCCGCCTTGCCGCGCCGGTCCCCGGCAAAACCTGAAATGTACCGGCGGGGTCGCCGCACGCCGAGTCGTTGAACGCCACAATAGGGTAGGGCGATGACTCGATGTACATCACGTCCACGCCCGCCATCGGCGTGCCTTCCTGGTCCACCGTTTCCACAAGCATCACCGCGTAGCTTTCGGCGTCGCGTATCTCTGCTACGCCCGATGAATCCGTTGTCGCGGTGAAAACCTGCGGCTCATCAGGCGTCTCAGGTTGTGAGGACGTCGTCGAGTCGTCGCCGCTGCAGCCGCAGATCGCGGAGACAAGGCAGAGCATAGCAATGGGCAGCAAGCGCAGGCAGGCGCGGATCGATCGCTGAGCGCAAGATAGTGAAGTCAACATAGTTGGGTCCCTCCTTGCTCGATAGTGAATTCCGAACCAATTCAAACTATCGGCAGTTTGGGCCCGATCGCAACTCTGCTACCCGCCTGCAGTCGTGAGCTCCATTCCTTGGAAGCGTAGGGCGATGGGCCCGGCAAGCGCTTTGTTTGCAAAGGGTTGGTATGATGATTGAGGTGGTGCCGGAGGCAGGCGTCTCGCTCCCAACCGTAATCGCCGATTTGAGGATGGGAGGGCCGCTGTGGGCGGGCGGGTCCTAGTCCGCGAGAAACCGTGCCTTCCGTAAATCTGGTCCGCGTTGGTGTGGTTGACGTTACGGGCGACCTGCCTCACCATTATGCCCACTATGATCGCACTACTTCTAAGCACGATTCTGGCGGCATTGAAGACTCGACACAGGCCAGCCATGGAGAATCTCGCCCTGCGGCATCAGATACAGGTGCTTCAGAGGCCAGGGAAGCGGCCGCGGCTGACGAGGGCGGACCGGGGCCTGTGGATCCTCCTATCAAGGATCCGGCACGACCGGCGCGACGGCCTCTTCCTCGTCAAGCCGGACACCGTCGTAAGCCGCGTCGGCTCTCTCTCACGCCATACGTACACAACGGAGATGGGGCTTCTGTAGCGGAAACGGCCTCAGAACGGCCGGAGTCACACACCCCGCCCTTACTTAGAGAGGAGTTTTCCCCCCTCGAACCACACGACCCTCTCTCAATCACGAGACTGACACGAAGATGTCAAGGCTGCTGCCTCAAATCGTGTCAGCTCGACTCCGGATGGAATTTTCGGAAGTGACAGGCCTTTCTTTGCCGCCGTCTTTCCGACCTCCGGCCGAGGCGGTACCAACCCTTTCAGCGTGACAAATTGTTATTGTTATTGACAACTTTATTGACAATGGGGCTCGACAATATGGGCCGATAATGACATAGTGGTATTAACGCTCGCCCGGCATTTTCCGAACTGTCGGATCACAGTCGGGAACGCCATTGCGGAAGCGGCATGTCTACTTTGTCTGGCGGGGGGGCGAGCAGAAGGAGACGACCAGGTCCGGCGATTTCTGAGCTGACGGACAGTTTGGAGGGGCGCGTAGGGCAGAGCCCCGTCACTTGGTTGCTTTCTGCGATTACCTGATGTGTCGAGGGGGTTTCGGGTATCGCTTACGCGCCACATGCAGGTCGTGATGACAGTGATCAATAGCGGCGGGGTTATGGAAGAAGCAGTGGCGGATGCAGTGTATGCCACTGATAACGAGTGGCGGCAAAACTACTGCTGGAATTCGGCTCGGGATAATTCCGTTCCAGCGGATCCGGAACGGCTTTTCAGCAAAACAAACGAAAAGTCTGGGAGAACATCAATCATATTGCTTGTGATGCTGGAAGACCGTTTCAGGAGGGTGGGGGATGTTAAGGAGCTGGAGCCCACCGGGCTTCAGGTAACGAGGCAAGGGGCATAATCGCTCGTCAAGAACAAGAGGAGCCAGCCGAGAGACGGGAGGTAATATAAGATGTTCCGAAAGGTAGTCCTGGTGCTTGCCGTGTTTGCTGTGATGGGAATGGCATCTTCGGCTATTACCGTCGATACTGGAAAGGCTGTATTGCCAGCCCCGCTGACGCCGGAAACAGTCGAGGCCGAGACGTTCGATGCTTGCATCGATGCAGCAGTTCGTCCACATGACCTCTACGCTAAGTTGAAGTGCGCGGTGGAGATCGCTATAGCTATCTGGCGCAACGGAGAAGGGAGCTGGACAGGCGTTTACGATGGCTAGAGGCCTGGAAGAAGAAAAAGGGGGGTCTTGTCTCATTGATGAGATCCCTCTCTTTTCAATTTGTCTGGAGCCGGGAAGCCGCGGTATATCTGTGGATGCCTCAAGCGCAATCAAGAAGGGGTTTTTCGTCGTGAAGAAGGTAGTGACATTGGTAGTAATTGTCTTGCTGCTTTACGATGTCTCCGCGACCGCCCAAGTGCAATGCGAGGGCTTTGAGGGATTGGCATGCTATGCTGATACCACCTATGGGTGGCAATTCGGATTGACCGGAGGAGAAGTTTCGGTGGCTGTCCCTCTAAAGATATTCTCGACATGCGGGCCGTGCCCTTCACGGGAGCAGGTCGTTGAATTAGGCGACAAGATGGCAAGCAGCATTGGAAGGCAGCTGGTGTTCCAGCAGATATACTTTGCCTGGAAGGACGAGGTCGACAGGATCGAGCAGCTCAAAAAAGAAAGGAAAGCCAAAGGACTGCCCTGCAAGGAGAAGCCCATAGAATACCGTTACCTGGGCTGCTATCTCAAGTTGCCGCCTGAATCAGAAGGATGCCAGGTCGCTCTGACACGAAATCTCCAGGTCAAAATGACCGTACGGAACAGAGAGGGAATCCTCGAAGAGTTAGAGGCAAAGGCTATTCTTGCTGCCGATGACGAGAGAAGGCAGAATTACTGCTGGGTTTCTTCCCGGGACAATACCATTACCGCAGATCCCAACAGACTGCATAGCGTGACCAGTAAGAAGAGCGGCAGAACATCGATCATATTGCTTGTGATGGTAGAGGACCGTTTCAAGAGGGTCGACGATATAAAGAAGGTGAAATTGACAGGGCTTCAGGTGGTGAAGAAAGAGGCAGATCCTCCCCTTGGCAGAGGAAGCAAGGTGACAGAGGATTGGAGGTGATGTGGGTTGAGCCGGGAGTTAGCTTCAATCCGTTATCCTATGGCGAGTTTCATGCCGGGAGGGACTTGAGAGGCTTTCTGTCAAATCGGAAGATCCTTGATAGGAGAACCCAGAGGCCCCGGTCTGCCCTCGTCAGCCGTGGTCGCTTCCCCGGCCTCTGAAACACCTGGATCTAATGCCGCAAAGCGAGATTCTCCATGGCCAGTTGGTGTCGAGTCTTCAATGCGGCAAGAATCGTGTGTAGGAGTAGTGCAAACATGGTGGTTGTAATGATGAGCCAGGCCACCCGTAACGTCAAGCAAGCCAATGCGGACGAGATTCGCGGAAGGGACAGGTTTCTGTAGCGGAAACGGCCTCAGAACGGCCGGAGTCACACACCCCGCCCGTCTTCTGATACTCTTCCATTAGCTTCCTCACTTTCCGGTCCGGCGTCACCATGAGACCCTCCTTCTATTGGGTTGGAAGCAAAGTCTCCGATACCGCCGGTTAGTGGGGAAGTCTTTTTGTCGTCACTGGGGAAGTGTAATCGCTCCCCGCCATTCCCCCCTCGAACCACACGATCCTCTCTCAATCACGAGACTGACACGAAGATGTCAAGGCTGCTGCCTCAAATCGTGTCAGCTCGACTCCGGATGGAACTTTCGGAAGGGACGGGCCTTTCTTTGCCGCCGTCTTTCCGACCCCCCGGCCGAGCCGGTACCAACCCCTTCAGCGCGCTAAACTGTTACAAACTGTTACCTTAAATTTAGTCTTGCCATCTAAACATATGTATAGTATCATGGTTCGGCTGGAGATAACGCGTGCGACGGGGTTCGGTTGCTATTCGGCCCTTAAGGAGTGCCTCTCGTGCCGAGAACGATCGTTCACATAGACATGAACGCTTTTTTCGCCGCGGTAGAGCAGATGTGCAACCCGTCTCTCAAAGGTCTGCCTCTTATCATATGCGGAGACCCTGATGGAAGGAGCGTTGTCTCTACGGCTTCGTACGAGGCTCGTAAGTACGGAGTCAACTCCGGCATGCCGGTAGGTGAGGCGAAACATAGATGCCCGGATGGCGTTTTCATGGAAGGCGATCCGAGGAAGTACGTTTTCTACTCGCTGAGACTGTTTCAGATCTACTCTCAGTTCACGACTTTGGTGGAGCCCTTCAGCATAGATGAGGCTTTCCTTGATCTTTCAGGGACTGAGTACGCGGGTTTCGACAAGGCGCGTTCAACGGGCAAGGCAATAAAAAAGGCCATCCGTAGGTCCTTCCCGGGTCTTTCCGCTTCGGTCGGAATCGGGCCCAATAAGTATATCTCTAAGATGGCCTCATCTCTGGAAAAACCCGACGGCTTAGTGGTAATCAAAGATCAAGCGGAGTACAGAAGTGTATTTTGGCGCATGCCGGTGGAGACCTTATGGGGGGTCGGCGACAAGACGAAGCTTCTGCTTAACAGGCTGGGCATATTCAGTGTAGGGCAACTTGCGAACGCTCCGGTCCACATTCTTAGGGGAAACATGGGCGAGAACGGCGAGGCTTTGAGATCAATAGCGTGTGGCGAGGACGACACGCCCGTGATTCCCTTCGATCAGGGGATTTCGGCTAAGTCGATTGGACACGAGCACACGTTGGGTGAGGACATTGGCGATCTCGATGACATGGAAGGAATCCTTTTGAGGTTGTGCGATCAGGTGGGAAGAAGGCTGAGGAAGAATGAATGTAGAGCCAGGACCATATGCCTGAAGATGCGTTTCCCCGACTTTGTTACCATTCAGAGACAGATCACGCTTGATAGATATATAGACGACGACATCGAGATCTTTCGAGCTGCAAGGGGCCTATTGAGGGCGAATATCAGCGACCGTAAGGTGAGATTGCTCGGGGTGACGGCGTCCAATTTGGACTATGATCATACAGAGATCGGCGCTCTATTTCCGGCACAGGAGAAGAAGGGAGAGCTTGTCGCCGCGGTGGATTCTATAAGGGACAAGTTCGGAGAGAACATCTTTGTAAGGGCGGGGATACTGGGAAGGAGAAAGAGGAAAGCCCGAATAGCCGGAGGTCCTGCGAAGACGTATCCAATGCTCAGAGGATACGGCTGGATTGACGTCGGCGGCGAATCACTTGATTAGAATAATGAGGCCGGGTTTGTTGTATCGGGCATGACTTGAATCTACGGGTATTCATGGAGAAGGTCGTGCCTGCTCCGGCCGGACAACAATCATAGAACACCCGATTTCCTTTGACACTGGATTGACGGTATTGTGGCGTAGGAAGAGTGAATGTCCAAAGAAAAGGGGATAAAGGAAGCATCTCGTGGGCTGCGGGATCGTTGGAGCGTAATGCAGAAGGCGGAAGTGGTGCTTCGGCTTCCATCGCAGTCGGGCGGATTTGGTTTCGTTGACGAATACGTCTCTACCGCGTGAAAACATACGGCATGCCTGCTGATAGTCCATAACGTCGTTTTATTGCGGAGCCATTCTTCAGAAGGCCTTGTTTTCGAGGAGATTCGAATGGTCGACCAAATGGAAAAGAAGATTCTCGTGGGCACGTCCGGGTACAGCTTCGACGACTGGGTTGGGACTTTCTACGAGAGGGGAATAAGAAAAGGCGACATGCTTTCCTTTTACGTGAATCATTTCCCGACGGTCGAGGTCAACTCAACGTACTACAGGATTCCCCACCCGGCGGTTCTTCATCAAATGGAGAAGAAGACGCCGCCGGGTTTCGAGTTCATCATCAAAGCGAACAAGTCAATGACCCACGGGCTTGACGCAGGCAAAGACACATACTCCCAGTTCATGGAAATACTCGAGCCCATAAAGGAGGCGGGGAAGTTCTCCGGCGTCCTGGCCCAGTTCCCGTGGGGTTTCAAGAACACGCCTTCGGCGAGAGATCATTTGAAATCTCTCAGGGAGAACCTGCCGGAGATGCCTCTGTTCGCCGAGTTCAGGCACGTCGGCTGGATAAAGGAGGAAGTGTTCGCGCTCCTCGAGAAGTTGGATATCGGTTACTGCTGTGTGGACGAGCCGAGGCTCAGAGGGCTTGTGCCGCCTGTCGCCAAGGCGACCACGGACGTCGCCTACGTCAGGCTTCACGGCAGAAACGCGAAGAACTGGTGGGGCAGGGGCGGGGGCGACCGCTACGACTATCTATACTCCAAGGAAGAGCTCAAGGAGTGGGTGGAGAAGATCCGCGATTTGGCGGTGAAAGCGAAGAAGACCTACGTCTTCTTCAACAATTGCCACGCCGGGCAGGCGGCCGGCAACGCGAAGCTCATGCAGGAGCTTCTCAAGATGGGGTGATGGGGCGCGCGGGCTCGTTCCGTGCTTGTCGGAGGATGAGTCACCTTTGCTCCTGTTTTGACAACGCTGCTTCCGCCCCTGCGAAAGTCTCGCGTAGGTTTGGCAAGGCACTTCCAAGCCGGGCGCTCTTATCAGGTGTGGACATGTTCATTCCATAAGCATAATTTTCCGGGAATGACGGAGACTTCGATATGAAGGCGACTAAGACAGAGGATGCCGTTCAGGGTTTTCTAGACCACCTCACATCGAGGAGGGATTACCGTCGGGAGCTCGTGCACGTCGAGAGGATACCGGCGAGAGAGGCCAAGACCGCCGAGCCGTCGCGACCGCTGAACCCTCGGGTGGAGTCGGCGCTGAAGGCACAGGGGATAGAGGAACTCTACTCCCACCAGGTCCGGGCGATCGACCTTCTCCGCGCCGGCGAGAACGTGGTCGTCGTGGCGGGCACCGCCGGCGGCAAGAGCCTGTGCTATCTAATACCGGCGGTTGAGACGGCGCTTGAAGACGATTGCGCCACGGTGCTTATGCTTTTTCCCACAAAAGCCCTGGCCCAGGATCAGTTGAGGGCTTTTGCGCGCTTCACGGACCGAGTGGAGGGGAGCGTCGACGGACTCAAGGCGGGAACTTACGACGGAGACACGACGCCATCTTCAAGGAGGAGCTTGAGGGCGAACGCATCGGTCATAATGTCGAACCCCGATATGCTTCATCAGGGAATCCTGCCCTATCACGCCCGCTGGGACCGCTTCTTCTCGAACCTCAAGTACGTGGTCGTGGACGAGATTCATACCTATAGGGGTGTCTTCGGCTCGCACGTGGCGGGAGTCTTAAGGCGGCTAAGGCGCGTGTGTCGTCACTATGGAGCGTCCCCGAGTTTTATCTGTTGCTCCGCGACAATCAGGAACCCTCGCGAGCTTGCGGAGGGGCTCACCGGCTTGCCGATGAGGCTGGTGGATGACGACGGCTCGCCGCGGGCGGCCAAGCGCTTCGCCTTCTGGAACCCTGCCTTCATAGACGAGGGTCGCTCTCAGCGAAGAAGCTCGAACGTCGAGGGAATGGAGTTTCTTGTCGAGCTCGTGAGCGGCGGAGTCCAGACGATTGTCTTCACCAAGGCGAGGGTGACGGCTGAGCTGATATACAAGTACGCGAGAGAGAGCCTGCGGAAGAAGAAGGCTTCGCTTGCGGAGAGAATAAGCCCGTACAGGGCGGGCTACTTGCCGATCGAGAGGCGAGACATAGAGAGACGGCTCTTCAGCGGCGAGCTGCTCGGGGTCGTCAGCACCAACGCTCTTGAGCTCGGCATAGACGTCGGAGGCCTGGGGGCCTGCGTGATGATCGGATTCCCGCCGACGATCGCTAGCGCGTGGCAGCAAGCGGGCAGGGCGGGGCGTCGCAGTGATGAGGCGCTGGTCGTCGTCGTCGCGTACAACGATCCGATAGACCAGTACCTGATGCGCCATCCCCGGTACTTCTTCGGAAAGTCGCCGGAGAGCGCGGTCATCGATCCCGGCAATCCCTACATCCTCGCGGGACAGATCGCCTGCGCACTCCGGGAGCTTCCCGTGGGCCCGGACGACGGCGAGTTTTTTCCGGGCGCGCTGCCGGAGAGGGTGTTGGAGCTCCTGCAGGATGAGGGCAAGGCGAAGCGCATAGGCCCGGAGTGGTACTGGGCGTGTGGGGATTTTCCCGCTGCCGAAGTGAGCCTGCGGACGATGTCGGATGAAACATATACTATCTTCGATGCCGACTCGGACAACTCGGTGATCGGGACGGTGGACGGCATATCCGCGCTCGAGCTCATCTATCCGGAGGCCATATATCTCCATGAGGGCGAGACGCATTTCGTCAAAGAGCTGGACCTCGAGATGAAGGCGGCCGCGGTGGAGAGAAAGCAGGTTGACTACTACACACAGGCGGTTCTGGACAGCGCGATTCTGGTTCTGAATGAGGCCGACAGGAAAGGCTGGAAAAAGGAGACTGTCTGCGTCGGGGACGCCGAAGTCTCTTGGCAGACTGTCGCGTTCAAGAAGATCAAGTTCTACACATTGGAAACGGTAGGGTATAAGGCGCTCGATCTTCCGCGGCTCAAGATAAACACCAAGGCTATGTGGCTCATTCCCTCGGCTGAGACCTTGAATGCCGTCCGATCCGAGGGTTTCAACCCGGCTGAAGGCCTGGCCGGCCTGAGGAACTTGTTGATAACGGTGGTGCCGATTCATAGCATGAGCGACAGGACGGACGTAGGAGCCGTCGTCAACGGCAGCAACACGGGCTCTCCGTCGGTCTTTGTCTATGATCGCTACCCCGGAGGTATGGGCTTCGCGGAGAAGGCCTACGCGCGCGTGGAGGAAGTCCTTTCCGCGTGCCTCGAGCTCGTTCGGGACTGCGACTGCGTCTGCGGGTGCCCTTCTTGCGTGGGGCTTCCGGTGCTCATACCCCCGCAGCATGCGGATCCAGACACCGGATACGGCTGGCCGATCCCCAACAAGGACGCCGCGGTCGTGCTGTTGGGGCTGATGCTCGGCCTGAGGGAGCAAGAGGCCCGGGCGAGGTGAAGGAATCGGTTGGGATATTCCCGAACCGGACGGAGGCGCAAACTTGTTTTCGACGAAACTTCGGCAAGGCCTGGCCGCGCTTCTTACGGGCCCGAGACCGGCGCCGGAAGGGGACGATTCCGGGCAAGTCCTCGGTGGAGACCAATTCGGCCCGGCTGAAGACGCAGCCGATGAGACGCCATTTGGGGCCGGGTCCGCCGGCGAGGGGCGCGGACCGGGGCTGCGTGAATCATCAACAGGATACGGTATCGCGGGTCGAGTCTCCGCTGATCCCATCGGCGTTGAAGAATATCTGCCGGGCGGCGAGCTCGAGACCGAGTCGGGGCCGGTTTTCGTCCACGAATGTCTGCTTTCCGGCTTCAGGGACGATGCCCGCGAGTTGAGGCGGAGTTTCCGGGCGGTTGAAGAAGGAACGGCGAAGTGTGTGTGGGATCAGGGCCGGGCGCTTATCGACGTGTTGGGTCCATCGGCCGGCCGTGCGTTGTTTCTGGATCTGGAGACGACGGGCCTTTATGGTTCTCCCCTCTTCCTGGCGGGATTTCTCATGCCGGTGGAAGGCGACTTCGTGATCCGGCAGCTTTTCGCAAGGGACTACTCCGAAGAGAAGGCCGTGCTTCTGGAAGCCGAGCGGTCCCTCGCGGAGTGCCGCGCTCTTGTCACATTCAACGGCAAGTCCTACGACGTGCCCTTCATGCGCGAGCGCGCCGCTTACCACAGGATGGATCTTGAGTCATTGGACGGGAAACCGCACCTCGATCTCCTCCACTGGTCCAGAAGAAGGTGGAAGGGCTCGGTCACCAACTGCAAGCTGAAGACGCTTGAGTGGGAGATATGCAGGCAACGCAGATGGGGAGACGTTCCCGGGGACGCCATTCCCGGCATCTACCACCATTACGTGAGGACGGGCGATCCATACCAGTTGGTGCCCGTATTTCACCACAACGTGCTCGATCTGGTAACAATGGTCGATCTTGTGTCTAGGCTGGTTGACTGAACCGGCGGCCCAATAGTCCCTTGGGGGCATCTTCAGAGAACAGCCTGAAAAGGAGCAAACTGTGAGCAGATTCCCGAGACCGGTACTCGCCCTTGGGTTATCGCTTCTTGCGTTGGGCTTCGCCCACGCGGCCTCCGTCGGTACGGTGGCATGCAAAGACGAGAGGGCGGGGACGGCGGAGCGAGCCGAGTACATACGTTCTCATTACGCGAAGTATGAGTATCGTGTTCCCATGCGGGACGGCGTGACTCTGTTCACGTCGGTCTACGCGCCCTATGACGACTCCGAGGAATACCCGATCCTCATGTTCCGTTCGCCATACAGCGTTGCCCCCTACGGCGCCGATGAATACCGGGATTGGCTGGGGCCTCACGAGGCCTTTGAGAAGGAAGGCTTCATCTTCGTGTTTCAAGACGTCAGAGGGCACTTCATGTCCGAAGGCGACTACGTGAACATGCGGCCGCACAAGCCCAAGAAGGCCGGGCCGCGGGACACTGATGAGAGCACGGACACCTATGACACCATAGAATGGCTCCTGGACAACGTCGAGAGCCACAACGGCAGGGTGGGCATGTGGGGTATATCGTACCCCGGGTTCTACTGCTCCGCCGGGATGATCGACTCCCACCCCGCATTGAAAGCCGTCTCTCCTCAGGCCCCGATAGCCGATTGGTTCTGGGACGACATGCACCATCACGGCGCCTTCATTCTCAATCTCACGTTCAACTTTTTCGCGAACTTCGGGCGGCTCCCCGACACTTTGACTACCGAATGGCCGGAGAGGTTCGACCACGGCACTCCCGACGGATACCAGTTCTTCTTGGAGCTCGGTCCTCTGAAGAACGCCAACGAAAAGTACTTGGGCGGCGAGATCGAGTTCTGGAACCACGTGACGAAGCACCCGAACTACGACGAGTTCTGGCAAGCCCGTAACATTCTGCCGCATTTGAAGAACATCACAGCCGCCGTGATGGTCGTAGGAGGGTGGTTTGACGCGGAGGACCTTTACGGGCCGCTCAAAACCTACCGGTCCGTGGAGGAAAAGAACCCGGGGAACTTCAACGTCCTGGTGATGGGCCCCTGGTCCCACGGCGGATGGGTTTGGACCGACGGGGACACGTTGGGCGACGCCGACTTCGGATTCAAGACATCCGACTACTACAAAGAGCACGTGGATCTTGTCTTCTTCAATCACTTCCTCAAAGGCGGGACGGGAAATCCCGATCTCCCCGAGGCCCTGGTCTTCGAGACCGGCGCCAATAGGTGGCGGGAATTCGACTCCTGGCCTCCCGAGGAGACGGCGACGCAGCGGCTGTACCTGCAGCCGGACGGCGGTTTGGCGTTTGAGGAGCCCATCGATTCCGATCCCGGTTACGAGGAGTACGTCAGTGATCCCGACAAGCCCGTGCCGTACACCTCACGGATAACGATCCGATGGGCGAAGACGTACATGGCCGAGGACCAGCGTTTCGCCGCCAGGCGCCCCGACGTATTGGTGTTCCGGTCCGATGTACTCGAGGAAGACGTCACCTTTGCCGGACCGATCCAAGCCAATCTCTTCGTGTCGACCTCCGGCAGCGCGTCCGACTTCGTGGTGAAGCTGATTGACGTCTATCCCGACGAAATGCCCGCGGACGACGGCGAGGATGAAAACAAGAGGAACAAGGGCGGGCTTCAACAGATGGTTCGAGGCGAGGTCTTCCGGGGCCGTTTTCGGGAGAGCTACAGTGAGCCCAGGCCTTTCGTGCCGAATGAGATAACGCCCGTCTCCTTCGAGCTCCAGGACGTCCTGCACACTTTTAAGCGGGGCCATAGAATCATGGTCCAGATACAGAGCACCTGGTTCCCGTTCGTTGACCGCAACCCGCAGAAGTACGTGCCGAATATCTTTGAAGCCGACGAGGGCGATTTCATAAGCGTAACCAACCGGGTCTTCTTCTCCCCGGAGCACCCCAGCCGGCTGGAGGTCGGCATCCTGGAGTGATGCGCCACCGTCTGCCTCCTGCAAGCCCCCGGCGGGATATGCGAGTCATGAAAAGCAGAGGCCGGCGGATTCAGTTAGCGTCTATGCGGTCAGCCTTTCGATCTCGGCGGGGAGCTTGCTCAGGGTGATTTCCCTCGTGTCGATCTTCCGGCTTGCGTTATCGATGTCGATGCCTACAATGCCGCCGTCGGCATCGTAGTCGAGGACGACTCCTTCGGAAATCTCCCGGCTCTCCGCACTCTCCTTGGATGAGAGCTCGATATAGAGCGAGTCGGTCTCGGGGTAGTATTTGAGCCTCATTTCTTGAATCCCCTGTCCGGAAAGGCGTTGTGAATCGTCTTTTTGTCCTCCAGAGTGATGACGCGCAAGATGCGGCCCCGGAGTTCCTTAACCTCTCCCGGAAACGGAACCTATTGTCTTCCTGACGTTCTTCCTTGAGCGGCTTCTCGACAATCCGGATGCACCACTCCTTCCTCAGGTATGGCCTTTTGCGCAGCACTTCATTCTCGAAGTAGTCGGTGAATCGATGGCCTTCCATACCACGCATTCCACATCACCCGCCCCCCGAATGGCGGAAAATCTGCCGCACTCGGTCCGCTGCCCCGGGCCGCGATGTCAAATGCGACCTTGCCGGACCAACGCTGCGCCTGGCCCGTCCTCGGCTGAAGGAGTACCGCTCAGATCGGTTCCCTGTGCGACGAATAGGGAGGTCCGGACGAAAAGGGCGCCGACCCGGCGCTTGACCCGCGCCCGCGGGAGTATGATACTCACCGTGATACCCTCGTCCGTCCGCCCATGAGTAGTCCACTTCAGACTTAGGAGGCCTTATGCGACGCCCGTTCTTCCTGCTACCGATCTGTTTGGTCCTTGTTCTCGCTCTCGTTGGGTGCGGCGGCGGCCGGGAGGAGGCCACTCATGAAGAGATGGCCCAGGAGACGGCCGCCCAACCGGTCGAGATCCCTCATTACACGATCGAGGACTTCCTCGGAACCGTCGACTACTACGGCGCTTCATTCTCTCCCGACAAGACCAAGGTGTTGGTGAGCAGCAATGAGTCGGGTGTCTTCAACGCCTACGCGATTCCCGTGGCGGGCGGCGATCCCGTGGCGCTGACGAGCTCCGAGGACAACTCCATCTTCTCGATAGGCTACTTCCCCGAAGACGAGCGCTTCCTCTACACGAGCGATCAGGGGGGAAATGAGCTCGATCACCTGTACCTGCGGGATCCCGATGGGACGGTCACGGATCTAACGCCGGGCGAGGAGCTCAAGGCCTCCTTCTACGGATGGGCGTGGGACGATGAGACTTTCTACGTCGGCACGAATGAAAGGGACCAGCGTTTCTTCGACGTCTATGAGTACTCTACCGACGGATACGAACGCAGCATGGTCTATCAAAACGACGAGGGATACAACTTCGCCGACGTCTCTCCGGACCGGCGGTACATCGCTTTCTCCAAGACCGTGACGACTACCGACAGCGACATTTACCTGTATGACTCCGAGTCGAAGGAGATGACCCTCATCACCGAGCACGAGGGAGAAATAGACCATTCTCCGCAGACTTTCAGCCCGGACGGGAAGAGCCTGTACTTCACGACGGACAAGGACAGCGAGTTCCAGTACCTGGCGCGGTACGATTTGGATACGGGGACCCCGGAGAAGGTGTTGGAGGAGGACTGGGATATCCTGTACTGCTACTTCTCCAAGCAGGGCACATACATGATCGTCGGAATCAACAACGACGCGCGCACAGAGCTCCGTGTCTACGAGGCAGACTCAATGAAACGGTTGGAACTGCCGAAGCTGCCCGACGCCGAGATACGGAACGCGACTCTCTCTCGAGATGAGAGCCGCATGACCTTCTACGCCAGCAGCAGCAGGATGCCCAGGGACCTCTTCTACTATGACATGTCCGGCGGGACCCCAAGGAAGTTGACGAGATCGCTCAATCCCAAGATAGACCCCGATCATCTCGTTGACGGAGAAGTGGTGCGATTCGATTCCTTCGACGGGGTGGAGATCCCCGGGATCTTGTACAAGCCCCATCAGGCGAGCCCCGAGAACAAGGTGCCTGCGCTGGTATGGGTTCACGGCGGTCCCGGGGGACAGGCGCGGATTCGCTACAGCGGTCTCCTGCAGTATCTGGTGAACCACGGCTACGCCGTGTACGCGATCAACAATCGAGGCAGCTCTGGGTACGGAAAGACCTTCTACAAAATGGACGACCGGAAGCACGGTGAAGGCGATCTGGACGATTGCGTGGCGAGCAAAGACATGCTGGCGGAAACCGGATATGTAGATCCCGACCGCATCGGCATTCTCGGAGGCAGTTACGGAGGGTACATGGTTCTGGCCGCTCTCGCCTTCCGGCCTCAGGAGTTCGCGGTCGGCGTGAATCTTTTCGGCGTATCCAACTGGCTGCGCACGCTCCAGAGCATCCCGCCTTGGTGGGAGAGTTTCAAGAAGGCCCTCGAGGTTGAGATGGGCGATTTCGAAGACGAGGAGTACCTGAAAGAGATCTCGCCGCTCTTCCACGCCGAGAAGATAGTGAAGCCCCTGATAGTACTGCAGGGCGCCAATGACCCGCGCGTCCTACGGGTGGAGTCGGATGAGATAGTGGAGAAGGTGCGCGCCAATGGGGTCCCCGTTGAGTACATAGTCTTCGAGGACGAGGGGCACGGATTCATGAAGAAGGAAAACAGGGAAGAAGGCTACAGGGCAATCCTGGATTTTCTGAACGTCCATCTGAAAGACGCGAGTTAGGCCGAAGGTCCGTACACGACGACTTCAATGCGAGGTATCATCGGGCCCGACGCGATAGGCAGGGTGCCGGTCGTGCGAATCGTCGGCTCATTGAATGCGAGACGACGGCCGGTCCGGCTCCTCCTCCGCGGCATTTTTGCGATGGGAAGACTCGACGCGACATCAAGCTTCCATTTGACCAATCAAGACTGGAAGGCGGTGATTTGAAGATATTTCGATGGGTTTTGCCGGCCGGCTGTATCCTGACGCTTGTTGGGTCCCCGGTGCTTGCTGAGGACTCAAAAGACGAGCCACACCAAATCCCGGAAATTGTGGTCGTGGGGGTCCGCCCGGTAGCCAAGCCCGGGGGGGCGAGCGCTATCGAGGTGCTGCCGGACTCGCTCAGTCTCAATCCCGCTCCGACACTGGAAGAAGTCTTCAGGGAGCTTCCCCTCCTTCATGTGCGTACGAACTCGCGCGGAGAGGCGGAGCTCTCGGCCCGCGGTTCCGAATCCCGCCAAGTCGCGGTGCTCGTCGATGGGGTGCCGATCACACTGGCATGGGACAACCGAGCCGATGCATCCGTCATTCCCGCGGGAGCTCCCCAGGAGGTGAGCTACGTCCGCGGGGTGTCCTCCATGCTGCACGGTCCCAACGTGCTGGGCGGGGTGATAGAGATCAAGGCCGGACGCTCGCTGATCCAGCCTGAGGGAGTGTCCTACGACGTACGCGCCGGTGCGGATCACGTCGGTTCATCGGGCGTGACGGCCGGTCTCACGGTGCCGTTTCGGGGCGTGGGCGGCTCCTGGGTTCTGAGAGGCGGGGCCGGTTTGCGCGACTCCCCCGGGCGGCCGCTCGCGGATGGAGTCGAGGAGCGCGTGGATACGGAGGACGATCTGCGCCTGAACACGGACTCCCGCATCGCCCACGGCTTCATGTCGTTGCGATACATCGCCGATGGAGGCGCTTGGTGCTCCTTCTCGGGCACGAGTTTCGAGGGAGAACGAGGCATCGCGGCGGAGCTGGGCGTACCCGACCAGAACGCCCGCTTCTGGCGATATCCCCATGTCTCTCGGACGCTCGCCGTGCTCTCCGGGGGGACCGGGGACCGCAGGTCCCCATTCGGCGGTTACGGAGGTGTCGAAGCGAGCCTGGGCCTCGATCTCGCTCGGACGAGCATCGACGCTTACGAGTCCTCCGACTATGGGAGGGTGGTCGACTATGAGGACGGGGATGATCGAACCCTGACCATGCGAATCGTAGGTAATCAGACGCTTGGCGCTTCGGCGGACGTTCGCGGCGCCTTCACTATGGCCGACATCGGACACGACGAGTTCCTGCCGGAGGGCGGCTCGAGCTACGGACAGCGGCTGTGGAGCCTGGCGGGTGAGACCGACGTGAGGCTGATCGAAAACGGAGCCGCCGTTCAATCTTGCAGGCTTTCATTCGGCGGCGCGTGGGACATAGGTGAGACGCCGGAGTCGGGAGGGAAAGAACCTCTCGGGACGATGCATAGCTGGGGCGGACGTGCGGGAGTCACATTTGGGATTAGAAACGGAACGACGCAAGTCCACGCGGGACTGAGCAGCCGAAGTCGTTTCCCATCGCTTCGAGAGCTCTACTCCGGCGCGGTCAATCGCTTCCGGCCGAACCCCGATATCGGCCCGGAAAGGCTCGTCACCTTCGAAGGAGGCATGACCACGCGAGTATCTCGCGGCAGGCTGCAGACCGTGCTCTTCCACAACCGGCTCAGCGACGCGATCGTGCGCGTCAGGCTTCCCGAGCCGGAATCCCGCTTCATGCGGGTGAACCGCGACGAGATCACCTCCACGGGCCTCGAGCTCCTTTTCTCCCAGGGTTGGAGGCGCTACTCGATCGCCGGGAATCTCACCGCTCAATCGGTCAGTCTGACCGACCCGGAGGCAGAAGTCACCAATCGTCCCGAGAACCTGCCGGAGCTTTTCGGAGGCGCCGAGCTTCGGGTTCGGCTTTGGTATGGATTCGGGGTCGCCTTTGAAGCCCACTACATAGGCGAGCAATATGCCATCGATCCGGAAACGGGCGACGACGGGGCGATCGACGCGGGTACCCTCTTTGACTTCGAGGTGACCCGCCTCTGGGGCGCCGGGCTGGAAACTACGCTCGGCATACATAACTTGACGGACACGGCGATCTACGACCTCATAGGGTTGCCCCGCCCGGGAAGATCCGTGAGCCTTCGGTTGAGGCTGCGATAGCGGCAGTCTGATCCGGAAACGGCCCGTAATAGCACAAGGGCCGCGGAGATCCAAGATGCCCGCGGCCCTCTGCCGTCACCCCCTTTGATTTCACACGCCGGCGCAAAGCTAGCCGACGTGATAGGCGCGCATCTCGTCCACTTCATCCATCGTAAACTTGCTCACCTCTACGATCTTGGCTCTGGTCCGGAATTCCGGAGGGACTATGCACCTCGCTTCTTCTTCGCTGTCCATGTCCACGATTATCCAGGCCTTGTGCTCGCCGCACCTGCAGCCCCAGTCCGCGTTGGTAAGAAAATGGGATCCGGTTTTGAGGAAAACCTCGATCGCGCGGAGACAGGCCGAGAAATCCGGCTCGTGCTCGACTTCAATAAGATATCGTTGCATGACTCTCTAGCCCCCTTTTGTCCGGCCCTTCTGCGTCGGCGGCCTTCGGTTGCCGGCCGGCGACATGCAGCTGAGGGATCGGGGAGATGAATCATCGGTATGGTCCCGGGATTCTCATCCTTCGGCCCCGGCCGACGTCCGATGACGACATACCAGACTGTCCCTTTGTCCGTCCTTAAGGGAGAATGATCGTTGCATCAAACGTACCAATACGCCCTATAATCAGCCCGTAGCTTCCAATGGCATGCCAATCCGCGATTAACGGGAATACCCCGAGGCACGCAAGGAAGTACCGTCATTGGACGTTCGATATTTGGCGCACATAGAGGTGAAATATCGCTTCCGAGACTGATTTTGCGCCGAGTCTCGACGACTTGAATTCTACCCCGCGGGGCGCGATGATGCACCTTCGCTTCACTTCAAACGAGCGCCCTTAGCCCTCGTTTGAAACAAAGAAACGGCTCTCTCGTATCCGTACTAAACACGAATCCGTTGTTCGGGGTACGCCGTTAAAGCGACGCAAAAAGGGACAAAGGGCGTAGAGAGGACAAGCGGGTGGTAGCGGGACCGGCGGAACAAAAGGAGGGGAGGGAATACACGAGACCGAAGGGGAGGGCACAAAGGGGATGGGAGCGGCCGAAGACGCGGAGGTCGATCGGTCGGCAAGAATACTCGAAGGTCGAATGCCGGAGGCAAGGAAAGACGAAGACGGAGGCGGCCGGGAGACACAATGGCGCGGGGGAATATGAGACACCTACGTAGAGTCGATAATCTTCGACGCAAGTCCTACTACTTGGCGGGGCCGGCGATTCTAATCGTCGCGGGCCTTGCCGTTTACTTGCTCTCGGATGTCCCTTTCGGGCCCGTCTTTGAGGCTTTCTTCTATCTTGCGGTCTTGGGACTCGTTTTGACACTTATGGTTCCGGCTGTCCGGCTCATTAGGGCCGGTCGTTGGTATTGGAGGCCGATCGGCGCGCTTCTCTCAATCGCCGCGCTCTTGATCTTGCTTGTGGTCGTCGTTGCCGCGGTTGACTACACACTACTCCCGATCGTAGATGTGAAAAGGGATTTGAGCAAGGAGCAGTGGCGCGAAGACCTGGCATACCTGGCGCAGGAGATGCCTCGGGTCCATCCGTGTCTCTTTGAGAACGTCACCGAGGCGGAGTTTTACGAGGCCGTGTCGGATCTTGATCGCAGGATCGATGATCTCGACGCGGTACGGATAAAGTCCGAGATCGCAAAAATAGCGGCATTGCCGAACGACGCGCACACGTTCCCCAATGTCTTCTCCTTGACGCTGGACATACACATCTATCCTCTGCAGCTTCATCTCTTCGACGACGGGCTGATGGTTGTTGATGCCGCGAGAGAGAACGGAAAAGCCATCGGGTGCCGTCTTGTCGAGGTCTGCGGCGTTCCCGTCCGAGAGGCCATGAGGGCCGTTGCTCCTTATTTGTCGGCCGAGAATGAGACGGCGACCAAGATGAGGAGCGTTGCCGCTTTAACGGTGTCCGAGTGGCTGTACTCGAGCGGGGTCGCCGACGGTCCCGATCGCGCCGTGTTCACCTTCGCCGACTCCGCGGGAGAGAGGTTTTCCATCACGATGAGCCCGGTAAACTACATCCCCGTCGGCTACTGGGCCTTTGGACGAACCATCGAGAATACCTTTTGCCCCGCCAAAAGCGGAAACCGGAGGGACAACTATTGGTTCGAATACCGCGAGGATACGAAGACCGTCTACGTGCAGTTCAATCAGTGCTACGAAGAAGAAGAGTCGAGCATGGCCGAGTTCACGGACCGCCTGGCCGATGTTGTGGATTCTCAAGACTTCGAGCGCTTCGTCGTGGACATTCGGAACAACGACGGCGGCAATGGAGAGATGGTGCATCCCCTGGCCGATTTCATCTCCGACAGCAAGAAGGTCAATCGAGCGGGCCGACTGTTTGTCATTATCGGGAGGGGCACGTTCTCCGCCGCGGTCATGTTCGCCGCCAAGGTCGGCAACACTACGAAGGCCCTCTTCGTAGGAGAACCGAGCAGCCAGGGGCCGGTTTTCTGTTCCAATCCCGATCCGGTCGCTCTTCCCAACTGCGGCATGCAGGTCTTCGTGTCCACACGCGTTACCCCGGGCAGTTTCCTTTTCGATCGCCGGGACCGAATCTCGCCCGACATCCCCGTGGGCTACGCCTGGGCGGACTATGTCTCGGGGCGAGATCCCTGCATGGAGGCGATCCTGGCCTATGGGCATGAGGACCGCCTACTACCGACTGTCGATGAGAATGTCGCTCAGCGCTGCATTGGAAGGTACTATCTGGAGCCATATCACATAGTTACCGTTTCCGCGGATAACGGCGGGCTCTTCATCTCCGTGACGGACTTCGACCCTTACGGCTTCCAGACCATGAGATCGGGGATGTATCCTTTGTCTCCCACGCGGTTTCTTACCGATGTCAGGGATGTAGAGGTACTTTTTCCGCGCACGGACGAGGGGCCTGCGGAAAGCCTTACGATAAGATACGGCGAAGCCGAGGTCGAGGCCTCCCGTGCGCCCGACGGATTGCGTTTGCCCCTGGAGCTTGTGGCGCAGGATCGCAGAGAGGACTTGATTGATGCGCTGCTGGGAGAGGAGCGGGACCGGTACGTAGCGCTCATGCCCGACGCGGAGTCTTTTCTGAACAGTGAGGGTTATCGGCACCTTAGGGACGGGAATCACGAGACGGCGATCCGTGTGTTCCGATTGAACACGGAGATCTTTCCCGGCTCTTCCAACGTGTGGGATAGCCTTGCGGAAGGCTACATGGAGTCGGGTCGGACGGACTTGGCGATTCTAAACTATGAGAAGTCCCTTGAGCTCAATCCCCATAACGAAAACGCAAAGAAGATGCTCCGCAATCTCAGGTGATCCCTGCGCCGTAGGCCGCAGAACCGTACAAACGTCGGGAGAGAGCGGAACCCATGCGGCATCCGTCCGTCCCGTCCGGCGTTGCCGCCTCGGTGCAAGCCTCCTCAGCGGTCGGCGGTCGGCTGAAGGCCTGTAGGGCCTCAGAAGGCCGGGCAGAGGGCAGTGACTTCACGATGAGTTTCCGCCACCGGCCGCTTGTGTGTGATTCAGCGCACTGTTTTCGGGCCGCGACACGGAACGACCCTCACATGCGGCAGTCCGCCAGCTTCCTCATCAGTATGTTCTGCAGGTTGTTGACTTGCCATGCCGATTTGGGCGAGTACCTGTTGACGATGAAGGAGAAGATCAGAACTTCCCCGTCGTCGCGCAAGACATAGCCCGACAGGGCTTTGACCCTGTTAATATAGCCCGATTTGGCGTATATCCTGGCGTTATGCCGTTCGCCCCTGAGCCGCTTCTTGAGCGTGCCCTCCGGGTCGCCCGGCACGGCCAGCGACCCGACGTAAGCGTCTCGATCAGGCGACCGGTACATGCTTTCCATAACCTTGACGAGAGCGGTCGTGCTGATCCTGTTCTCGTGAGAGAGCCCACAGCCGTCGTCCATAACCACCGTTTCGCTCAGGAGCCCGTGGCTCGTGAGGATCTCACGCACGGCCGCGATCCCGTTTTCGAAAGTGCCCTTCCCGTGGCTCCTGGCGCCCAAGTACTTGAGAAGCGTGTCCGCGTAGAAGTTCTGCGATTTGCCGTTTGTCACCTTGAGAGTAGTAGCCAGATCTTGTGAGCCGTATTCCAGCAGGAGCCGCATGTTGCCGTAGTCGGGCGTCCCTTCCGCCCGCAGGACAGCGTATGGTCGGATGCCGGCTTCGCACAGGCGATCGTAGAAAACCGTCCCGGCAAAGAGACCGGGATCATCAATCGCCACCCCGGCGCTATAGCCCTTCGATCCGGCGCCTATCTTGCCTCCCAGGTATATCTCCCTGCCCTTGCGGCTGATGACGATGTGGTCGGTGCTCCTCCCGGACACCGTCTTGCACTCGTTGCGGACCGTGACGTACTGCGTTGGGGGTTCGAAATCGAACTCCGCCGGGGCGCCGAGCGAAGTGGGCTCGACCGTAAGCTGAATGCAGCTGTCATTGAGCGAGAGCGCCCCGATTCCCGCCGCGTACCACCTGTGCTTCTGGTTCTCAGGCCACGAAGGGTGGAAGAACTCGGTGTCGAACAACGAGTCGTCTATTATCAACCGGCCCGTCATCCGAGTGATTCCGGCGTCCCGTACGGCGCGTACCCACTCGTTCACGATGTGGCACACGTCGCCCCCGTTGAACCGTCCGGAGAGGTTGGGGTCGCCGCCTCCCCGCAGGATTAGATCGCCGTAGAGCACGCCGTCCTTCACTGGACCCGAGGCGTAGAGCCTGGTGGTGAACTTGAAATCGGGTCCGAGCTCGATCAGAGCCGCGGCCGTCACGAGGAGCTTCTGGTTCGAGGCCGGGACGAGCGTCCGGTCGCCGTTGACGTTGCGGATAAAACGGTCCTGGTTGATGCTGTAGACCGTGAGGCCGAAATCGCTGCCTCTGAGGTGCCGGCTTCCGATTATGGCGTCAAGCTCGGCGGACAGCCCCGCCGCCTGGAGCGCCGGGGTTCCGCAGAGCGACAATCCGAATGTCATCGATAGAACGATGCAGGCGCGTATCACTGCGGACAGCCCCGCGTCACATACAAAAGGCTTTCGCGTCATGAGTCCTTCCCGTTCGTTCCTCCCGGTCGAGACGCCGACCCCGGACCAGCCGGCCCGCCTGTTGTTGATCGTACTGTAGTCAACATAGTAGAGGGGGCAGCCCCAAATCAAGTTGAATGGGCCGGCGCGTGCCGATTTCCCGGCATCCCGGGCGGGGCGGAGGAGATGCCCGTTCCGGCCCGCTTTTCCCCGAGAATTCGGGTTCATGAGGTTTCACTGGCATTCACTGCCGAGTTGCGGTAAGAAGGGAGGGTGAGAATACTACTCTATAGCCCTGATAACGGTGTGTCGCGCGGGTTCGTGCCGCATTTGTGGATGTTTCTCCTGCAGTCGCTTACGCCTCCCGGCCACGAAGTGTTCTTGGTGGACGGCAACGCGCGTGCGATGAACGAAGAACAGCTGGTGCGGTTTGCGCGTCGGCGCGGGATCGGGCTCGTGGGCATCGGGGCCATGACCAGGATGATCGCAAAGGCCTACCGCATGGCCGATGCCCTTCGAGCGGCGGGCATACCCGTCGTTATCGGGGGGCCGCACGTCACTGAGTTGCCGGATGAGGCCCTGGGGCGCGACCTTGGTTCGCGCCATGCCGACGCGGTGGCCGTCGGAGAGGCCGATGAGACATGGCCTCTGATAGTCCGAGATGCCGCGAACGGCCGTCTGGAGGATCTTTATCGGCAAGAGCCCGATTCAAATGGAGGCAACGGCAAGCCGGATCTCAGGTCTTATCCGGACATTCCATGGGATACGCTTGATCTTGCGCAGTTTAATCATATACCGCGGTTCCTGCGGCCGTTGATGACCCGCGTGGGAGCCGGGTGGAGGACTTTTCACCTTATTCCTTTGGAGACGGGCCGTGGGTGCCCTTACGGCTGTGAGTTCTGCACCGTCACCGGCTTTTTCGGAAACTCGATCCGCTTTCGCACCAATGAGAGCGTCGTAAACGAGTTGATCCGCCTCAAGGCCCGGGCCCGGCGAGAGAGAGGGCAAGTGGGGGTGTTCTTCGTTGACGACAATCTGGCCATCAACATCAACCGGACGAAATCCCTGCTGCGTGACATCATCTCGGCCGGGGCGCAGATTCCCTGGGTCGGGCAGATCAGCGCCAACTTGCTGTTTGACGAGGAGTTGTTGGATCTGATCGCGGAATCCGGCGGCAAATGGATCTTCATAGGGATGGAGTCGGTGGATCCGGTCAACCTGGCCGACGTGAAGAAGGGATTCAGCAAGCCCGGTGAGTACCGCACGGTGCTGGAGCGGCTGGCTCAACGCAACATCTTCGCCATTACTTCGTTCATTTTCGGCATGGACAACGACACTCCGGGGGTGGCCGAGCGGACGCTCAACGAGATTCGGGGCTGGCCGCCCGGGCTGCCCGTATTCGGTCAACTGACCCCGTTTCCCGCGACGCCGCTCTACGATCGGCTGGAGAAAGCCGGGAGGCTTGCGCGCCCGAGGCACTGGATGGATTTCGCTCCCTTCGAGATGGCGCATGAGCCGATGAAGATGACGATCCCCGAAGTGAGGAGGGAGATAGACCTGGCTTGGTCGTCATCGTACAGTCCGGAGAGAAACGAGCGGGCGCTTGACTCGATAGGCGACAAACCGGTCGGCTACCGCATCTATCATCTTGTGGCGCGGCTTCTATTTCGCAGCATCTACTTCCCGTCGGAGGGAAGGTGGTCCTGGGCTAGAGCGGTCCTCGGCAATCGGCGCGCGATATACCGTGTCGCGAGAGACGTGCTTGCCGCTTGGAAGCCGAGGCGGGCGGGGAAGAGGCCGAGGACGCGAGGTGTGAGGGCGGAATAGGGCCATTTCGTATGAAGTCGAGATGGAAGTAGGATTCGAAGTACATGGACGGATCTCAACTTCTGAAACGCCTGGATGCGGCATGGGACGCCCTCAAGGCCTCATACGCCGGTCTCTCGGACTCGGATATGACCGAGCCCGGCGTCACGGGATCTTGGTCGGTCAAAGACATCATCGCGCACGTGACCACGTGGGAAGACGAGTCGCTGAGGCACCTGCCGCTCATCCTCGCGGGCGAGAAGACCCCTCGGTACTCCGTAACTTACGGCGGCATTGATAGCTTCAACGCCCTGAGGACGGAGGAGAAGCGGGACTTGTCGTTCTCCGAGGTGCTGCGGCAAAGGGACCGGACGCACCGACGGCTCATCCGCTTCATCCGGACGGTCCCGGAAGACCAACTGAATCGCGAGACGAGCTTCCGCCGCCGCCTGCGGCTTGACACTTACGGTCATTACCCGAAACACGCCGAGGCCATACGCAAGTGGCGGGAGCGGCGCGCGGCGGGATGAGCGAACGCCGGATAGGACCATTCCGGAAGCGGGCGTGCGGACCCGTTGGTCGGCCCGGCAGCCTACCCACTCCGTAGCTCGCTTCACGACAGGCCCCAGGGCGAAGGTCCGAATCGTCGGGGTAGAGAGCGAGCCCATCCTGTCAACCGTTGATACGGTTTTGGGAGTGGTTCGGTCTAACAGGTCATAAACAAACGGGTTGGACACGATGCTAGGAGCGCGACCCAGGCTTGAGCCCGCTCGATCCGGCCCTTCGGAAGGAGCTCATCCCGCTGGGCCATAGCTCCGTCCCGCGACGCGGGACGGAGCCCGCCGCCCTCAAGCGCCTACCGCCTGCCGGGGCCGACAGCCCACCCCTCAAATCTCCCCACACTTTTCTCTAGGTCGCATAAGCCCTTGCCGATAAGCGAGATTGAGCCCGGGGGGCGGTCTGGACTCCTCTTCCGGGGTAGGGCGGTGCGGGAGTCGCAACGGCTTCCAAACGATCCACGACGATGTGCGTACGTTGCGTCATCGTATTGCGATATGTGCTCTTTGCACTGGAAACGATTGCGGCCGGCGGCGGATCTAAATAGATGGGGAAAGGCGACTCCGAACTAAGCGGGCACACAAAGCCTAGGGGCCACTCAGAACGGAGGGATGGCGAAATGGAACAGCACGGCAGCGGAATAGTCTCTCTCGTTCAGAAGATGCACGACAAAGACACGTTCTTAGATCTTAACTGGACGGGAACGTTCCAGGATTACCTGGATCTGGTTTGCGGCAACCCAAAGGTCGCGAGGAGCGCCTTTCAAAGAATCTACGACATGGTGCTCTCACACGGCTACGAGGAGTACGTCGACAATAAGAAAAAGATCATAAGATATAACTTCTTCAAGGACGAGCGTTACGGCGGCAAGGACGCGATCTTCGGTTTGGACGTTCCGCTGATGAGGCTCGTCAACTTCTTCAAGGCGGCGGCCAAGAAGTACGGAACGGAACGAAGGGTGCTGCTGCTGCACGGCCCCGTTGGAAGTTCCAAGAGCACGATAGTGCGTCTCTTCAAGAAGGGATTGGAGGATTACTCGAAGACGAAGGACGGGGCGCTCTACACGTTCGGGTGGCGGATGAGCGAGGGCGGAGACTACGTCGACTGTCCCATGCACGAGGAGCCGCTGCACCTGATTCCGGAACAGATGAGAGAGACCGTGATGGCCGAGGTCAATAGCTCGCTTTCGGAGGAGGATCAGATCGTGCTGGAAGGCGAGCTGTGTCCGAGCTGCCGAAGGAACTACGAGGAGCTCTTCCGGAAATACGAGGGCGACTGGTCCAAGGTGATGGAGCACGTACAAGTGAGGCGTGTCGTCCTGTCGGAGAAAGACAGGGTCGGCATAGGCACCTTCCAACCCAAGGACGAGAAGAACCAGGACTCCACGGAGCTCACCGGAGACATCAACTACCGGAAGATCGCCGAGTACGGCACGGATTCCGACCCTCGGGCGTTCAACTTCGACGGGGAATTCAACGTCGCGAACCGCGGCATCGTGGAGTTCATCGAGGTGCTGAAGCTCGACGTCGCGTTTCTCTACGATCTCCTGGGCGCGTCGCAGGAGCACAAGATCAAGCCCAAGAAGTTCGCCCAGACTGACATAGACGAAGTCATCGTGGGTCACACGAACGAGCCGGAGTACAAGAAGCTCCAGAACAACGAGTTCATGGAGGCGCTGAGGGACAGGACCGTCAAGATAGACATCCCGTACATCACGAAGCTAAGCAACGAGCGGAGGATCTACGAGCGCGACTTCAATCCGTCCAGGATAAGGGGCAAGCACATCGCGCCTCACACCATAGAGATGGCGGCCATGTGGGCCGTTCTTACGAGGCTCGAGCAGCCGAAGAAGGCGGATCTCACGCTCATCCAGAAGCTCAAGCTCTATGACGGGAAGATGATCTCCGGTTTCACGGAGGACAACGTCAAGGAGCTGAGGAAAGAGACACAGAGAGAGGGCATGGAGGGCATCTCTCCCAGGTACGTGCAGGATAAGATATCGAACTCCCTTGTGAGCGACGCGAGCGAGACGTGCATCAACCCGTTCATGGTCTTGAACGAGCTGGAGTCCGGGCTCAAGCATCACTCGCTCATTACGAGCGATGAGCAGAGGAAGCGCTACGCGGAGCTCCTGTCCGTGGTCCGGGAGGAGTACGACAACATCGCGAAGAACGAGGTCCAGCGAGCCATATCGGCCGACGAGGAGGCCATCAAGAAGCTCTGCGCCAACTACATAGACAACATAAAGGCGTACACGCAGAAGGAGAAGGTCCGGAACAAGTACACGGGCCGGGATGAAGAGCCGGACGAGAGGCTCATGAGGTCCATCGAGGAGAAGATCGAGATCCCCGAGAGCAGAAAGGACGACTTCAGGCGCGAGATCATGAACTACATCGGAGCGCTGGCCATCGAGGGCAAGACCTTCGATTACAAGACGAACGCCAGGCTTCAGAAGGCGCTCGAGCTGAAGCTCTTCGAGGACCAGAAGGACTCGATCAAACTGAGCACCCTGATCTCCAGCGTGGTTGATAAGGAGACACAGGAGAAGATAGACGTCGTCAAAAGCAGGATGATTCGGAACTACGGGTACTGCGACGTCTGCGCGACGGACGTTCTAAACTACGTGGCCAGCATCTTCGCCAGGGGCGACGCCAAGAGTTAATCGCGGCCGGAGGGGGTGCCGCCGGGCCATGAGTCGGCGGCGCCGGCCGTCCCATGCACCGGCGGGGACGCAGTCAAGGGTCGCCGCCGCTGCCTTGTCGGCCCCACGCGCCGGCAGCGGGCAAGAGAGGTCCATGGTGTTAGACCATGATCCTGAAGATCGAGAAGGACCATAGCCGCTTCAGACAGATCGTGCGGGGCAAGATCAAGAAGGAGCTCAGAAAGTACATCTCCCAGGGAGAGATGATCGGGAGAAGGGGAAAGAACGTCATCAGCATCCCGCTTCCCCAGATCAACCTGCCTCACTTCCGCTATGGGCAAAAGAGCGTCGGGGGCGTGGGCCAGGGTGAGGGCGAGCCCGGCACTCCGCTTGGTCCCGCCGACGGAGACGGCGCGGGCGGCGCCGGTGAGGCCCCGGGGCAGCACATTCTTGAGGTGGACGTCACCCTCGAGGAGCTCGCACAGATACTGGGTGAGGAGCTTGAGCTTCCCAACATCGAGCCCAGGGGCAAGAAGAACATCGTCGAGGAGAAGCAGCGCTACTCGGGCCTTCGGCAGGCGGGGCCGGAGTCGTTGCGCGTCTTCCGCCGCACGTTCAAAGCCGCCCTGAAGAGGCAGCTCATCTCCGGGACGTACGATCACGTCAACCCCATAATCGTACCCATACGCGAGGACAAGCGCTATCGCTCCTGGAAAGTCACTCAGAACCCGGAGAGCAACGCGGTAATCATCTACATGATGGACGTGTCGGGATCCATGGGAGACGAGCAGAAGGAAATGGTCCGCATCGAGTCCTTCTGGATCGATACGTGGCTGAGGTATCAATACAACAACATAGAGACGCGTTACATAGTCCACGACGCGGCCGCCTACCTTGTGGATCGCGACACTTTCTATCACGTCAGGGAGAGCGGCGGCACGAAGATATCCTCCGCCTATCATCTGTGTAAGAGGCTCATCGACGCCGAGTTCCCGCCGGTGGAGTGGAACATCTACGCGTTTCACTTCTCAGACGGCGACAACTGGGGCGGAGGGGACACGGAAGAGTGCATGAAGGTCCTCGACGAGGGGCTTGTGCCCATCGTCAACCTATTCTGCTACGGGCAGGTGGACAGCCCCTACGGGTCCGGACAGTTCATCAAAGACCTTGAGACGAAGTTCCCCGAGACGGAGAACGTGATAACGTCCGAGATCAAGGACAAGGACCACATCTACGACTCCATAAAGACCTTCCTTGGAAAGGGGCGATAGCCATGACACCGGGCCCCGACCTTAAGAAAATGACCGAAGAAATCGCGGCCATAGCCAGAAGCTACGGGCTGGACTTCTTCGACACGATCTTCGAGGTCGTTGACTTCGAGCAGATGAACGAGGTCGCGAGCTACGGAGGCTTCCCAAACCGGTACCCTCACTGGCAGTTCGGGATGGAATATGAGCGCATCAGCAAGGGCTACCGCTATGGGCTTCAGAAGATCTACGAGCTTGTGATCAACAACAACCCCTGCTACGCGTACCTGCTCGAGTGCAACGACGTCGTTGACCAGAAGATGGTGATCGCCCACGTCTACGCGCACTCCGATTTCTTCAAGAACAACGTGTGGATGTCCAAGACGGACCGCAAGATGGTCGACGAAGTGGCCAATCACGGGGCGAGGGTGAGGCGCTACGCGGAGAGATTCGGCCTGGAGGCGGTGGAAGGCTTCCTCGACCTTTGTCTGTCGATAGACGACTTGATCGACCATCACTCGCAGTTCATAGCGAGGAGGCAGAAGGGGCCGGGGAAGAGGGACGACGGCGACGGCGAATCCGGGGGAATCAGGAAGATCAGAAGCAAGCCGTACATGGACAGGTACATAAACCCTCAGGAGTTCCTCGACCGGCAGAAAAAGAGCCTGGAGGAATCGCGCAGGAAGAGGTCGAAGCTCCCGCAAGATCCGGAGAAGGACGTGCTGCTCTTCTTGATCGAGCACGCGCAGCTCTCGAAATGGCAGAGGGATATACTGTCCATAGTCCGGGAGGAGAGCTACTACTTCGCGCCCCAGGGGCAGACCAAGATCATGAACGAGGGCTGGGCGACGTTCTGGCATTCGAGGATCATGACGCAGAGGTGCCTGACCGATCCCGAGGTCGTGGATTACGCGGACCGGCACTCCGGAACCGTCGGCAGCAGACCGGGCCATTTGAATCCCTACAGGCTGGGTCTCGCCCTCTTTCGGGACATCGAGGATCGCTGGAACAGGGGGAGGTTCGGCAAGGAATACGAGGAGTGTGAGGACCTCGCCGTCAGAAAAAGCTGGGATCTGGGTCTCGGCCTTGGGACGGAGAAGATATTCGAGGTCAGGAAGCTCTATAACGACGTGACCTTCATAGACGAGTTCCTTACCGAGGAGTTTTGTCGCGAGCAGAAGCTCTTCACTTTCAGTTACAACGAGAAAGCGAAGCAGTATCAGATCGCCGAGAGGAGCTTCGCGGACATCAAGAGGCAGCTTCTCTTCGCATTGACGAACTTCGGCCGGCCCTTGATCTATGTCGAAGACGGAAACTACGAGAACAGGGGAGAGCTCTATCTGACTCACAGGCATGAGGGCGTGGACCTTCAACTGGATGAGGCGAAGGAGACAATAAAGAACGTGCAGAGGATCTGGGGAAGGCCGGTCCATCTCGAGACGGTGGTTGAGGGCAAGAAAAAGATCTTCAGCTACAACGGTCGTGAGGAGAAGGAAAAAGAGGCTGCCTGAGGCGGCTGAAGAGTTACGAGAAGAGTTGAATTCGCGTCGGTCGGCCGGGGCATCGACCGAACGGTCCGCCCCGGTGCACGAACCGTTAAGCGTGATCGTTCCGGCAAGTGAGGCCCCGGGCCCACATGGTCGGATAACGATCCAAAGGAGGGATAAGCCATGAGCCTGGGAAGGAAACTGGCCGGCGGGCTCAAGGACCTGCAGGGATCAAGCGGCACAAAGTCGGGCGGCACAATCGAGGCCCATGAAGGCGACTGTCGAGCGAAGGCCCGAGCCCGGGAGCTCGACAGGCTTGCAGTCGCCCTCGATGAAGTTGAGGTGTGGACTACTCTCCCGAGGCCCGCCGCCGAGGAGGCGCGCGGGGTTGTTGAGAAGCAGTCCCGCCGGATCGAGGAGCGAATCGGGTATCTCACCGAGGGCCTTAAGACGATTGAGTTCGATCGAGCCGACGGAGTGTTGCAGATGAGGAGCGCTCAGGCATTTTCCGACGGTTCGGAGCGGGAGTACTTCGAGCTTTACCTGGACGGCGGTTGGAAGGCCGTTCTCCGGAGGTACAAAGGTTCGGACGAGGGGCACGGCCGGCAGGCCGTCTCCATGAGCCTAACGATGGAAGTGCTCGAGCGATTGGTGAACGATCTCTCGGCGATTCTCACGGATCGCGCCTCCTAGCCTCGATTCGGCAAAAAGAAGCGAGACATCGAATGACTCCGCCCCCCGGTACGGGCGCTTCGGACGTCATGCCAACGGACCGTGGCCCTACATTCGGTGGGCTGATGCATTGCGTCGTGAAAAGGCGACCGCCGGCGTCGTGCCGGCAAAACAAGGCATGAAGGTCGCCATAGGCCGACCAATCGAGATCGGCTCTTGTCTTCCGAATTCAATCGATCAGCGCGCCGTCCGTCATGTCTCGGCTTGGAAACTACAGCCTGGAGAATTGCCGCTCCTGCTTGACGCTTGGCTCGGCGCCGCGGACCCCGCCCGTTATTCTCACTTCCCCGGCCCCGGCCGGATCGGCGAGGTCCATCGTTGGCCCCTCGACCAGAGGCATTCCTTCAGCGTCTTTCGTTACCCTGACGATAGGCCGCATGTAGTCTTCTTCTCTTCTCTCCACTACGATCGCCTCTTCGCCGGTGTTCAGACTGACGGTTGATCCGGGCGAGAACAGGTCGAGCATCCGGAAGAATCTCTTGAGCAGCGTCGGTTCGAAGTGTGTGCCCGAGTCGGCCTGCATTCTGACCGCCACCTCTTCGGCCGACATCTTCTCGGAGTAGGGTCGCAACGTGCGCATCGCGTCGAAGGCGTCGGCAATCGTGGTCATATGGGTGCAGATGTTCAACTCGCGCCGGTTCTTGACCTTAGGATAGCCCGTGCAGTCGTATCTCATGTGATGTTCAAAAGCAACCATGACGGACAGATCGGATGAACCGGGCATCGCTCGGAGCATCTCGGCCCCGTAGACGGTGTGCTTCTTCATCAGCTCAAACTCTTCCGCCGTGAGCCTTGTCGGCTTTCTGATGATTTCAGCGGGGATGCGCTGTTTCCCGATATCGTGCATCAGGGCGGCAAGCCCAATCTCATTGAGAAGATCCTCGCTCAAGTTCATGCCACGAGTCTGTCCGAGGGTAAGCACGCACACGTTGACGATGTGAGTGAAGGTGTAGTCGTCGTGGCTCTTGATATTCAACAGAGTCGAGAGCTCCGTCGATTCCGAGTTGACGAGCTCCATCACGTCGGCGACGATCCCGCGGCCCTTGTCCAGGTCCAGGCCCCCCTCGCCCGCCTCCTTGTATAGCTGCGAAATGACGTCCGCTCCCTTGCTGAGAAGCCTGCCGGGGGTCGTCGTCCCCGTAGTTCGACCGGCATGGGGGGCGGTCGGCGATTCCCAACCCGCGAGGGCCAGACGCCCCACCGTCACCCCGGATGCACCGAGATTCTTCAAGTACCGCCCGGGACCCGGCTCTTTGATCTCCTCCGGACTCGCGGTAAGGAGACCGACGAGGGCGCTGAGGTCCGTCTCATTAAATCCCTTGAGCAGAGTGACGGAAGTCAGATCTCTGTCCCTGAGCCGTTGCTTGAGATCCGGGGCAAGTGCCGAGGACTTGTGCAGGACGGCGCCCTGTATGAGCCAGTCGTCTTCCAGCAAGCCCACGTTTATTTCAGACCTTCTCTCCAGAAGTGAAGCCGCGGTCTCTTTGAGAGAAGCGAAAGAGCGTTTGAGTATCGAGTGTTCCGTCGGGTAGAAAAGGCGGTTTCTAGCCGCGGCCGAGAGATGTCTTACGAGGGCCTCCGCCGTCTTGGTCTCGGATGCGTCCAATGCCGTGGGCTTCTTGGTCTGCTGCGTCACGGAGGGAACTCCCCCTTTCCGTCCTGATTCACTCCGTCATCGATCACGCGATCGAGATCCGTATCCGATGGATCCTGCAAGTCGGTCGCCCCCTCTGGGGAAGGCCTTTGCGGGCGACTGAGCGCCCAGGTGCAGGCTTCTCTCACCTGCCTGTTGTATCCAGAGGTGTTCCTTTGCAGGACGAGAAGAGCTTCGTCGCCGCCGATGTCCCTGAGCGCCGACGCGACGTCCCTCCTCAAGGCCGGCTTGGCGTCGCTGAAGGCGAGAAAACGCCTCGTCAGCAGCTTCTCGAGGTGGGGCACGGCATCGGAGCTTCCTATCTTGCCGAGCGCGACAGCGGCTTGGCGCGCCTCAGATATTCTCCTTCCGAAGAGGTCCTGTTTCCTAAGCGATTCCAGGAGAATCGGAACGGCGTGTTGCGCCCGTGCCTCGCCCAGAGATGCCGTTGCCAGGAGAGCCAGGTGCCGGTTGGTGCCGGCCATCAACCGTTCGATGGCATTCCGCGCGGCGGGTGCGTGAGACGAAGCGAGAGCATTGACTATTTCCCGCTGGGCGCCGCCCTCGCAGTTGTGGAGTGCCCAAATCATGGCTTCGACAGCCTCGGGCGTGCATAGAAGTGAGAGGACTTTGAGCACTCTCCTTCTCTTCCGAACCGGGTTCGACAAAAGGAAGTCCTTGCTTGCTTCGGATGCCCGCTCGGAGTGAGACGCCAGGTATCGGATTACCTCGGGATTCTGAGCCGCCTCGTCGGATCCGGCCACGACGCTCCACACGCTCGGGCAGACTTCGGCTCCGAAGGCTTGAAGCATTGCCTTCAACGACCCGGCGGTCTTCTTGCCCCCCAAGATCAGTCTCTTGATCGCGGGTTCGGCGTACTCTCCGGCCGCCATTGTCTTGAGGCAGTCCCGCAATAGGGCCCTTCGCTCCGGGTCCGGGGCGGCTCCTTCGGAAAGGTCCTCCGCAAGATCGGACACTAGCTCCGCCGGGAGATCCGAATTGCCCGCCTTGTTCAGCTCCTCACAGGCTTCTTTGATGTCGTCAAGAGTCCGAGCAGACTCTCCCGGATCCTCATGAACGCGGAGGAGATCGACAAGGAACCGTCCCTTGAACTCCAGCCTTCGGTGGGGATCCAGCGTTCGGATTGCCTCCTTGAGTACCTCGATCCCTTCCGAGTCCTCATCTTCGGGGTCCAGCGAGGCCTCTCCTATCTCCTGCAGCATAGACACGTAGTCGGATCCCAGGAACCTCCCTTCGGACTCGGTCAGCACGAGATCTTCCACCGCTTCGTAGACTCGCTCAAACTGCTCCGTCTCGGACGGATCGCCCTCGCTCATCTCGCGCTCCAGCTCTTCCAGTAGCTCTCGTCTGCGGCTTCGCGCCCCGGCTACTCTCCGAAAGACCGAGGACAGTCTCGACTTGTTCAATCTCTGGGAGTCTACGAGAGCGGAGAGCAGACGGAGCTTTGCGTTCGGCGGGAGGTTGTCCGTCATCTTCTGGATGAGGTCGTCTCCCGTCCTGCCGTGAGTGACCTCGGTCTCGGCGAGGCGGGCCATGACCTCCGGGTCCATCTTGGCCACTATCTCGGCGAGGTTCGACATCCCTCGATCGAGCCGGGTTCCCTCCAGGCCTTCCATTCCTTTGCACGTCTTCGCAAGCCCCCTCGCAACCTCTGCATTGGGGTCGCCCGCGGAGTCGGAACATGCTCTGACCAGCTCGCTGGTCATCTCCTCCAGGGCCGCCGTGTCCCCGGATGACCTGACGATCAGCTCCCGGGCCTCGTCGGAGAGCTCATCGCCGTCGGAGAGAAGGTGGTGCGTCACAAGCGCTTTCCACATGTCGCGCGGGTTGTCGATTCCAGAGAGCATCTCCTCATCTGAGACATGCCTAAGGGCGCTGCCATAGTCGATCCACCTGAGCTCGATGTGCGGCATAATCGACTCAGTGTCGTGAAGTGGTGAATCCGCTGAAGCGAAGTCCTCGGGATCCATGCTGAGAATCTCAAGCAGGTTCTCGACTTCCTCTTCCGTTACGCCTGGCCTGAAAATGATTCCCGTGAGGTTCCTCAGCTTTAGATGCTTAGCGAAGCTGCGCAGGGGGCGCTTGCCTTCTCCGAATGAACGCCCCCGAAAAAGCAGCGTGTCCCCGGTCGAGCCGATTGTGATTTCTCCCATGTCGTTCAGAGTGGAATCGAGTAGTGTCCCGAACTTGGCCAGCGGGGGGGCGACCGCGCTGTGGCCCTTGGGGTAGAAGCTTCTGAGCTTGAGGGCGTTATTCAATTGGCCGATCAGATCTTCCAGACCGGACCAAACCTCAGGATCGAGATCCGGCTCATCCGGTATGTCTTCCGCCGAGCCGTGGGGCTCGCTGTGAGCTGTTCCGCTCGGCATCCCCCGCGGGGGATCATCCGGGATGTCCCGGAGGCAACAGCCCGCCTGTTCTTCCGGGTCTGTCGTATCGGAAGTGTCCGCCCCCTCGGACAAGAGGGGCTCTTCCGGGCGTAAGTCAGGGCCGCCGGGCTCGTTCTGATGAGTCTTCGCTGGTTCAGACTCAGTCCCGTGAGAGTCGCCCCTGATGGTCCCGAGGTCGGCAGTGGGTTCTTCCATGTTCCGTTTCATTGCGAGTCGGCTTCCTGAGCCAAAAGAGCGTTGCGGGGACCCGGTCGATCCGGCGCCCTACCGGTCCAGCTAGGGGATACCGGCGCCGGTCTTCCTCGCCTAGGAGCGCCCAAGGCGTGGTCCGTTGCGTGCACGCCGCGCCGACGTGATAAGCGACCTTATCAGCGTCGCCAGCGGAAGAGCGATTTGAGCGCCGTGAGGGTCCTTTTTGGACCGCCCAAGAACCGGCGCCGACGGCCCCCGGAGATTCCATTGGACTGCGGGAGTTTGCCATATATATCGGCTGGAAGCCTTGCCTTCTCAAGCTTTGGGGGCTATGCAGGGTCGAAGACGGTCCGCCGGCCCGGACATCGCGGATCCCGGTAGTGGGCCCGTTTCGGCAAGGCCGATGGTCGCTCAGCATACGCGGACGAAGGTCTCCCACCCTCCCCGAGCCCGCTTCGCCGAGCTGACTGCGGCTCGCCGCAGTGGATCTCGGCTCGCTCCTGCGCAAGGGTCTCTACGAGAGACACTTCGTCCGCCCGTTGGATCAAAGCCCTGAGCGTCAAACTCACCTAGGGCCCCACGGCCTGAGATGTTGACAAATGCCGCTAAATATGGTAGATTAACGGGGTTCCACTCAAACGGGGATTGTCGGCGGCTCTCGATTCCGCATCCGCCGATTCGGTTCCGCCAAGATCTCCCCTCGACGCTACGGTCCCTGGCCGCCGCGCGCGGTCGGACAGAGGGGAGGTCCTCCATGCCCAGGTACTCCGGGAGCTTCGAGAGAAAACTCAGAGACTGTCTCGGTATCACCCGCGTAGGAACGCTCGCCGCGGCCACGTCGCTTGCGATGGCCGGCGAAGGCGCCGCCAGGCCGTTACGTGTTCCGGTGGATGAAATCTTGCCGAACGGGGATTTGAGAGAATACGACCTGAACAACGATGGCCGCGATGATCTGCGGCTGGAATGTCTGGGGGACGACTGGTACTTGTATGCGCTGGACTATACGCCTCCCGGCACCACGGGCAATACGGTACCGGCTTATGTCTTCATGGACTCGGGTATGCTTTATGTCCACGCTCACGAGGCCGGGGATGTCGTGCCGTCCGTTGCGACCGACATGGCCCAAAGCGGCCCGCTCAATTACATAGACACCGGCCCGTTCTACAACCAGTCGGCTCCGCGGTTCGCCGGGCTCTATCTGTGTCTCGGGGACACTACGGGGGGAGTCGATCCCACGAGACACTTTGCTTGGGCGGAGTTGAATGTAACGCCGCTCTTTGATCTCGAAGTCACTGCTTTCGGCTATGAGACAAAGCCGGACACTCCAATCATCGCGGGATCTGAGTCGGTCCCGGTGGGCGGGCTTGTTCCGTTGAGCCTCGGGCTGCTCGCGGCCGGAGCATGGATGGCGAGAAGACGGTTGAGCTCCGAGTGACATGACCCGAGGTGGAATCGATCCGACACCCGGGTCTCCTCCGCCCGCAAAACGCCTCCTTTTGGTTGGTTGGGAAGGCGCCGACTGGCGTCTGATAGCGCCGCTGATAGAATCCGGCTGCCTTCCCCACCTATCCGATCTTATCAACCGCGGCGTCATGGGGAGCATTCTGAGCCCTCTCCCCATGGTCTGCCCGATCGTATGGACATCCATCGCGACCGGCGTGCTCGGCGACAAGCACGATATCTTAACGCCCGTGGAGCCGGACGGCAGGGGCGACGTTCGTCCCGTTCAGAGCACGTCCCGCCGGCGCAAAGCTATCTGGAACATCCTCAACCAAAGCGGTCTTCGGAGCGTCGTCGTAGGTTGGCCGGTTACCCACCCGGCGGAGCACATCAACGGCGTGGTCGTCTCGGATCGTTTTCCCCACACATCCGGACCGGCGGAAGAGCTCTGGCCGGCGGATGGTCACACAGTGCACCCCGGCAGTTTGCTCGAACAAGTCATGGATCTTCGGGTAAGGCCGCGAGATCTGAGCTACGAACAGCTTGCAGAGTTTGTGCCGAGGCTCAGCGAGATCGATGCAACAAAGGATCCTCGAGTCGGAGCTATCGCGACGCTTCTTGCTCAATCGGCCTCGGTTCAGAACGCGGCAACCTGGGTTGCCGAGCACGAGCCTTGGGATTTTATGGCGGTCTACTACGGCTTGCTTGGCGGATTGTGCCACAGCTTCATCAAGTATCACCCGCCTGTCAAAGACAGCGTGGACAAGAAATACGCCGATCTCTTCGGCAAGGTCGTAGAGACCGGCTACAGGTTTTGTGACATGATGCTCGGCCGTCTGGTGCAACTTGTCGAGCCGGACACACACGTGTTCTTGGTATCGGACCACGGCTTCTACAGAGATCCGATTCCCGTCGCGGCCAAGTCCTTCGAGCGACGCCCGCACAAAGACAAATCCGGAGTGCGCTTCGCTTCCCTCAGGTATCACCGCCGCGACACGGTGTTCTGCGCCGCGGGCCCGAATATGAAGGCAGACGAGTTGGTCTTCGGCGCGGAGTTAATCGACGTCGCCCCGACAATCCTGGCCTCCTTTGGCCTTGCGGTCCCCGAGGACATTGATGGGAAGGTCCTCAAAAGCCTGTTCTTGGAGCCCCCTGAGCCAAAGTCAGTCTCCGGCTACGAGCCTTACTCCACAGACGACGGGATTCACAACCGTGAGTTGACGGAAGACACTTGGGCGGCCCAGGCAATTGTTGAGAATCTGTCGGCGTTCAGCCTTGTGAGCCTGGCCGGCGAGGCGGCCATCGCGCTTGAGATATGTGCTAGGCAGCGGCTTGTGCATTTGGCGGACATATATGTGTCTCAGAAGAAGTTCGAGGACGCTCTCGATGTTTCCAGAAAGCTGTCTGAGCTTGACGATTCCTTCTTGACGCGGGTCCCGGTTGTCGAGTGCCTGATCAATCTCAACCGAATGGCCGAGGCGGAAGCCATGATAAGCGGAATGGGGGCCCTGGCCCCGGACGCTCCTCTAACGCTGTTGCTCTGGACCAGATATCATACACAGTGCGGGAATCTCAAGTCGGCTCGGGATTATCTGGAGAAAGCCGAGAGTGTGGATACTCATACCGCGAACTACCCCATGCAGTTGGGTTGGCTGGCCGCGGGCCTGGAGAGATGGGAATCTGCGGAGAAACTGTTCAGGCGGGCCCTCGACCGTGATCCCGATTTTGCCCAGGCACACGACGGCCTCGGCGTTGTCCTGCTTAGAAAGGGTTTGGTCGAGGATGCCGTCCGCCACCATGAGCAGGCCGTCCGCTTGCTCTACAACCGCAGCGAGGGACACGTTAACCTCGCCGAGTCCCTGATCGCCGCGGGGGAACCGGCCGGCGCGATCAGGCATCTAGAGACGGCTCTGGATCTGCGGCCGGAGGGCGCGCGCGCCCTGAGATTGCTGGAAAGGGCGAAGCGGCTTGAGGCTGAGGCGGACCAAGGGGGGAAAAGCGGCTGAGACGTTCTGCGGTTCAAAGGTCACGGGCTGTCTCATGGCGGAGAAAAACTGAAGGGGCAATCAGCCGTAGCGACTAGTCGGGTTCGGGTTCGAGAGCAGTTCTGCCGCGAAGGGGCTTGACGAGTCGTAGAGCTCATTGCCGAAGGATTGAGCGCAAGTGCGGACCGGAGTGCTTGGAGAAATCTCGTGAGATCGTTTGAAATCCCCAAGGAGCGATGGCTGGAGACGGAGTCCAAGCTGACGGGGCGGCTCGACGAGATCGAGAGCCTCAGGCGCTCGTTTCCCGAGGTGCGGAAACGCCTGAAAGAAGTAGTCGAACGGCTTCGCAGGCTAGACATAGGCCTTTTCCCCGCTTCCATCGATACGGGAAGAGAGGCGAGATACTCTCCGGTCCCGCAGGCGGAGGCGCTGGCTTTCGCCAGAAGTCACGGCGGGGAATCCTCCGAGGCGGGTTACCGCAAGATGGTCCTGCGCATAACGAAGGAGCACGATAGGATGCGCCTCTCTTGTGATCTCCTCAGAGAGATGCATCTTTGCGTATGCGGTGCCGGCGACCCACACGCCGGACAATGGAAGACAAAAAACAACTATGTTCCGGTCTATCGCGGCCACGACACGTGGTTTGCGAGCCGGCTCACTACGCTTTTTCAGTTTGTGCCCGACTATATGGAGTCGCTTCACGAACGCTTCGGCCGGATGTGGGAGTCGCGTTCCATTGACCCGCTTCTTCTCATCGCGGCGTATTCTCTTGATCTGTTATACATACATCCTTTTTCCGACGGGAACGGGCGCGTTGTGAGGTTGGCTATCTTGCTCCTGCTTCACCAATGCGGTCACTCGATCGGCGGGTTGGGGAGCTTGGAGTCCGCAGTCGCCGGAAGGCGAACGGGGTACAACGAGTCCCTGCTGGCGTCCATGCAAGGGTGGGAGGAGGCGCGTCACGATCTAAGCCATTGGGGGGCGTTTCTACTGCGTTTGATTCGTGATGTCTATGATGAGATCTCAAGACGGACGGATGAGCTGGCGGCCGTGGCGAACCAGGGCACCGCGCTGTCTGAGGCGATAGACGAGATGCCGGGGTCGTTCCGATCGGTAGATTTGAAGTCTCGGCTACCCGGTGTTCCGGAGTACATCACTAGGATCGTTCTCAACCGGATGAGGGAAGCCGGAAGAATTGAAGCCACGGTGCTGGGGCCCGAGGTGGAGTGGCGTAAACCGGCTTCGTTTTGAGGTTGGGTCAAGGCGCTGCTGCTATTGACGGCCGGCCACCGGGGCGGGGTGTCCGCTGAATTCCGGCGACGGCGACGCATGCGGGTAGTATGCGTGAGGCGGATTCAGGGGCTGCGCCTGTCTGCCGGCGCAACGCAATGCCTACGGGATGCGTAAGGTGCCTTCCGAAGTTCCACCTGCCGCCCACGCGACACACCCGGATGAGACGCGGAACGCCCGAACACCCGGCGCGGGACGGGTGCTGCCTACTCCCACTCCATCATGCCCGGGGGCTTCTGTGTGATATCCAACATGACCCTATCCACTTTCCCGAGCGCCATGATCTCCCGGCTTATCTCGCGGAGCTTCGGCTCGTCGATTCTACCCCAGTCTGCGGTCATGGTGTCGGTGCTGACGAGCATCCTTAAGAATATGAGCTTGTCCCAGGGGCCTTCGGTCGGTGAGTCGGTGAGGTCGTAGACCACCCTGTTGATTCCGTCGATTTGATTTGTAATTCGGGAGCTCACTTGCTCCAGCAGATCATCGGCCGGCTTGATCCAGCCGTCATTGTCTCGCATCACCAGGCACAGCGGATGCTCGTATGCCTTGGCGTCGCCCTTTATGCCCACGCTTCGTACGGGGAGAAAGACGGCTGCGGCGGTAGTGGGCCGAAGCCCGGCTTCACGCAACGCTTCCGCGAGAATCTCTCTTGACCGCCGAGCGGCCTCGACACGCCGGTCGGTTTTTCTGCCGACCACTTCGCCGTCAAGGCGGGGGGGCTCTCCGAGCTCGCTTACCACTCCCAACACCGGGAACTTGTGCCAAAGATCAACGTACCACTTCGTGCCTTCCAAAGAGCGGTCAATGACGGCGTCCACTTCGGCCTGCAGGGCAAGCTTCTCCGGGGTGATCTCTCCCAGCACTCGGACGGAGTTGCCGGGGCCGGGGAAGGGCTCCTTCCAAAGGAACTCCCTCGGCATATCGAGCTTGAGCCCCAGTTCTCTCACCTCGTCCTTGTAAAGATCCCTCATGGGCTCTATCAGAGGCAGGGTCTGTCTTTCATCCAGGAGTGAGTTGTGATGTGTCTTAATGACGTCCGCGTTTTTTGTGACGCCGCTCGTTATGAGGTCCGGATATATCGTTCCCTGGCCGAGCACCCAGTCATCGGGGTTGAGCCCCAAGTCCGCGTACACCCTGTCTTTTATCTCAAGAAAGGTCCTCGCCACGGCCTTTCGCTTGGCCTCGGGGTCGGTCAGCTTTCGCACGGCCGCATGGAACTGCTCCGTCGCATTGAGCTGATGGAAGTTGGTGAATCCGAAGGAGTCCATGTGGCCCTTGACCTTCTCCATCTCTCCCCGGCGCAGGAAGCCGTTGTCTATGTGCAGCCCGTAGACCCGCTCCGGCCCCAAAGCCCTGGTCAGAAGCACGAAGGCGACCGTTGAATCGACACCGCCGCTCACGAACAAGAAGACGTTCTTCTCTCCCACTTCCCGGCGAATCTGCTCGATCATTGTCTCGATCGAAGGCGTCGGCGGCACGCGGGGCTCGCATCCGCAGGCTTTTAGAACGAAGTTCCGCAGAATGTCCATGCCCTTCGGTGTATGGTGCACCTCGGGGTGGAACTGCAAACCGTAGAGCTTCTTTTCGGTGTTTCCGATAGCCGCGGTGGGGCAGTCCGAGGTAATGCCGAGCACGCGGAACCCTGGCGGCAGCTTGGCCACCAGGTCCCCGTGGCTCATCCACACGGTCTCTTGCCGGCCCAGACCCTCAAAGATGAGATCCCGCTCCCGCACCGTGAGGACGGCCTTGCCGTACTCGCGCCCGCGGCTCCCCCTGACAACGCCGCCCAGCATACCGACGATCAACTGGTGGCCGTAGCAGAGCCCGAGTATCGGAAGCCCCAGCTTGAATATCCCCGGGTCGGGCAGCGGAGCCCCGGGTTCCTTGACGCTCGCGGGACCGCCGGAGAGCACTATGCCTTCGTAGACGGCCAGCTCGTCGTTGGCTGTCTCGGGCGGCAGCAGCCTGCTGTTTACACCTAGAGCCCGGACCCGTCTCCCGATGAGATGCGTGTACTGTGATCCGAAGTCCAGTACCGCTATTCCGCTTCCCGATCCGCCGGACCGGGGGACCCTGTCTGTAAGTGATTCCTCTTTATGCATAGAAGTTACGGCCCTAACGCATAGGTTGCGACCAATCCTGCTGTTCGTGAAATGGTGAGGTCCTTGCCCCTAAGGTCTTGTCGCTTCGCCGGGATAGGGACTTCCACCGTTCGTGGCAGGCTCGATAGATCCGGAGACTGACTCCATTGTAGAAGCGCGGCGCCGACCAGTCAACGGCGACGGTTCTCCGGGCCGCGGGGTGTCGCCGGCTCGACGACGGCGCCCGCGCATCGACGCCGGCCGACGCTTGCAGAGGGATTCTCCCCGGACGATTGGGGTGTGGAAATACGGGAAAACCAGAAGTGCCGGCCGCTAAGACTCTTCAGGGAGCCTTCCCGTGGGCGCCGGCCGCTTCTCTCGGGCTCCGGCCCTTTGCACGGGGCTCGGGCACGAGCCTTGCAAGTGTCGGGTCCCGTTATCTGTTGGGCAAGAGCTTGAACCGCCGCTGCGGTGGGGATGGATTCGCCATCTGGGATGATGAGGTGGGGAGGAAGGGCCTGCCGCGGCGGTGTAAACCTCGCGACCTCAGCTGATCTCGATTGGCGTCCCGTGGGCGGGCGGGAATGCCCAGCGCGAGACTTCGCCCGGGCGCGCTTTGGCTCTATTGGTGACTCGTCGGATGGCGAGCATTTCCAATGCGGGGAATTGGTCCGGGCATCATGTCGGATATCAAGGGGGCCTTCCCGCCGCCGGCACAGGTCAATCCCGACATAAGTCCGCCCGCCCTCACCGGCCTCCGCGCTTCACTCTAATTCGCCCTTCGGTGCGGGGGGTGAGGTTCTTCAGCTTTCGAAAATACTCCGCCGTGATTTCGCGTTGGAACCCGTCGCTTGTTGATAGCACTCCAGCGTCCGTGAGAGGGGCGTATCCGCCCCCGCCTTCTGCAAGATAGCTCATTGTCCCAACGCTGTAGGTCCCATCTCTCAGAATTGGGCTGCCGTCCACCCTGATATCGCGCGGCATCCCGTCATATATCTCAAATGATATGCCTGATACCTGGCAGAAGCTCCCACGGCCCATCCTGCGGGCGATCTCGCCCACCAGATCCTCGACCTCGTCTCCCGACAGCTCCAGCAGCACGACTCTGTTGTCGAAGGGCAAGGCGGAGTATACGTCCCAAACGGTAACCGGCCCGGGTCCGAAGCCGGATCTTATTCCGCCGGAGTTCTGGACCGCGAAGTCCGCGCCGGTGGCATCTCTGATAGCGTCGGCCACCAGGTTCCCGAGCGGCGACTCGCCCGTCCGCAACGAGCGGTCTCGGGGAAACTCACCCGACGCCCGGGCGACCACTTCGGTGACCGTGCTCTCCATGGAGTTCCAGTATTTCCCAACGATGCGGGCGACCTCGCGATTCTCGTTGACCGCCGACGTCGCGGGGAGCAGCTGTGCCTCAATCCCCGCGAGATCTCCGTCTTCAAACAGCATGTCCACGCGCCCGACGTGAGTTCCTCCCCAGCCGGCCTGCACAATGTACGTGGTTGCGGCGCCGCCCGCGGCGTCGACGCTTCTTATCTTGACCGGCTTCTCCAGAAGATCGTGGCTGTGCCCTCCGACTATCAGGTCGATTCCGGGCACTTTGCGAGCGAGGTTCTTGTCGTCGTCGAGACCCAGATGAGAGAGTACGATCACCGCGTCGGCGGCGTCGCGGAGAATGGGGATCATCTCGCGCGCCGTCCGCACCGGGCTCTTGGCGGTTACGGAGGCGATCGCCGACGGACTGACCATCTCGGAAATCCCTCCGGGCGTCAGTCCCAGGATTGCCACGCTGATGCCTTCCTCGGTTTCGAGCAATAGATATGGTTCGAATATCGGCTTTCCGCCTCGGCGCCAGGCCAGATTGGCGGACAAGAGAGTGAATTCGGCGTCGTCCTCAAGGTCCAGAAGAGCCCGAGGACCGTTGTCAAGCTCGTGGTTGCCCACGGCGACGGCATCGTATCCAATGGCGTTGTAGCATTCCAGCTCGGCCTTTCCTCCGTAAAACGTGAAGAAGGGTGTTCCCATGAACATGTCCCCGGCGTCGAGGGCTATCACGTATGGCTCGGAGGCTCGAATCCTGTTTATGAGCGTAGCGACCCTCGCGATTCCGCCGACTGGTTCAACTCCGTCCGTTCCCGGGGATAAGTGTGAATGGAGATCGTTGGTATGCGCTACCGTGATTATGGTCCGTTCGACGCCGTAGCATTCGGAGAGGACGAAGCAAGCGAGAAGCACCGCGGCAACCGCAATCGAAGCGAGGAGGAGTCGTCCGGGCCGGCGCCATGGAGAAGCAGTCGCAAGGAGCGCTCTCCTCGAATGCAGTTTCAGGAACGTGCCGGCTACAGAGCCGGCAGAGCGGACTCTTGATGTGATGTAAGCGAATTCTCGATTCATGGTATATCGCACCACCGGAGCCGTCCGACCTCCTTGATACTATCCTACACGTCGACTTCACCGCAACAGGATCTAAGGGGCGGGTGGTGGTACGTCTGCGGTTTTCCGCTCCTTGCATATCGGCGGACGCATAGCATACCTCGGGGCCGCCATTGGAGCCCCGGGGCGGCCGGGCCCGTGACGCCTCCCGACCTACCACGCTCCCAGTCGCCCGAAGAGGAGAAGATGCGCTCTTCCCATGAGCGCTAAGCGACGCCGGCCCCGCTGATTCGGGGGGCCTCGCCGGAGGAATCGACCCTCGGCCTTTGGGTTTCACGGGCGGGCACCGCCTTAACGGCCCATTTGCCTTTGAGTCCCGGGGCGGAGAGCCCGGAGAGCGCCCGCCCCCGGCGCCGAATCTCTCCAATCTCCGCTCCGGAAGGAGCGAATCACGCGGCAAGATTCTGCTTGACTAGCGGAGAGAGTGGGCTAGAATAAATGTCGCGTTAGGGCTCCTCCGTGTTACGGCACGGGGAGGGCGGACTTTGTGGGTAGAGAGAGGGCACGGTAGTAAGCATTTCCTCAGCGGCCATATTCTCCGGTAGTTAGCAATTCGGCGGTTCCACTGTAAGGTCTACTGCAACTGCATGCTTCTGTGGGGATACTTCATTGAAGCTCTTGCCTTAGAGTAGGTACCAAAGCGTCAACTTCCGGCGGCGGAAGCGTATGAAGCGCATTCTCGGGTGCCCTCAGTGTGATTAGTGAATAAGACATGTCTTATGGATAGCGAGTTCATATCCGACTGAAAGGGGGTGGGAGTAAGGTGAGAGCTACTGGCTCCGTTAAGTGGTTCAACGAAGCCAAGGGCTATGGTTTCATAGCTCAGGAATCGGGCGAAGACATCTTTGTCCACTACACTGCCATCAAGGGTGAGGGATACCGAACCCTGGCGGAGGGCGACAAGGTCGAGTTCGATGTAGTTGAAGGAGACAAAGGCAAGGCAGCCGCGAACGTCGAAAAAGTCATGGCGTAAAGTCTCTTCACGTTGGCCGTAAAATCTCAGCGCGGCTGAGCCGTATCCCGCCGCGCTCAAGCCGGCGACCCGATGACCGGGTTGTCGCTCGGGCGAGAAACACCTGTGGGAAGTCACGGACGCCTACGCCGGCGCGAGACATCTCTGCGCCCGGTTCGGACGTGGCCGCGGGTCGCTGTGCGCCCGTTGGATGCGCGGGGCGGCGCGTGATTCACTCCGCATGCAAAGGGCCCCGGGGCGATGTCCTCGGGGCCTTACTAGTGCGATTCGATCGGAGACCAGTGGTGTGACGGGGGGGCGGAGGAGTCAAGTTCTCGGTGGGCGTCGGCGCCGGGGGGGCTCCATCGGCGGCAGGCGCCGCGGCCGTGTCGAACGTGGATAGGTCTTTCTATTGGGATATCGCCTCTGATCGGAATAGGTCGACCAAGGGGGTTCGGACTCTGAGCCGCCCGCCCGGGCCCACCCGACCGGCGGCACTTCAATGAAATGAACGACCGCAAGATACATAGGGGAGCACGGGATCATGGGGGCCGGTCCGGCGGAGAGCGCGACCCGCGAAGGCCGAGCCCTCGACGCACGTCTCTCGCCTCTCTCGGAGAGTTCGGGTTGATCTCCGATCTTGTCAAGCATCTGGGGGATGAGGCCGCGGATGTCCTTCTTCCGTTTGGTGACGATGCCGCTTTATGGACGCCCGGAGGCCCTGTTCTGGCTACCGCCGACGCCTTGCTGGAGGGAGTCCATTTCCGGACCGAGTGGGGTGAGGCCGAAGACCTCGGATTCAAAGCTATGTCGGTCAATGTCAGTGACATAGCGGCCATGGGCGGCTCACCCGCTCTTGCCTTGGTGACACTGGGTGTACCGCGGGAGATTGACCCCGCCTGGCTTGGGGCGCTCTACGCGGGAATGGCCGATGCCTGTAGGCTTTACGGCATGAAGGTCGGAGGAGGGGATACATTTGTTTCAGAGAGGCTCGCGCTGGCCCTGACCGTCCTGGGGACGCCGCCGCCGACGGGGGCCGTGACGAGGGCGGGGGCCCGGCCGGGGGACCTTCTGTTCGTGACCGGCAGCCTGGGGGATGCCGCGGCGGGACTGGCCTATCTCAAGGCCAGGCAGCTTGAGGGCCGATCCAAGGGCAAGGCCAGGAAGGCGGGTCGAGGGGCCGCGGCCGAGAGCATGGAACAGGGTTTGGCGAGGTTCCTGAGTCCTTTGGCCCGGTTGGATGAGGGAAGGGTGGCCGCGTCGGCGGGGGTGTCGGCTATGATCGACCTAAGCGATGGCCTGGCCTCCGACGTGCTTCACATAGCTTCGGCAAGCAAGGTCGGCGTCAAGCTTCGAGGCTCTTCAATCCCCATCGGTCCCGGTGCCAGGGCGGCGGAGAGTCTACTCGGAACAGCACCTCTGAGGCTTGCCCTGGCCGGGGGTGAAGACTACGAGCTGCTTATGGCAACAAGCCCGGATCGCGCCGACGAGCTGTTGGCGGCAATGACGGCCACGGGTATGCCCTTGACCGCTATTGGAGAAGTCCTACCCGCCGGTGGCGGGTGCTTCCTGGAAGACGACGGCAAGAGGACCGATCTTGCCGAGATCGGGGGCTTCGACCACTTCAGGGTAGAGTGAACTGCGGCTATCCGGCTTTGGGCGGGCAAAGACGTGCCTCCCGGCAACCTGAGAATGTGCGGCAAAGCGTATCAACCCCGGCCCTTGCTCGAAGCTACGGCTCTACGTGGTGACTTCAGCTTGGCGTCCGGGCGCATGCTCGGTACGCTCTCCGAATATCTTTGCCAGCTCGCTCCTAAGAGCCCCCGGGCTGGACATGACTTCGAGCTTACCCTTTCTGGCCACTGAGATATTCCTGGATTCCTCGGACACAACGACCACAACCGCGTCCGTCTCCTCCGCGAGGCCGAGGGCGGCGCGGTGGCGGGTTCCCATCGTGGCCTCAAGATACGGGTCCTGGCTCAGCGGCAGTATGCAGCCCGCCGCGACAATCCTGCTGCCGAGGATTATCGCCGCCCCATCGTGCAGGGGGGACGGGGGCGTGAATATGGTGACTAGAAGCTCGGCCGTCACCGTCGAGTCGAGAGGCGTACCGGTCTCAACGTAGTTCTTGAGCCCCACGCTTCTCTCCAGGACTATCAGGGCTCCGATCTTCTCTTCGGACAACTGCTCGGCGGCTTTGACTATCTCGCCCAGGGCGCTGAACTCCTCGGTCGGCACAAAGCGCCTGAAGATCCTGTTGTGCCCGATTTGAACCAGGGCTTGTCTGAGCTCCGGTTGAAAGAGAATAACGAAGGCGATCACCCAGACCGTCTTGAGACTCGAGATTATCCAGTTGATCCCGTTGAGCCGCAGCCACTGGGCGATGGCGGAGAGCACTATGAGGACCGCGAGGCCGAAGAACATCTGGGCCGCGCGCGTGCCGCTCACCAGAAGGAACAGGCGATAGAAGATGAAAGCTACGACGGCTACGTCCACTATGTCGAGAATGGAGAACTGGCCGAAGAGTTCCATCTTGAACCTCCACCTGGTACCATACGACAAAACAGGCCCGGCGTCATCCGCGGAGGGAGCGACTCGGGCACTTGCCTCGGGCCCTCTGCGGGCGAAGGATGTTTCGAAAGGACCCCTTGCGCAGGAACGAGCGGAGATCCACCTTCGCCAAGCGAAGGTTAGCTCCGCGAAGTGGGCGCGGGGTCCCGAGAAACACCTTCGGCCGCACCGCTGGGGGGCGAAGACCCTCTGCCCGCAGCAGAAACCGCCGCGAAGCGTTGCCGTCAAACCCTAAGCGCGGGCCACGGCGTCCGCGATCGCCAACGCCCGCCGGACTTCCTTTACGTCGTGGACCCTGACCATGGAAGCGCCCTTCATGGCGGCGACCACGCAAGCCGCGATTGTCCCCTCCAGTCGGTCGTCCACCGCAGCGTCCAGTATTCTGCCTATGAACGACTTTCGCGAAGGACCGACGAGCACGGGATATCCCAGGCCCGCCAGCTCGCCGAGCCTGCTGAAGATTTCCAGGTTGTGCTTGAGTCCTTTGCCGAATCCAATGCCGGGGTCGATCAAAATGGAGTTGCCTCCGACCCCGGCGGCGACCGCGGCTGAAGCGGCCCCCTCAAGGAAGCTCCCGATCTCCGCCACCACGTCGTCGTAAGTGGGGTTGAGATGCATGTCTTTCGGAGTGCCCTTGATGTGGCTCAGTACGAGGCCGGCCTTGTACCTGGCCGCCAGATCGGCGAGCCTTGGGTCGAACCGGAGCCCGCTTATGTCGTTTATCGCGTGGACGCCGAGATCCAGCGCCCTTTGGGCGACCTCGTGCTTCCACGTGTCGATGGATATCGCGACGGGGACTCTCATTCGCGCCAGCCCTTCGAGGACCGGTACCACACGCGAAAGCTCCACTTCGGTTGGAACCGGCTCCGAGCCTGGACGAGTGCTCTCCCCACCGACGTCCAAGACGTCGGCTCCGTCGTCAATCAGCCTCTCTGCCTGGGCAAGCGCTTTCGATGTGTCGTGGAACTCCCCTCCGTCCGAGAATGAGTCGGGCGTGACGTTGAGCACCGCCATGACGCGAGTCCCGGCTGACAGGTCGAGCTTTGTTCCGGCGAAGTCCAACTCAGTCACTAGTCGAGGCGGGTGGCTTTTCAACTCGCGGCGCCCTTTCACTTGCGGCCTTGCCGGGCTCGGGCTTGGGTTCCCTGGACTTCTCGGTCTTGGGTTCGGCGGTCTCAGCCGTGGCTTGGGGGGGTTCTTTTTCCTCGCCCTCTGCCGTCTCTTCCTCGGTCTTCTCACCTCTCGGCGGCTTGCGGATCGGGTCCAGAGGCTCACCCTTCAGGACTTTGTCGATCTCCAAGTTGTCCAAGATCTCTCTTTCGAGAAGGGCTGAAGCTAGGTTGTGGAGCTTGTCTATGTTCGACTGCAGCAGGTCCATTGCCTTTTGGTACGCGCCCTCAACCAAGCCCCTGACTTCCTCGTCGATCATCAGCGCCGTCTTCTCGCTGTAATCCCGCTGTTGGGAGATCTCCTTCCCGAGGAAAATCATCTCCTCTCTCTTGCCGAAGGTGAGCGGGCCCAGTTTCTCGCTCATTCCCCAGACGCACACCATGCGCCTTGCCAAGTTGGTGGCGTGCTCTATATCCATGGCCGCCCCGTTGCTCAACTGATCGAGCACGATCTTCTCGGCGGCCCGGCCCCCCATGTCGGTCACCAGCACGGAGAGGAGATACTCCTTGGTCAAGGTGTGTTTTTCGTCGACCGGAAGGAAGTGGGTCACCCCAAGCGCCGTTCCCCTGGGGATTATCGTAACCTTGTGGATGGGGTCCGTATTGGGCAGCAGCCACGAGACGAGGGCGTGTCCGGCCTCATGATAGGACGTCGTCTTTCGCTCATCCTCGCTCATCACGAGGCTCTTCCGCTCCATCCCCATCATCACCTTGTCCTTGGCGTCCTCGAAGTCCTCCCGTTGCACTTTCTTGTGATTCCGCCTTGCGGCGAGCAACGCCGCTTCATTCACCATGTTCGCAAGGTCGGCCCCGCACATGCCGGGGGTGCCCCGAGCGATGACCTTGAGGTCGACGTCATCATCCAAGGGGATCTTCCTCGTGTGTACCTTGAGGATGCCTTCCCGTCCCCTGACGTCGGGCCAGTCAACGACGATCTGCCTGTCGAAGCGGCCCGGTCGCAAGAGCGCCGGATCAAGCACGTCGGGTCTGTTGGTCGCGGCTATGAGGATCACGCCCTCGTTGGACTCGAAGCCGTCCATCTCCACGAGAAGCTGGTTCAGGGTCTGCTCGCGCTCATCGTGCCCTCCGCCGAGGCCCGCCCCTCTGTGCCTGCCGACGGCGTCGATCTCGTCTATGAAGATGATGCAAGGGGCGTTCTTCTTTCCCTGCTCGAACAGATCTCTGACCCTCGACGCACCCACCCCGACGAACATCTCCACGAAGTCGGACCCGCTCATGCTGAAGAAAGGCACGCCCGCCTCACCCGCGACCGCCCTGGCGAGTAGCGTCTTGCCGGTGCCCGGAGGGCCCAGCAGCAGCGCCCCCTTGGGGATCCTGCCGCCCAGCGTCTGGAACTTCCGCGGGTCCTTGAGGAACTCGATTATCTCCTGAAGCTCCTCTTTGGCCTCGTCCGCCCCCGCCACGTCCCTGAAATTGACTTTGGGGGCGCTTTCGAGCAGTACCTTCGCCTTGCTCTTGCCGAACTTCATGGCCGTGCTGCCGCCGCCCTGCATTTGCCTTATTACGAAAAGCCAGAAGCCGACTATGAGAAGAATGGGCAGCCAGGTTATGAGTATCCCGGCCCAGGGGGTGCCTTCGGACTTGGACTTGACCTCCGCGTCCGGGTTCTTTTCCATTATTACCTTGGGCAGCTCGGGGTCTTCCGCGGGGAGCCAGACCTTGAAACGGGTGAAGTTGGCCGCCTCGTCATCGACCATGAAAGGGCGTTCGGTGAGAAGCTCGCCCTTTACCTCCTTGTTGACGATGGTCACGTCCTTGATATTGCCGGCCGTCACCTCTTGCATGAAGCGCGAGTAGGGAATTTCTTGCTCGCGCGCCCTGGCGGTGTAGTAGAACTGGATTGCAAATACGGTAATTAGGGTAAGGGCGATCCAGAGCGTCAGGGTCCGAATGGGTCTGCCGGGAGGCAGACCCAGGCCCTTCTTGCCCTGAGGGCCTTCTTTGTCCTTCTGGCCCTTTGGCAGCCTGATGGACTTCTTGTCCCTGTCCTTTTCCTCGCCGTTGCTCATGCCTACTAATCCCGGTACTGATTTCGGCGCCGCTTCCGTAGCCGTCTGTCGGCCTCCAATGCCGCAGACCCGGCCCTCGTATCAGTAAATCCCGCCGCCGTGGTGCCGAGGCCCCGGCCTCAGTGCCCCAGCCCTCTCCCTCTCCGGTCTTTCCCGCAGTCGATCGCTACCGCGCCCTCGCGGGACCACTCTCCGCTGCCTGCCGCGGCATGGCCTGCGCCCCGGCCGGGCCCGCCGGCCCGCCCCGTAACACAATTAACGTCATTTCAAGGCCGCAATGTAAGGCAGATTGCGGTACTTCTCGGCCAGATCAAGCCCGTACCCCACAACGAACTCGTCGCCGATTTCAAACCCCACGTATTTCGGCCGCTCTCCAAGACAGGCGCTCGCCCCTTTTGACAGCAGTGTGCAGACCTCGATGCTCTTGAGCTTACCCCCCGACTTCAAGTGATCGAGAATGAAGCCCATGGTAAGCCCTGAATCCACAATACCGTCCACCACAATCACGTCTTTGCCGTCCAGGGAAGCTCCGATTTCGGCCAGCACGTCGACTTTTCCCGAGCTCGCCCTCTCGATTCCGTAGGACGAAACCCTGATGAACTCCACTTCGCAGGGAAGATCAAGCGCCCTTAGAAGGTCCGAGAGGAACACGACCGCGCCCTTGAGAACCCCGATTAGAATGAGATCGGCGCTGCCCCGATAGTCGCCGCTGATCTCAGAGCCCAGCTCCCGTACCCTCCGGGCGATCTCATCCGCGCTCAGCACGGTTAGCCTGTCCGTCGTGGTCTCCTCTGGGGCCACTCCATGTCCCTGGTTTGTGTCCCTGCGCCGCCTTGTCCGTCTTCCACCTTGGTGTCGGCTCCGCCTCGACAACCTTGCCTAGGAGCCCCCGTCCATGCGAAGTAAGATCTTTGGCCTTTCTGATCTCCCCGTCGCCGGCATAGTGAAGTCCCGTGCTTTCTCTACTCCGACCCGCCGGCTTTCAGCCACCGTGCCGTGAGGACCTTCTTCGTGCCGGGTAGAATCTTCGCCCTGTCGGATCTTTTCAGCCCCGCGATCCACAGAACACCCATGCCGTCCGAAAGAACCGGCAGCCTGTCCCTTGCCTCGATGGGAACCTTCAACTCGATCAACAGATCCTTCAGCTTCTTGGTGCCGTCGAGTCCGAACGGCCGGATCCGATCCCCGTGCTTCCTAGTGCGCAACGTCAGAGGCAGGGAGATTTCTCCCAGGTCGAAGAACTCGGTACACGGGTCCGCCTCCTTGAGATCCGAGGTAAAATCTGTCTTGTCAATAATCTGTGTCTCCAGGAGTCCCCCCAGATCCGGAGCAGGGGTGAGGCCGGGGACCGACACGGTCTCTCTGAAGCGCGGCGCTCTCGGACGGGGCTTCTCCCTGTAGACCTCGACCACGCCATATCCCCTTCTCGCCCTCAATCCGCGAGGCAAGTGGAGAACCGCCCCCGTGGACCGCTTCCCGACCAGTTTTCCCAGTGCCTTAAAGTGTTCGTGCGTAAGGCCATGCGAGTTTCCTGCCAGGGCAATGCATGCCGCGCGGAAGATATACCCCCACATATTCTCATCATAGGCGCCAAGACGCTTCAGATCAAGCGTCATTCTGTCACGCTCGGATTCCAGTCTGGCCTCTTCGAGCGCCTTAAGTCCAAGCCGGGAAAGCAATACCTCGGCGTGGGCCATGTTTCGCGAGGTTCGGCAGAGGACCTCGACGATGGACGGATTGAAGCGCATCTCCAGCAGAGGAATCAGCTCGCGACGCACCCTGTTACGCAAGTGAGTCGTATCGAGATTGGACGAGTCCTCTCGAAATGGGAGTTTTCGCTCCGCAAGAAAATCCAAGATCTCCCCGCGCCCGCACTCAAGAAGGGGCCTGACGAAGCCCTCGCGCGTCACGGGGCGGATAGCCGCAAGGCCCGTGACCCCCGCGCCCCTTATAAGGCGCAGCAGTACGGTCTCCGCCTGATCGTTACTGTGGTGGCCCGTCGCGATTCGCGGGCAACCCGCTCTTCGGGCGGTCTCCAGGAGGAATCGGCGGCGGGCGTTTCGGCAGGCTTCTTCCAGAGAGAGGCCCTCCTCTTCGGCCATGGAGGGGGCGTCGGTCCTTCCCACGACTATCTCTAAGCCAAGCCCGGCGGCCAGTTCCCTGACGAAGGCCTCGTCGGCGTCGGACTCCGGCCCTCTCACGCCATGGTTCAGATGGGCTACCCTGAGGTCGCAGTTGAGAGGCTCCCTCAACTCGCTCAGTAGGTGCAGAAGGGCCACCGAGTCCGGACCGCCCGAGACGGCGACCAGAACCGCGGAGCCGGGCTCGATCATCCCGTATTTTTCAATCGTCGCCTTTACTTTCTTTGTGAGCAATGTCTTGGAACTCCCGGGGCATGCTCCGCCGCAACGTTCTTCATGATGCAAGACTCAAGATTAAGATGGAGCCCGCCCTGCGGTCTTCGGAGGCAAGTACGTTCGGTTTATCCCTATTGGGAGGGCGGCCCCCGAGGGGTGTCCACCTCGATCCGCGCTTCCTGGATCATTATACACCGATGTGATTGGGGACCGCCGAAGTTGGTGGCGGTGCAGGGATTTGAACCCCGGACACGCGGATTATGATTCCGCTGCTCTAACCAACTGAGCTACACCGCCACTTAGGGCATGCTTCGAGAAGTAAGTCGGACGTGGTTCCGATCCGGAAAGAGGCGAGGCAAGCCGGGCTTTGCCCTTTCCCGTAAGAGGCTACGCCGCGCCCGGTTGGATGTCAAGCGCGAAGCGGTCGGGAGCGGCCGGGAGCCGGAGCGGGGGATGGGAAGACACGTGACGATTTTCCGAGAGGCCCAGACCTAGGAAGCTACTGTGCTTCAGGCCCATGGTTCGGACGGGACCGAAGCAGCCGGTTGGGGCCGGCTCCCGCCGGTAGACGCCGGGATTCAGCGGCGCCATGCCGGTGCGGAGATCGCCGGCTTCCTGTGGCGACCGGTGCTCTGCTCTCAGCTTCGGCGAAACTCGCTGAAGTTGGCGGATGCCTCCTCCCACCAGTCGGGCGCGGTCTCCTCCTCAAAGGGGCGGTACGTTCCAACGAGAACGGGGTCTTGATCAACGCACCGGAAGTAAACGTAATACAGGTCACGAATTCCCGGTCCGTGGTTTTCAAATAGGTAAGTCCAGGCGTTCCCATGAAGAGCCGGGTAGACCGGGAAAGGACAGAAGGTCCGGCACCCATACGCGTCCGGCTGAGAGGACAAGACCCCCGGGAAGTCACGGTAGATCTCGGCCACTCGGACGGAGTGCACTACCTTGCTGAAGCCCATGGCGAAAAACCAGCCTACAAAAGGGTCGCTCAGGTAGCTGGGCTGAAGCGCGGGTTCCAGTGCGTCCCATGGCGCGTAGTCGCCTTCTTCGACACTCGGCCCGGTGGATGCATCGAACTGGACGACGATCCGACTGTGCACCCAGTGGGGGATAAAGCGGAGGCCGGTCACCACGGGTACGCTGTCGCCGTAGGCGTGTCTCAGGTACGCGAGGTCGTAGAGGAACTCGCCCGTGAGGCTGTCGGGCGGGAGTACTTCTCTCGACCACCACAGTGAGAGGAGCTTGGCCTCCAAGCTGTCCTCTGCGGTATATGTGAACTGGATGGGAGTCTCCCCCTGATCGATCCCGGTCGGCACATCCGGGCCGCAGCCCGGCAACAGCATTAGAAAGATCAGTGCGGTGAACGTGAGTCGCATAACATCACCCCCGGGTATGTAAGTGCCGAGGCGGCGACTTCGGTCGCCTCGTCCGCAGGGAAGGGCGAAACGTCCGGCGTTGGGGAAGGCAAGGAACCCTTCGAATCGGACGCCGGGCGTTCGTCCAAGGGATAGTCAGGCGCCGGACCGGGCGGTGGGTCCGGGCTGAATCCCCAGCCCCGTTAAGCAGGCTCCTCGTATGTGCGCGCAGAGGCCGCGGGAAGGTCGCCGGCGAATGGCTCCCGGAAGAGACCTCAAGGCAGGCCTCCGCGGATCGTATGTTCTCATCATCCTGTTCAACCATAGTATAGTCTCCGGGGCTTGTGGGAATCAAGGCTCTTGTGGGTTGGATGCTGGGAATGGGAAGGGGCACGGTGGCCGGCATATGGGCGCCATACCGAGGGAATTGATGGCTTTAGCCCGTTTGCGCGGGCGTGCCGTCAATCGGCCAAGAGGCCTTAGGCGGCGGGACCGAGAAGTGGGAGAATCCGTGGGAGCCGCGCCCACATCGGCGAAGATCTCGGCGATGTGATATGATCATTCTCAGTCCCGGGCCCGCAGGGGCTTCCGCGATTTCTAATGGACTGAACGCCGTCCTAGGTTTGGGGAGACGACGGGTCCCCGGAGGTAGGGACGGTCGATCGCCGGATGCCGGGTTGTGGCTGTCGCTGTGGAATGCCGATGGCACTTGACGCTGGACGCACGGAGAGACAGGAGGAGACGAGATGCTGGTTGTGACGACTCCGACCATCGAGGGGAAGCCTATTAAGCGATATCTTGGATTGGTCAGCGGTGAGGCCATTCTCGGCGCGAATATATTCAAGGACTTCTTCGCGAGCATTCGCGACATCGTCGGGGGGAGGTCCGCCGCCTATGAGCAGGAGCTCCGCAAGGCCAAGGAACTGGCGATCGGGGAGATGAGCGAGCAGGCAAAGCAGCTTGGGGCCAACGCGGTGGTGGGCGTCGACCTGGACTATGAGACGATAGGGATAGGACAGGGCGGCAACATGCTGATGGTAAGCGCCAACGGAACGGCCGTATTTCATGAGACATAGCCCTGGTTGGTCATTCCATGGCGACTTTCATGCCGGACTTTGCCGGGCATGATGGGATGGATCCCCTTTTCAGGACGCAATGCACCAGCCCACTAAATGTGGCATGACGCAGAGTCGGTATGACGGTCTGAAGTCGTGTGCGCGCGGGGCCGAGGCTTCAGATGTTCTGGCTTCTATTTGAGCAATCGAGGATGGCGTCGCCGGTGTTACCCTGTATGTATCATTCCATAATAGACTCGGCGGTTTGCGATTTCGTGGAGAGACGGCGCGTCGCCGGGCGCCCGGTGATCTCGGGGCCGGGAACGGCCGCGGGATCTCCGATTGATGCGAATGTCTTCGGGAGAACGAACATTGGAAAAAGAACTGAAAGCGGATGAGAGTCCCTCCGAGCCCCAAGTAACCAACCCGGCCGATTCGATCGAGTACCAGGACGGGTCCGTGGTGAGCAGGGAGATCATCAAGAAGAAGACCGGAACGCTGACCCTCTTCGCCTTCGACGAGGGTCAGGGCTTGAGCGAGCATACCGCGCCTTTCGACGCGACCGTGTACGTGTTGGACGGGGAGGCCGAAGTGGCCATAGACGGGAGACCTTACCGCGTCGGAAAGGGCGAGATGATCGTGATGCCCGCCGATCGTCCCCATGCGCTCAAGGCGATAGAGCGCTTCAAGATGCTGCTCGTGATGATTCGCTAGCCGCGGCCGCGGGGGCCGACGCCTGATTGCGGCTGCGGGAGCGCTAGGCCGGGCGGCCGCGATCCGCGCCGCGCCCTCGGAACGTCCAAGGAGGCCGAAGGAGCCCCTTTGGGGGCAACCGAACGAGAGAAATGTCCTTTCACCGACCACCTCAAGGAGGCAGGCCGATGAAGAAGCCGTTCCTCTCCGCGATTGCCGTGTCGCTTTCGCTTCTCGTAAGCGACTGCGGCGGTCGGCGGGAGTCGTTTGATGAAGATACACTCGCATCCGCGGCGGAAGACCTCTGGGGCGAGACCATCGATCTTGAGAGGCACAAGACTGGGCTTGTCCTCTTTCACCCCTTTTCGCCGTCCAACTGCGGGTACTGTCTCTTCGACGAGCACTTCACGGACGTCAACTATAGAGAAAACACTGAGGAACGCGGCGGGGCCTTCTTCGGAATGTGCCTCTTCAATCCTCAGTTGGACGTCTACGGCTACTTGAAACACTACCGAAAGGAGACCCCGGTCATCGCGGCTCCAACGGCGTTCCATGACTATCACAGGGACGGATACCCTTGGCTGATAGCGTTCAGGGACGGCAAGCGCATCCATAGCGGGGGCGTCGCACCGTATGAGACCGTCTTCAAGGAAGTGAGAGTCGAGTTCTGGGAAGAGGAGGTGCGGCTGCGTCCTACGTCGGATCTGCAGCTCCTGACGAGATTCATGTGGGAGAACAACGCCGGTCTCGCTCTGGAAGTCTACCCCGACGACGCAACGCTTCCTCCCGATCAGGACTCTCGCAGCTACGCCGTCGTTCATGAAAGCGACCTGACGGAGGAGAGCCTCAAAATGAACCTGAGCTTCACGGGCGGAAGCGAGGACTTCGGGTTTGAGTTCCTGGAAGACGTTGAGATCCCCGTTGAGATAACCTCGGAGACCGTGGGAATCGGCGGTTACAACTTCTCCAAAGCCGAAGTCGGCTTGGTGGCAGGCTTCCCGAATCCGTTCAACCCGGAAAGATGCATGATTCTCCGATTGGGCGGAAGCGGGATTGAAACCCGGACGTATCAGAATTGGGTGGACTATGTGATATATGGAAACGACCCCGACGGAAACGTCAAGATCCTGATGAGCGGCCTGTTCGACAACGACGACCAGGGATGGAAATACTCCGAAGAGAAAGTCTGGATAAGCGAAGAGGCGTTGTCAATGTGCGTGGGAGCCTGTCCCGCCCCGCCCGGCATGCGGCCCGTCAAGGACAAGCCCGGCTTCAAGACCCCTCCCTCAAAGCACGAGATGAGGGATTGCGGCGAGCTATGGACGTTGGGGCGATCCGGCGCCAGGTTTCCCTCGCTTGCGGTCGACGGGCACGACGTCTGCTGGGTCGTCTGGGAAGAGGACGGAGACGTGATCCTGGCGGAGCTCGAGGAAGGCGGCTCATCGCGTGTCTCCGCCGTCGAGAACGACGTGTCCGACAGCTTCAATCCGGTGGTTGCCCTGGACGGCCTCAACCCGTGGGTTTTCTACCTCAACGACCGGGACGGGTTCTACAGGCTGTACGGGCGGTACGGGGACGGCTCGGATCTCTTCGGTGAGACGGTGCTGAGCGGGGAGGGCGCGTTTGACGCGGTCACACCGGCCGCGGCGTTCAACGACAACGGGACCATCGTCGCGGCGTGGACCGAGTGGAGGGCCAATCAGAGATACTTGATGTATCGAGTCATTGACGGCAGGATGCTGGGTGAAACGAGGCAGGTCAGCATCAAGAAATCGGACATAGACTACACGAACGCGTGGACCCCATCGTTGGCGATCGACGACTCCGGGAAGATCCGGGGGGCATGGAATCAGCACTATCCCTTGACGTTGGGGGTGTATTCAGGCGACTTGGTTGAAGAGGCCATGCCCGTTACCGACGACAAGGGGGGGTACCCCTCGGCCGTTCTGGACAAAGAAGGCGTGCCCTGGGTGTTCTGGGAGTCCTACATGTCCGACGTCCGTTCCGACGGAAAGCCGCAGAGGATTCACGCCGCTTACTACGACGCCGGCGAAGGCCGATGGTCCCTGCCGTACAACTTGAGCGCCGACCTGCCGTGCGCTTTTAATCAAACGCCCAAAGCCGCGGTGGACGACGAAGGCGTGATATGGGTCGCCTGGAGCGGCAGAGTCGATGAGAGCGGACCCTGGGGCGTCTACCTGTGTCACTCCGAGGGAGACGGATGGTCCCCGCCGGAGCTTGTGTCCGTGCAAGGAGAGGTCTCGCGGGCCCCTGCCGTCTCCGCGCGCGGCGACGGCGACGTGTGGATTGCCTGGCACTCGGGCACGGGTCCCGATATGAAGGTGAAAGTGTTGCGTCTGAGACTCACAAGGGGAGAATAGGACGGAGGAATACAAGTGAAAGCAAGACAAATACGCGACGGCGTCCATTGGATGGGCGCGATCGATTGGGACAGGCGCTTGTTCGACGGCCTGATCCCGCTGCCGGACGGAACGAGCTACAACGCCTACTTGGTCCAAGGAACGGAGAAGACCGTTTTGCTGGATACGGTAGATCCCTCGATGGTCGACTTTCTTCTGGACCAGCTCCGAGACGTGCCCGAGCTCGACTACGTGATATCTCACCACGCCGAGCAGGATCACTCAGGCGCGCTCCCGAGTGTTCTTGAGCGATATCCCAAGGCCAAGGTCATTGCCAACCCTCAGGGGAAGGGGCTCCTCACGGACCATCTTCACATACCCGAGGACAAATTCACGACGGTCAAGAACGGCGAGACGCTCTCATTGGGGGGCAAGACCCTCGAGTTCATCTACACCCCGTGGGTCCACTGGCCGGAGACAATGTCCACTTATCTCAAAGAGGACAAGATTCTCTTCAGCTGCGACTTCTTCGGGTCGCATCTGGCGACCACCGGTCTCTACGCGGGAGACGACCCCGGCGTCGTGGAAGCGGCGAAGAGGTACTACGCCGAGATCATGATGCCGTTCCGAAGGCTCATTCAGAAGAATCTGGACAAGGTCGAGGAGAGGGACATCGACCTAATTGCCCCGAGCCACGGGCCGATCTACGACAAACCGGCCGTGATCGTAGACGCGTATCGGGACTGGTCGTCCGAAGGCCTCAGGAACGAAGTGGTCCTGCCGTTTGTGTCCATGCACGGGAGCACCAAGAAGATGGTGGATCACCTCACGGGCGCTCTGGGCGGGAACGGAGTCACGGTCCACCGGTTCGACATGGCGGCGGCCGACGTGGGCAAGCTCGCAATCGCCCTGGTCGATGCCGCTTCGGTCGTGTTCGCGACGCCGACGGTCTTGGTCGGGCCTCATCCGCTCGTGCTCTACGCCGCGCACCTCGCCAACGCGCTGCGGCCGAAGTTGAAGCACGCATGCGTGATCGGGTCCTACGGCTGGGGCGGCAAATCGGTTGAGAGCATCGCCGGGGCCGTATCCGCCCTCAAAGTGGAGATGCTGGAGCCTGTGCTTTGTATGGGACTTCCCAAGCAGGGCGACTTGGAGGCCCTCGACAAGCTGGCCGCGGACCTTGTGGAAAGACACAAGAAGCTCGGGCTTTTCTTATAGCCGAACGGGCCCGCCCGCGAGCTTACAAGTAGCCCAGCGCCTTCAGGCGCTTTCGCTCCTCGGGTGTGAGCTCCAGGGTCGTGGGCGTGCCTCCGATTCTGGACGTCAACTCCAGCCAGGCGTCGAGCTCGGCTTTCATCAATATCAAGCGCTCCCTCTCCGATGAGGCCAGGTCTCGCCTCTCGGCGGGGTCGGCGGCCAGATTGAAGAGTAGATCCCGCCGGCCGGTGAGGTTTGAGATGAGCTTCCAGTATCCCTTACGAACGGATCCCATCCTGACCTTCTTGCCCGATGCCTTGGGAGCGTCGGGCAGCCAGACTACCGAGAAGACGGAGCCCGCGCCGCCGGACTCCGACGGGGTTTCGTCTTGAGCGATGTCGAGAAGCGACGGGGCTTTCCCGGGCGGTGAGTGCGCCGCCTCTCCGGAGGGAGGTGCGCCTGTCTCCGCGGCGGGCGGATCTTCGGATTCTACGGTGAGGTCTCGATAGGCCTCCGCTCTTTGAGCTCGCCCGGATTGAACGGCCCCCTCCGGTTCGTCATTCCCGGAAGGCGGGCGCCCGCCACCCTCCGAATCCGGTTGCCCTTCGGTGGGAATCCGCGCTTGCAGGCCCGCGGGAGAAGGCTGATCGGCGATTCCCAGGTAGTCGAGAACCGTCGGAAATACGGACCTCGTCTCAAGCGGCGTTTCAACGACCGCGTGCCCGTCGGCCCGACCGGGCAAACGCGCAACCAGGGGCACACGGATCACTTCTTCGTAGAGCGTTACGGTGTGGCCGAGCCACCCGTGCTCCATGAATTCCTCCCCGTGATCGGCCACGACAATCACGGCCGTGTCGTCACATATGCCGTTATCGCTCAGGAAGTCGAGGACCCGGCCTATGTGAAGGTCGGTGTACGCGATCTCCTCGTCGTAGAGATCCAGAAGGTGCTTGACGTCCAGCGAATCCAGGTGATGGCGCCGCACCATGAGGTCGCTCATCTCCAGCTCTTCGTCGGCGACCCATCCGGAATAGCCGTCGTTCGCGAAAGTCCAGCCTTCATGGTCGCGGTACTCGGAGTGAGGGTCGAAGTAGTGCAGAAAGAGGAAGAACCCGCCGTCCCCGTGGTGTCGCTCCAGAAACTCGAGCCCCGAGTTCGACACCTTATGCGAGGAGATCGCGAGGTGTCCTTCGCTCACGACTTCGAATACGTCCATTCCCTGGGCGAAGCCGCGCCGGTCGTCGACATACTTGTGACTGACGAATCCTCCCGTGCGATATCCGGCCTCCCGAAGGACTTCGGAGATGGTCAGCTCGCTCTCACGCAGACTTCCGGCAAAAGAGATCGCGCCGTGCTCCAACGGGTAACGTCCGGTCATGATCGAAGCGAAGGCGGGCAGGGTCCACGGAGATTGAGAGATCGCGTTCTCGAAGACAACGGCATCCTCGCTGAATTTCTCTATGTTGGGCGTGAGCAACCGCCCGCGTTCATCTCGGCGGCTTAGAGACGTGTGATCCCATCGCAGGGTATCTATGCCGATTAGGAGGACGTTCTTCGAGTTTGTGAGACTCAGCGTGGGCTTCGACCACCACGGAGACCCGGCCCAGAGGACCGCCAGTGCAATGAGCGGCGCCGCATGGGCTAAGACAGTCATGACCCCCATCAATCCGACGGCCCCTCGCTTCGAGACCCCTTCCGTCATCTTTCTTCTTACGGAGTGAAGGCTCTCGTACGTGTAGATCCCCAAAAAAAGGAGCACGGAAGAGCCGGCAAGCAAGGCGACCGTAGGGCCCCTTATTTGAATTCGCCAAAGCAGAACGGCCCCTCCGACGATGAGCAGGCTCATGCCCCAAACAAAGGCCGAGAGCATTGGGCTCGATTGGGGATCACTCCTATCGCTCTCGCCGGCGACGAGGCGCCCTGCGAGTGCCGTGACCAGGGTAATGCCCAGTGCCGCCGCCGTGATTGCCACGGTCGTTCGCGGCTCGGGCTCGCTTAGCTCGGTGAAATACGATACGGCGCCCATCACGGTAAGCAGTCCCAGCGCCGCGCTCTGAAGGGCAAGAACAAGACGAGCGCGGGAGGCCGGATCTACGATACACTTCGCCGGGGTTAGAGCTCCGTGTGGCGGTCTCTCCGGGGTCGGTGAGCCTTGCGCGCGCGCGTCCGACGACGGCGGACCCAGAAGCCGAAGCATCGGGCGCGAGAAGACCGTCAGTCGAATAGCCGTCACCGCGAGGGCGATCGCGAGGCCGGCCAGACACCAGGAGGACGCGCACTCCCTGAAGGTCAGGTAGGCGTTCCGGCAATAGCCCATCTCAAGGTAGCCGTTGCGATGGACATCGACCATGCCCAGCGCCGCCCCGACCAGGACTCCGATCGACGCGCCCAGCGGCAGAAAATGAGCGAGTCTTACCGTATGTTTCATCGAGGACCAACCCTCATTTTGCGTGCGCTCGTCAAAACCGGAGGGACATGCAGCTGAGTCCGCCGTCCATCTTGCGCATCTCGCTTATGTCAAGCTCTATGATTTCAAGTCCCGTCGCCTCGAGCATCCGGCGCGTCTTTGGGAACCCCGCCGGCATGATAAGCCGATCGTTTATGAGCAATGTGTTCGCCGCATAGGGCTCGGCATTATCCGCGACGATCTTCTCATATCTCTTCAGAGCATCCAGCCTCGCGTAACCTTCACTAACGAGCAGTACGTCGGAGCCTATGAAGCCGACGTTGGATTTCAAGTGCAGCCCCCGGAGAACGGGAACCGTCGTCCACGTGTAGCCGTGCTCTTCCAAGACGGCTCCGAGTTGAGCGGCGCCTTCCGCGTTCGTACGCCCGGAGATGCCGACCAGGAAATGTGTTCCCACCATAAGCACGTCCCCTCCGTCGAGCAACCCGGGAGGCCTTATGCGTTCTATTCGTCGGTATTCGGCGAGGACCGGCTCGATCGCTTCGGTCTCCCCTCGCCTGGACTCGGCCCCGGGGATCGTGATTACGGCGACGTCCGGCGCGACCACGGCCGTATCCTCGACGAAATACGCGTCGGGATGGCCGGGCAGCGGCTCGAGCACGATCACGTCAAGGCCCAGGGATACCAAGGTCTCGACGTATCGGTCGTGCTGTTCCTTGGCCGTTCCATAGCTGGGCGGCCCGAGCCTGGAACCGGTAAGACCGGCCGCGAGATTCTCACCCGGCCGTCTGGTGATGGCTCGTGTGAACATGACGGGCGCCTTCCGTTGCGATTCGGGTTTCATCGATTCTATCACACGGGGTCGGACCGGTCTACGAAACGCGGAGTGATCCTTTCGCGGGCGAACGATCTTCCGAAGCGACCATTTGCGCAGGAGGGAGCCGAGATCCGCTGCGGCGAAGCCACAGTTAGCTCGGCGAATCGGGCGCGCGGAGGGTGGTTGCCGCGGCACGGGAGGACGGCGGTCGGCGGCGGTGACTAACGGCGCACTCATGCGCGCGCTATCGCATCATACGCGGTTTATCTCTACTTGCCCTCCACCAAGCCGGCATATTCGGGATCGGAACGTATGTTATCGAGATCGGGGTCCGCCTTTATCCAATCGTAGTATTCGAATCCCTCCGAGATCGCGCGCTTGAGCGATTCGATCGCGAGCTTGCCTTCCTTTATACGGGAGTAGAAACAAGCCGCGTTGTAGAACATCAGTGGTTCCGTTGGGCTCAGCTCAATGGCCCTTGCGGCTTCATGCTTGGCCTCGTCGGTTCTGCCCACCTCCGCGAGGTTCACTGCATAGTACATATGCGCTCGACCGTCGTCCGGGTGCTTCCTCAAGTAGCCGGGATAGACGTCAAGAGACGCTTGGAGCACCCTTTCGTACTCGTCCGCCATGCCCAGTCGCTCATAGCTCATCGCCAGGTCCTTGTATGCGGTGAAGAAATGCGGGTTGAGCGTTATGACTTTACGGAAGCAGTCGGCCGCCTCTTCCTCTCTTCCCATGCTGTGATAGATCCTGCCCAGTATCCAGTATCCTGTGAAGCTGTTCGGATCCAGCTCGATCGCTTTCCGGCTTGCGTCGAGTGCCTCATCGATCGATCCCTTCTGAAAATAGGAAAGACCAAGGGCGGCGTAGGCTTCGGCAAGCGAAGAGTCATACATCAGAGCGCTCAGACAGGCTTCGATGGACTTCTCCAGCCAAGCGTCGTCTCTATCGTAGTTCTGATAGAGAGTCGCGTATGTCTCACCGAGGCCCGCGTATGCGGCCGCGTATCGAGGGTCGAGCTCGACGGCCCTCTTGAAATGCCGTATGGCTTGTTTGAGCGTCTTCTTCGTGAGGCCGTATAGACACTCCCTCCCTCTCAGATATAGATCGAACGCCTCCGGGCTCAGGGTGGAGCGCTTTCCGAGCACTACCCTCTCGTGAGGAGTCAGCTTCAGAGTCAGGGAGTCTACGATCTGCCTGGACACGCTTTCCTGAATGTCAAATACGTCGGAGAAAGCGCCCTTGTACGTCTCGGCCCAAAGCTGTCTGTCGTCCCCGACGTCCACCAGCTGCACGGAGATGCGGAGGTCATCCCCGAACTTCCTGACGCTGCCTTCCAAGATATATCGCGCGCCGACCTCGAAACCTATCGACTTGATGTCCTTGTCGGTGCCTTTGTATCTCATGCACGTAGTCCTTGACGCGACTCTCACGTCTTTGAGCCGCGAGAGCCCTATCAAGAGCTCCTCCGTGAGCCCGTCGCTGAAGTAGTCGCTCTCCGTATCCGGGCTGATGTTCCTGAAGGGTAGAACCGCCAGGGATTTTCCGCCTCCGCGGTAGCCGGCACCTATGTCGATGGACCTTATGTGCCGCAATCCGGCAAGGACCTCTCCGGCGTCGCTCAGTCTTCCCGCCGGATCCTTTTCGAGCATCGCCGATACCATGTGCTCCAACTCCATCGGAACGCCGGCGCGGAGGTTGCCGACCGGTGCGGGATCCTCGTTGAGGATGCCATAGATTACGGCCTCGTCGCGCTCGCTTCTGAATGGGAGCCGGCCGGTTAGCATCTCGTAAAGGATAACGCCCAGGGACCAGATATCCGTCCGATGATCCACGTGTTCGCCCGAAGCCTGCTCCGGAGACATGTACGCGATCGTACCCATCAACCTGTGTGTCTTCGTCGTTCGTGACGCACCGCGTATCTTCGCGAGCCCGAAGTCCATGATCTTGGCGCGACCGGCGCCCGAGACCATGATGTTCGAGGACTTTATGTCTCGGTGGATGATCCCCCTGCCGTGGGCGTGCTTAAGACCCTCCGCAACCTGGATCGCGACGTCGAGCACCTCGTCGATGAGCAGCGGCTCGGTCTTGATCCTGTCCTGGAGGCTCCGCCCTTCGATGAATTCCATAACGATGAAGGTGAGTCCTTCGGCCTCGTCGATACCGTGAACGGTACAGATGCCGGGATGGTTCAACGCGGCGGCGGCCTGGGCTTCGGTCAGGAAACGCTCCTTGTCGTCCTCGGTTACCAGGGTCTCGTGGGATAGGAACTTAACCGCGACGGGGCGGTTCATCTTCATATCGTGAGCCTTGTAGACGACGCCCATGCCGCCTTCGCCGAGCTTCTCAACGATCTTGTAGTGAGATATGGTTCTGTCGATCATGGCGGCTCGATCCTTGAGGAGGAGCACGACTTCACATCCGATGCTTCCTTTCGGCCGTCGCGCGGTTGCTCGGCGATCGTGCCCGACGAACCGCATGAAAGCCAACTTGATTCGCTTACGCCCCCGGCCGAAGAGGGAGACGGCGTCGGGTTGCCGCCTCTCCGCTTAAGATAACCCCGCGTTGGCGAGCGGTCAAGCGCAACGGGTCGTGGGTCAGCGAACATGTCGATCTCAAAGGGCGCGCTGTGCGAGTTCTTCGAAAGGGAACCCTTCAATCCCGGCCGAGTCCCGAGTTCTCATTCTCGGAGTGGCGGCGCTTTACGAGCGGAGAGGACAGGGGGCCGAATGCGGTCGCTCCGTCTCGTATAGGACGCGCCCGGGGCGAGCGGCGCTGAGCCATAAATCGGGCGCTGAAATAAAGCGTTTTGCGCGGACCGGCGTATGGTCTATCATGTTAGTCGGTCGACATCGTCGAACGTATCCAACGGCGTCTTCGGCTAAACCATGGCTTGACGGACAAAGCAAGTGGCGTCCTCTTCATTAAGGCCGGCCCTTGACGGCGATAGCACAAGACGGCCTCTTCGGTGAGGTCGGGCTTTGGCGGTCAGAGCGGGCACCGACCGCTTGGGTGAGGCAGGGCTTGGATGGGTAGAGTAAGCGGCGAATTCTTCGATAACACCGAGTTTGTACGGACATTGAGTGTCCGAGCTCTCGTACTTTTGGCCTTCCGCAGGCATTCCCCGCGTTTCACAACAGACCGGAGGTTAAGATGAGACGGATCTCTTCCATTATCGTTATGTTGCTTATGGTGTGCGCGTCGGCCCTCGCCGCAGCCGGGGACGAGTCGAATGATGAGGACAAAGGCCCGATGACCTCGGGCACTTTCTCCGGACTCGAGCTGCGTTGCCTCGGCCCCGCCGGAACGTCCGGACGCATCGGTGACTTCGCGGTCAATCCCGAGAAGCCCTGGGAGTACTACGTGGCCGTCTGTTCGGGCAACGTATGGAAGACCGAAAACAACGGCACGACGTGGACGCCGATCTTCGACGATCAAGGCAGCTACTCGATCGGATGCGTGACAATGGATCCCAATGACCCGCTTACGGTTTGGGTCGGCACGGGCGAGAACAACAGCCAGCGAAGCGTCTCCTACGGCGACGGCGTGTACAAGTCCACCGACGGGGGCCGCAACTGGAAGCACATGGGACTCAAGGAGTCGGAGCATATCGGGATGATCCTCGTCGATCCTCGCGATTCCGAAGTGGTGTACGTGGCCTCGCAGGGCCCGCTCTGGCGGCCCGGCGGAGACCGCGGCCTGTACAAAACGACCGACGGCGGTGAGACCTGGGATCTCATACTCGAGATAAGCGAAAACACGGGCGTGAGCGAGGTCCACATGGACCCGCGGGACCCCGACGTTCTCTACGCCTCGGCTTACCAGCGCCGCCGCCGCGTGTGGACGCTCATAGACGGCGGCCCCGAGTCGGCCATCTACAAGTCCACGGACGCGGGTGCCAACTGGACCAAGCTCACCAACGGCCATCCCAAAGTGGACATGGGGCGCATAGGGCTTACCGTATCCCCGGCCGATCCGGACGTCTTGTACGCGATAATCGAGGCGGCGGATGACGAGGGCGGCTTTTTCCGTTCCGTCGACGCCGGCGCCAACTGGGAGAAGCGCAGCGACTACGTCGCGTCGAGCCCGCAGTACTACCACGAGATCTTCGCCGATCCCAAGGATGTAGATCGGGTCTATTCCCTGGACACCTTCATGCAGGTGACCGAGGACGGCGGCGAGACCTTCAATAGAGTCGGAATAAGACACAAGCACGTCGACGATCACGCTCTGTGGATCAACCCGGACAACACGGATCACATCCTCGTGGGCTGCGACGGCGGGATCTACGAGACATACGATCGCGGAGAGACATGGGGCTTCAAGGCGAACCTGCCAGTGACCCAGTTCTACAGGGTGAGCGTCGATCAGGACGTTCCTTTCTATAATGTGTACGGCGGAACCCAGGACAACAACAGCCTGGGCGCCCCTTCTCGAACGATTAGCGCGAGCGGCATCATAAACACCGACTGGACGATCACCCTGGGCGGAGACGGCTACGAGACACAGGTGGATCCCACGAATCCCGACATCGTCTATTCGCAATACCAGTACGGGGGTCTTGCGCGCTACGACCGCCGCACGGGCGAGGCGCTCATGATCCGGCCCCAGCCTGGGGAAGGGGAGCCGCCGCTCAGATGGAACTGGGACTCGCCGCTTCTACTTAGCCCGCACTCTCCGACTCGGCTCTATTTCGCGGCAAACAAGCTCTTCCGCACCGACGACAGAGGCAATTCATGGAGAGCGGTAAGCCCCGATCTTACGAGACAGCTAGACCGCAACCAGCTCGAGGTCATGGGGCTCATACAAAGCGTCGACGCCGTCGCGAAGAGCCGCTCCACTTCTTATTACGGGAACATCGTCGCTCTGACCGAGTCCCCCATACGGGAAGGGCTCATCTACGTGGGCACCGACGACGGCCTGATCCAGGTGACGGATAACGGAGGCGAGACCTGGACCCGCATAGACAAGGTCAAGGGCGTTCCCGAGATGACTTACGTCAGCGAGCTTACCGCCTCGCGCCACGACGCCGAGACCGTCTTCGCCGCTTTCGACAATCACAAGAACGGCGACTTCAAGCCCTATGTCTTTAAGAGCACGGACAAGGGCCGGACGTGGAAGTCCATCGCCGGCGATCTTCCTGAGCGGGGGACCGTCTACTGCGTCGAGCAGGATCATGTGGATCCGGATCTCCTCTTCGCCGGCACGGAGTTCGGGCTCTTCTTCACGGTTGACGGCGGAGCGGACTGGGTTCGGCTCAAGGGCGGATTCCCGACCATCGTCGTCAGAGACATGGACATACAGCGCAGGGAGAACGATCTTGCCGTCGGTACCTTCGGAAGGGGCATCTATATCCTAGACGACTACACGCCGTTGCGTCACGTGAGCGCCGAGCGTCTGGAGGAAGAAGCCATACTCTTCCCCGTCAAGAAGACACTGATCTATCACGAAAGCACGCCCTTGGGAGGCAGGGGAAAGGCCAACCGTGGAGACGGTTTCTACGTCGCCGAGAATCCTCCGAACGGCGCGGTGTTCACCTACTACCTCAAGGAAAGTCTGAAGACACTCGAGGAGATCCGAAAGGAAGAAGAGAAGGAAGCGTGGGAGGAAGGCGAGCCCATAGAATATCCCACATGGGATGAGCTCAGGCTGGAGGATCGCGAGGAGGATCCCACGATCATATTCACCATAACCGACGTGAACGGCGACGTCGTGCGCCGCATCACAGGTCCCGTAAGCAAGGGGACTCACCGAATCTCTTGGGATCTCAGGTACCCGTCTTCCCAACCCGCTTCTACGACACCTTGGGTGAGGAGGAGCCCGTGGAGCACCCCGCCGCGCGGGCCCATGGTAGCGCCGGGAACCTACACGGTGAGCATGGCGAAGCGCGTTCGGGGCGTGACCACGCCTTTGGGCGAGCCGCAGAGCTTTGAGGCCGTGCCTCTTGGACTCGCGACTCTCCCGGCCGAGGACTGGGGCGAGCTTATGGCGTTCCAGAAGAAGACCGCGGAGCTTCAGCGCGCAGTCCTCGGCGCCGTGAGAACAATGAACGAAGCGCAGAGCCGGATCGATCACATTCAGGTCGCGCTGCGGGATACGCCGGGCGCCGATCCGGAGTGGATGGAGCGGGCCCGGGCCCTCGAGCTGCGTCTCGCCGACTTGCGGATCGAGCTCGAAGGCGACCGCACCATAAGCTCGCGCAACGAGCCGACCGTGCCTTCGATCCGAGATCGGGTCATGGATATAATATACGGGAGCTGGGAGTCCACTTCTTCGCCGACCCAGACAAACCGCGACAGCTACGAGGTTGCCGTCCGGCAGTTTGAGCCGGTTCTTGAGAATTTGACCAAACTCGTGGAGGAGGACCTGGCGGCCCTCGAGAGCGACCTAGAGTCGGCGCGCGGTCCCTGGACGCCCGGGCGGATACCGACCTGGCGGTAGGGGTGTCTGGAATGTCCTGAACAAGCTGCCTTTGCGGCGCAATATCGGAGGGCTGTCCCCACGGCCCTCCGATATTCTATTCGAAAGACAGAAACTCAATTCTATAATACAAATTACGAATCAGAGACTGGCCGCCGACCGTGTCATGGGCGCGGTCGCGGTTACCCGAGGCAAGTCCAAACCACCAAGGCAGCCCAGAACGTCCGGGTGGTGGAACTCCCCCACAAGGCCCTTCAGTGGCAGGTCCTCGTCCGCTCTTCTCCGGAGATCCGAGAGCACCTCCCGGACCTCCCACTAAGATATTCCGGGTGTCCTTCCGAGCCCTTCTGTCACAGCATTCCGCAGAGGCAGGATACACCGATCCTGATTCCAAAATACAATTCTCACAATTCTCACATCCTTGCATCTTAACGCCCTTCCTGCTACAATGACCTCCGTTTCTTAAGGAGACTGTCCATTTGCTTCTCGGCTGAACACATGAGCGTGCGGCAAGCACGGGTGATGCAGCTGGAGGATTGTGAGTTCAGTCCGATTAGAGCAGGATCTCAGCGCAATCATTCGCGGGATGATTGGGATTGGAGCCTCCGATGTCGCTTCGATTGACTTCATGGTTTCTGTCACTCCTGCTCCTCGCTTCGGGTACGGCGGGGTGCTCTTCAACTGCACGCCTATACGCTGGGCCTGAGCGACCCAGAGAGAGCGTCGCGGCTCTCAAGCTTGCTCAGACGTGGCAGATACTGGATCATCAGGGCAACATAGTAGCCGCAAGCGACAGCGCGGAAACAGGTAGTGTTCGCAGACTTGCGGCAAGACCTCGGCTGTCGCGAGAATACGACACGATCGAATTGCTGCCGGGACGGTACACACTTAGGAGTATTAGTGGACATGGAAATGTATCTCTCAGAGAGCCGGGATTGGTTGTGAACTACGGGACAGTGTACTGGGACTGCAGCATGTCCTTCGAGGCCCTGGCTGGAAGGACGTATGTTGAACGAATCAGGGGAGGTGGCCACAGTCCCATCGGGGATTGGAAAACTGCCGCCTATATTGTGGAGGTGGAGACAGACTCAGTTGTCTGCCGTTGCGTGGATGATTGATGGTGCGCAGATTCTAATTCGAGGCGCACCTGCCTTCTCGGTCCGCCGTTGCCAAGCCATCGCTCGAGATTTGTCTGGCAATAGAGTCTCTACCGCCGAGCGTCATTGCTCAAGCACGCTTCTTGACAGCGGCCGGGAGAGCTCACGCGAATCGCTACACCCTGCTGCTCCCTTCTTCATCGATACCGATCCCCACCGAGCTCCGAGCATGATACCACCGGAGATCGTATTGACGGCTTCGCGTGTTCCAAGGAGGCAGTCTTCGGATCGCTTCTCCAAGACATAATCGTATCCGCCGACTTCAAACGCCACGTAGCCGTTCGAGATCTCAACGTTGGAAATCTCCCTGCCCCCGATTTTCATCTGATCGCCTGCCACATGCACATCCCATGTCCAGAAGGCTCCCTCCTGCGGAATCGAACCGGGATCCCCGCTCGGAGAATGGGTCACACTCCAACTGCCGGAAAGCCAGCTCAAGTCCTCATTCCTCGAAGGCCCGCTCACCCGCGCCCATTTGCCGGCGCGAATTCCCTCTTTGGCGGCTCGATCAAGGAAGCCCATAATCGACGGACCCAGCCAAGAGACAATAGGGATTCCGATGTCGGCTTGGAAAGCCTGCAAAGCGGTCTCGGTTTTTCCGCCCCACTGCCCATCCGCCGACCCCGGATCGTATCCTATCTCCAGAAGAGCCCGTTGCGCTCGTTCTACTTCAACGCTCGACCAGATAGAACACTCCTCAAACTCCTTCGCCACGGCCCTAACGTAATCGGATTTGCCGGAATCTATTGCGATGTCCAGCGCCGTGAAACCCAGCTCCTGAACGGCGCATGGATCCGCGCCGGCCGCAAGTAAGAGCAGGGCGGGGTCCGAGTACCCTTCAATGGCTGTCAAGTGAAGCGGCGTCAAATCGTCGTTCGTTCGGTGATTCGGGTCCGCGCCGGCGCTCAGTAGTTCCCTTACTACCTCCGAATGTCCGTTGTAGGACGCCGAACCCAGCGGCGTGAGACCGACGCTGCTGGCGGCGTCAACGACGGCGCCCTTCTCCAGTACGTCGGCCAGCAACTCGCCTCTACCCTCCTGGGCGATGCAATGCAGGATAGTCGATCCCATCTTCGTGGACATCCCGACGTTGGCGCCGCGTCGAAGGAGCATCCTCGCAAAGGGGACGAAGTTGTCCTGAATCGCCGCCCAAAGCGGCGTGTGGCCGGTCTCATTCTGGGCGTTGATCTCTGCGCCCGCGTCGAGAAGCATTTCCCCGATCTCGACGAAGCCTCGTTGCGCGGCCGCATGAAGAGGCGTATTCCGCCGGTCATTGGGGATCGTCACGTCGGCTCCGGCGGCTATAAGAACCCGCGCCACCTCAACGCGGTTGTTTGCGGCCGCTTCATGCACGGGCGTAAACCCCAAGTCGTTTCCAAAATCGAGATCCGCTCCCTGCTCGATCAGATACTCGGCAATATGAGGGTGGCCGTAGTAACTCGCCTCCGACAAAGGCGATCCGTTTGTACTCGTAGGCGCCTGCACATCCGCACCATTGGAAATCAGCCAACGGGTGAACCTCAGACTTCCAATCGTTATGGCCGCAGCGAGTCTCTCAGGATCCTTATCCGCGGCCCACTCCACAAACATAGTCCCGTGCTTGGCTCCCGATTCCTCGAGGAACTCGGATATTTCGTCTTGGTCCGTCAGGTCGGCCATGTCCAGAGCATTGGCCCCATTGTCCGCCTCCGCCGACAGACCGGCACCCGCCTCCACCAGGACTCTGGTCGCTTCGATATGTCGCTCTCGGATCGCTGCCAGCAAAGGTGTGTGTAGGCTCTCTTTCTCGGTGGCCTCCAAGTTCGCCCCCCGCCGCACCAACTCCCGAATGACGTCAACGCGATTGTTGGCGGCCGCCAGAATCAGCGGGGTCTGCCGAGCATCGTTCTTGGTCTCTATGTCCTCCCCGCCGTCCAGAAGCCGGACCAGCTCTTCCAGCTCTCCCGCCTCGGCCGCATCAAGTATGTCGGATTCCGCATATGCGTTGCCGATCACGCCCACAGAGATCATAAGAACCGCACAGAGGACTGGACTGACTTTCGCGCACCTCACTCACTTACCCCCTCTCTACCGATGTCCGATACTACCGAGCCTTTGCATCGCGGCCACAAAACACCGAAGGCCCGCCCCCTCTGCCGAACCGCACAGACATGAAGGGCTCTCGCCCATGGGTGCGTTGCATCTCACTCATTGCTTCATGCGGATTGTTGTTCCCTGCATACTTTCTACGCGGGACTCGCCAAACTTGACAATACCGCCGCCGTTCTCTGTCAATTCCGGTGTAGTACCATGCCTCGACGCTGCCGTAACCGGTTCCGAGGTTGTGGCTCTCACGGTCGGATTCACTCGGGTTGAATTCCGCCGTTTGATCGATGGACATGGACTGTTTCCTGATTCTCGCAGTGGCTCCTTCGCTCTTGTCGCGGTTTTGATACTCCGGGCCTCGGCCTAAGGGGTCAAGGGCTAATAGTCCTGGAGACACGAAACCCGATGAAGCTGGTGCTGTAGTTCGGGGTGAAATCGCCGTACCGATACGCGCAGCGCAGGGAGTAAGGGCCGTAGCTCCAGGAACCCCCGCGAAGCATCCGATAAGTGCCACTGCCCGGACCCGTCGGGTCGGTCGCAGGTGACGTCCCCAAGCTGCATGTGTGCCAGTCGTTGCACCACTCAAAGACATTGCCGGCCATGTCGGAGAGCCCCAATGAATCCGGGGCATGCGGGTGGCTCCCCACGGGCGCCGTCCAGCCGACGCAGTAATCAGTGTGATAGAAATTCGCCCGGTAACAACTCGGTTCCTCATCCCCCCACGGATAGACGCGCTCGTCGTCATACCGCGCCGCGTACTCCCACTCGGCGTCGGTCGGAAGGCGATAGCCCTCAGCGCCATAGGGATCGCCGTCGTTGCACGCCCAATCGCCCGTGTGTTGATAAGCCCTCGCCAGACCTGTTTGCAGGCTCAGCCAGTCACAGTAACGGGCAGCCCCGTACCAGGTCACTCCCTTGACCGGGTGGTGCGCCGGATCGTAACCGTCTGGGTATGCGCTCTGGATGTAGCTCGACGGCGACTCCCGCAGGTAGAAGCTCCCCGCTCCGTCGAATTGGATCTCGCATGCTAAGCCGTCCAAATCCAGAAGCTCTTCGGTGCTCCCGTCCAGGTTGTCCTGCACCGACGTAGTAGTCGCCGTCACATAACCGTTGTCGTATGCCCACTGGACCGCCTCCATGTACTCCTGGTTTGTCACCTCGTGTTGACCCAGGTAGAAGTCCCGAGTCAAGGTGACCTCACGCTCGTCAACGCCGCAGTCGGCCACTCCGTCACCCATGATGAAGGTGCCGGCATGGATCAAGAGCGTGCCGTCATTGATGAAGGTCACGCTATCGACAGGGGGCATGTGGTACGTGGTAGTCCCGTTCTGATGCACCCTCATTATCCACTCGGCTTGACCTGCCGAAGCTCCCAAGAGCACTACCAACGCCAGAGTCGCCACTAAAACTCGTTTCATCTTCTAGCAGCCTCCCTCTGGTGTTCCCGATACCTGACGTCAAACAGACGTACTTTTCTCTTCTGAGACTCCGCTGCCGGACGCTCACTTGACGAGGATCATCCGCCGGTTCTCGTCAACGCCTGGCGCCGTGAGTGAGTAGAAGTAGACACCGCTGGCCACGGCTCTGCCGTTCCCGTCGCGGCCGTCCCAGCGCACGCTGTGCGGCCCCGCAGGACGCTTCTCATCCACAAGCGTGCGGATCAACCGGCCGCTCACGTCGAAGATCTTAAGCTCGGCCCGTCCCGCCGCCGGAAGGTCAAAGGCTATCCGTGTGTCCGGCCAAAATGGATTCGGCGTGTTTTGGAAAAGGTGCGTTGGATCGAGCGATATCGGACGGTCCCCGGGACCCTCCACGCCCACCGTAGTCGTATCCGGGATGAAGTCGATGCGGACTATCGCGTCAAGGGCGTAGGTATGCGTATCGGAGGCTCTGACCACGCGGAGCACATCTTCCCCATATGTAATCCGTTCGATATTGACCAGCTTGTAGCGCCAGGACTCACCGTTCGTCTGATGGATCGCAAGCCAGGCGTCGCCTGCCAAGGCTGCTTGCGATAGACCGCAGAGCAATATGAGCATGGCCGCGGCCAGGGTGAATCCCCTTTTGTGTTGTGTGAGCCTTGTTCTCATTCCATCTCCTTTCAGGAAAACCGCAGAGGCGTGAAAGTTGTGATGCTTCTCAGCCGCCTCATGACGATAGAAACCGGAGGGCATAATACGAGCGATGAGCGGATCGTAAGCGTGAGCGATCGAGCCTCTTCGAGGGGTGCTCCTATGACATTGCGCGCCAAGTCCCTAATACCTTACAATATCATAAGTTACGTGGAATGTCAAGAGTTGGATGGGTGGAGCGCTGCACGGTGGGTCTGCCTCGTCACTATGCCGCCCGGCCAAGTCGCCCCTGGCGCTCGGCGGGCACGTCGGATATAATGTTGACAGGAGCCGCAGTAGGAGTTATTATCTTGTCTCTTATATTCTCTCGCACCAATTGAGCTAAGTGGGGCCGGTGAAAGGAGTTCTGGGGGATGGGAAGGATTTCGGCGGTATGCCTGATGATATTGGCCGGGGCGGCGCTCGGCCCGGCGGGACCCTGTTTCGCCCAGGAAGAAGTTGATCTAGACGGCAGGGGAAGCATCGGCGCCAGCGGCGGGCTGATGCTCTTTACCGGCGATGAGGACATGAGCGACGAGGCACAGCCCAGGCTCCTCGGCCACTTCAACATGAAATACGTCATCTCCCCGAACCTCGCCTTGGCGGGGACTTTCGGCCGCGGCTGGAACTCGTATTCCGGCAGGGGAGACACGCTCACCGTAATTGAGCCGGTAACGTTCGGGATTGAGTACCGGCACAACTTCGAGCAGTGGCCCAGGTACCAGCCTCACGGCGGAGTAGGCGTTGGGGTGTACTCTGTCTACATCAGAGACTATCTGACGACTACGAGGGACCCGATTACACTGGAGAGCAGGCACACCCTCAACTGGGGCATGAATTTCGGCGTCGGCCTCGAGTACTTTATGACCCGGGCCGTCACGGTCAACTACGACTTCGTTTGGCACTACATCTTCTCTGAAAACAAGGAAGACTTCGTCGCCGAGTACGGCGAGAACGACTCCTACGTTCAGTTTGTCGTGGGAGTCAACTACTACTTCTCCTTGGGCATATTGAGCGGCGGTCGTGAGTAGATCTCCGTTCGAGACCGTTCCCGTAAGGCCATCGCTCTCAAGTGATCTTTGAAGACCATCCGACAGTCCTTTGTCGGATGGCTCGGGGGAGAACTATAAGATGGAAAACAGGATCGCTAAAGAGGCGCTTACCTTTGATGACGTATTGCTCTTGCCCCGCAAGTCGGACGTATTGCCTTCCGAGGTGAACACCACCACCCGTCTTTCGCGGCGGATCGCCCTAAACATACCCCTTGTCAGCGCGGCCATGGACACGGTCACCGAATCGGAGCTTGCGATAGCCATGGCCAGGGAGGGCGGCATAGGAATCATCCATAAGAACCTCTCCTTGGCGGACCAGGCCGCGGAGGTGGACAAGGTCAAGCGATCCGAGAGCGGCATGGTCGTCGACCCGATCACTTTGGACCCCGACGCCACCGTGAGGACGGCCCTCGACCTTATGAAGAAGTTCAAGATATCGGGGTTTCCCGTGACCAGGGAGGGGAAGCTCGTCGGAATACTCGCCAACAGGGATCTGAGGTTCGTTGAGGATTTCGACCTGCCGATATCCGAGCTGATGACAAAGGAGGGGCTTGTCACGGCTCCGGTCGGAACTACGCTTGAAGAGGCCAGGTCGATACTACATAGGAACCGGATCGAGAAGCTCCCCGTCGTCGATGATGAGTACACGCTTCGCGGGCTGATAACGGTGAAGGACATACAGAAGAAGATAGACTACCCCAACGCGTGCAAGGACGAGTTCGGTCGACTGAGGGTGGGCGCCGCCGTGGGCATAGGCGGAGACATGGATGAGAGGGTGAGCGAGCTTGTGCGCGCCAAGGTCGACGCTTTGGTTCTGGACAGCGCGCACGGCCACTCTAAGAACGTCATGAAGGCGGCCGAGAGGGTGAAGAGCGAGTACGGCGACCAAGTAGACCTTGTGATAGGCAACGTCGCCACCGCGGACGGGGCGCGAGACCTTGCCGAGCTGGAGCCCGACGCCATAAAGGTGGGTATCGGTCCCAGCTCCATTTGCACTACGCGAGTCATCGCGGGTATCGGCGTGCCCCAGGTTACGGCGATCATGGATTGCGCCGAGGCCGCCGAGAAGAAGGGGATACCGATTATCGCGGACGGAGGCGTCAAGTACTCGGGTGATATCGCGAAGGCGCTTGCTTCCGGAGCGACCTCCGTGATGGTCGGAAGCCTGTTTGCCGGCACGGATGAGAGCCCGGGGCAGTCCCTCATCTACGAAGGCAGAAGGTACAAGGTGTATCGCGGGATGGGCTCGATCGAAGCTATGGTGAAGGGAAGCAAAGACCGGTACTTCCAGGAGGAAGCCGAAGAGGGCAAGCTAGTCGCCGAGGGCATCGAGGGCAGAGTGCCGTACCGCGGTTCCGCGAGAGACATAATCTTTCAGCTCGTCGGCGGGCTAAGAGCGGGAATGGGGTACTGCGGCGTGAGGGACATCGAGGAGCTCAGGACCAAGACGAGCTTCGTAAGGGTTACGGCCGCGGGCCTAAGGGAGAGCCATCCCCACGATATAACGATCACCAAAGAAGCCCCCAACTACGAGATTCGTTGAAGCGATGAGCCCACGCTCCGACTGCGGGCAACCTCGTGACACGGCAAAGACATCCGCCCTCTCAGAAGACCTCGAGATGAACAAGACAACACATTCCTCCGGCGCACCCGACATGAAAGGCGCCTTCAACGAACTGCAGAGTCTCGCCGAGTCCCGCGGGATGGCCTCCTTCGGAGTGGCCGACATCTCCGACCCTCCGATCGAAGTGCGGTTTGTCCCGAAGGAAACGGTGTCCGGGCTCAACAGGGCGATCTCGATGGCGTGCAGGATCTCCGACCCCGTAATAGAGACACTCGAGGATCGCCCGACTCCCACATATAGGTATCACTATAGGCAGATCAACCAGCTATTGGACTCCGCAGCGGCCGCGGCGACTACATGGATTCAAAGCAAGGGCTACGGCGCGTTCCCGGTTCCCTCTTCGCAGATATTGGACTGGGAGCGGAACAAGGGGCACGTCTGGCACGTGGCAATTGCCTGCCGCGCGGGCATAGCCTGGTGGGGGCGGAACAACCTCGCGGTATCGCCGCTCTACGGGGCGAGGGTGAGGTACGTCACGGTGCTTACTGATATGCCGCTGCCGCCGAGTCCGCGTCTCGAACGGGACTGCGGCGAGTGCGTGGAATGCATCGCGGCTTGTCCGGCGGGGGCGATCGGTCACTACCCCGAGGAGTTCGACGTGGAGAAATGCAACGCTCTGCTGAGCAAGTTCTCCAAAGAGCTGTCTCTCGGCGTTAAGATCTGCGGCCTTTGTGTTAAGGCATGCCGCGGGGAGAAGAACTGGCGCCCGAGGTGAAGTTCTATTGCCGGGAGGAGCGACTTGCCCGGTTCGGATAGATCCCATTCTCAGCATTCCGCAATCGCGGTAGTAGCGATGATCTCGTCTTCGCGTGGGCTATTCGAAGATGCATCCGAGCGCCTGGCCGAGACGCTGGGGCCGCGCGTCTCGATGTGCGAGATCTTCCCCTTCGATTTTACCGACTATTATGACGAGGAAATGGGGAAGGGCCTCCTTCGCACCTACGCGATCTTTGAGTGCAATGCGGCCGAGGACGAGCTTAGACGCCTGAAGCGTGTTGCCGGGTCTCTTGAGGCCGAGTTTCTCTGCCCCGGAACGAAAAACAGGCGGGTCAATCTTGATCCGGGCGTCCTGACCGCCGACCACCTGGTCCTTGCCAGCCACAAGTACGCCGCGCACAGGATCTACATGGGAGACGGCGTCTACGCCGAGTTGGAGCTCATCTACCGGAACGGGCACTTCCAACCGCTGCCCTGGACCTACCCCGACTACGGGACTCGCATCGCGCGCGATTTCTTCAAAGCAGCCAGGTCGTCCCTGTTGCCGGAAAGACAAACGCGCTCGTGAAGAGCGCGTTTGCCCGTTGCGATTAACTCCCAGGAATTGAGCAACTCCCAGTGAAAGCCGTGTCGGCCTGAGCTGTGTCCCGGGGTAAGCGGGTCCCGAGCCGGTGCCTTCCCCCGATCGGGCACGCTATGAGCCGTTCCCCGGCGACCTCGGCGGCCACGGGAAATTGAACGAGGGGTCCATTTCCTTGACTTCCGCCACCTTCTTCTTGATGTCCTTCTCGAGCTCGGGAGACGGCGACTTCATCCACTTGGAGTACGCGTCAAGCAGATCGTTCTGTTTCTGCCTGATCTCGTGGTTCTTCTTCTCTTCGTCCACGATGCGCTCCAGATGGTAGACCTCTCCCGTGGTCAACCTGCGCACCAGGTCCAGGTATTCTCCTCTCATGTAAGTGAGGATGTGGATGTACTTGTCGAACCCCACCGACAGCTTCTCCAAGACCTCGGAGATCGCGGACTTCTTGCCGTGAAGGATCTGGCTGTACGAATACGCGAATTGGTAGTAGGTCTTTCCCCTGCCGATGTAGGCCTCCTCCGAGGGATCGAACTTGCTCGGCCTGGAAGGCGTGACTATCGCCCTTGGATTGTCGAAGATCCCGATGGATATAAGGAGAAAATCGGCGTTCGTCTTGTATATCGTGTACTTGAGACGAGCGTCGGTGGACCTTGCGAGCCTCGAGAATATCTCAGAGTCGTACTTCGACAAAAAACGCTTGTTCTTCTCCACGTACTTGGGATCCATGAACGACTGCAGCAGGTTCGCCAAGTACACGTTGACGTCTTCATCGAAGACGTCCTCGTTGGAGGGCATTCCCACCTCCATCCGTGAGTAGAGAAGGCAGTTCACCATGAAATAGTACGTAGGCTGAAGCGCCCTGTCGGGGTCCCGCAATCCTATGAAATGTCTCGGATCCATGCGTGCCTCCTGGAGCCCCGCAAGCGAGAAGGGCTTCGCGCGAACAAGCTTGCAACTTATGTGCCTTCTCTACGCCTGGACCGCAGGATGCTTCCAACGCTGAAACCCTTGTAGAAACGACGCATACGGATCACGGCCCGCACCGGTCGGCTCGCCGCCGAGGCGCGGGTTCTGGGCGCAATCGCGCAACCCGTGGGCAAATGGCCCGAGAAGTCGACCTCTCCGGGAACCGTTCGAGACGGCCCCGAGGGCCGGCGCCGCCCGCCGCCCTAGGGCCGCTCGGCTCGGAGCGGCGGGGCTCTGGGAAGGGGACCTTGCATAACGACCCTTGCGGCAAGGCGAAGCGGGTCCTTCCGGCGTCCGGGCGCGTGTGCTTCATTCGAAAGCCGAAGCGCCCCGAGCGGCGGCCGAACAGTGGGAATGCGGACTGGATAGCGTGGCATGTAAATTGCGATAATTGATTGGTGTTCAACCGGCTTGGGAAGATCCCACATCGGGGAGGACTTGATCGCCCCGGGGTGCCGGTTTCTGGAAAAAGCGCGATTTTGCCGGGAGCGCCGGCCGGCGTAAGGCCCGATTACACGCAAAGCTCGATCTCGGGGAGAGCCTGTTTCTCTTGAGATCCGATCCGTGGATGGGACCGATGCCGGAAGTCGCCCGTTCTTTCAATGACGCGGCGGAGGGGAATGATGCCGATACCCGCTTCTTTACCGAACTCGGGAAGCAACATCGCCGGGGGCATGAGAAAAGCCGGAAGAAAAGCGACCGTAGCTTTTCTGGTTCTTCCGGTTGTCTTTGCGGTCCTCATAGGTCTTGTCTTATATCTTGGTACCCACTGGCCCTACCCCCCCGGTTTCGAGTGGGTGTCGAGATTGACGCCGCGCAACCTCTACGTAATCGGCCTCGCGCTCATCGTTATCTATGCCGCCGCTTCCATTCTTCTGGCCTGGAGGCTCGCGCGCCGCTGGATGTGGGAGCCGTCGGCTCGCCTGATTGAGTTGATGGAAGGCGTGTCGGACAAGGGAGTGGTTCCCGTTCTGGGTCCGCCGCACGATCCGTCTCGGCTCATCCCCAGGTTGGAGAGGGCGCTGGAAAGGCACCGCTCCGCGTCGGCCGGTGTGAAGGAGATGGAAGAGGTGCGCCGCTCGGTCGGGCGCCTTTGCGAAGAAATCGAGCAGATGGGCCTCAGGCATTTCGACAGGGATTTCTCCGAAGGTAGTGGGTCTCTTGCACCGCTGGGCCGGTACCTTACCGAGTGCTGCGCGGAGCTCTCGGGGTTCCTTGACGACTGCAAGTCGGTTGCCGCGCAGATAGGTGAGACGATGCAAACGGCGCGCCGCCTTGCAGGTGAGGTTGCTTCGCAAGCCGAGCGTACGTTCGTCGGGCACGGCGAGGTGTCGGTTGGGATAAAGGATTTCTCAAAGAGGATCGAGGAGGTTTCCCGTATGTTAGAAACCGCGGCAGAGGCGGGTGGGCCGGGAGGAGGTGCGGATGCCGCGGGGCGGATCGACAAAGTCGACGGGGCCGTGAGTACGTCCTTGGACACGGTCTCCCGAATGAACGAGCTGGATGAAAGCCGCGAGGAGATCCTCTCCCACTCGAAGAGACTGGCCGACGAAGCTACGGTGATAGCGTTGAACGCCGCGATAGAGTCATCGAAATCGGACTCAAAGGAGCTGGAGGCCCTGGCCGAGAACGCCAGAAGGCTCGCCGAAGGCTCGATGGCGGCAAGTGAGAAGGTGGGGGCGCTCTCCGCGCGCTACGGAGAGGCCGTCACGGCGGCAACGGAGGCACTCAGCGGTCTCCGCGAAGACTTGGCGGGGTGGAGTGAGAACCTGCGCCGGAAGGCGGAGGAGGGAGGCGGGGGCGCAGAGCTTGACAGACTCCTGGCCTCGTTGCGAGGCTTCGCGGCTTCGCTTGGGGAGAAGTCCGAGGAGATGGCCGGGCTTTCCGAGGCTGCCTCTTCGAAGGCACGTGAGGCCGGGAGGACAACCGAGGAAGCGCTGAGGGAAGTAGAAGCGTTGATGAGGCGACTCGGGGCGGGCGAGTCCAGCGGCGGGAAGGGCCGTACTCCGTGAGAGCGGTCCGACCGGATAGGCGGCGCGTCGGCGGTGACGAACCCGGTCGGCGGCCCGACAGACGGGGCGGAAGTCCCTCACGGAGATGAGGATCGGATCATGCAATCCCGTTCAAAAGGGCAGTTGAAGCAGTCAAAGCGAGAAGGCGAGAGAGCTCCGTCGGTTGTTCTTGTCGACGACGACCGGAAGGTCATAGAGCTTCTTCAGATAGCGCTCTCAAGTTGCGGCTACAAGACGTCTACGGCCTCAGACGGCGAGGAAGCCGTCGAGGTGGTTGAGAAGGCGGATCCGGACGTGGTCGTCTTGGATGTAAGGCTGCCGAAGAGGAACGGCTACCAGGTGTGCGAGGCCCTGAAGTCGAACCCGAAGACCCGGGGCATTCCCATAATCATGATCTCCGGTCTGGTGGAGCCTTCCGCCAGAGTCCAAGGTTTGCGATGCGGCGCCGAGGACTATCTTACAAAGCCCTTTTCTCCGAAGGAGCTGATCCTCCGGATACAGAAGATTCTGCTGAGGGTCTCCGAGAAGCGATCTAGGGCGAAGCTGAGCGCGGAGTTGGAAAGAGAGCTGATGGACAGGGAGAAGCGGCTCGGTCTCGCGCAACGCAAACTCGAAAAGAGGGTTGAGAGGATGGCCGGCCTGACCGAGATGGGCAGGCGGATGGCCGGCGCGACGAGCCTTGAGGAACTTTCGGATCGGCTCATGCTCTCCCTTCAGGTGTGTCTTAGAGTCTCCAGGGCCATGGTGGCCCTCAGGGAGCGCGGCCAAGATGAGTTTCACCCCATGAAGCACCACGGGATTTCACGCCGACGCGTGCATGGCCTGACTATCCCCGCCGACGGAAGGCTGTGCGAGAGATTGGCCTCCGAAGGTCGCGTGCTGACTGTGGATGAGCTGGACAGCGCGCCCGGGATCCGCGAGGAGCTTCTTCAGGTGACCGCCGCCGGGCTATCCATGGGTGTCCTCGTCGACGGGGTCGATGGGCCGGCGGCCATGGTCTTCGTGGGGGGCGATCTCCACGGTAACGGATTCGGCGTGGAGCAGAGGGACGATTTGAAAACGCTTGCCGGCTTTTTCCGTACCGGCCTGATTTCGCTTCAGAGGGCCGAGAAAGATAGAGCCCGACTACTGGACTCGGTGGAGGGCGTCGTCAACCTGTTGGAGTGCGACACGACGGGCCGAAGGGGGCATTCAAAGAGGGTGGCGCGGTATGCTCAGAGCATAGCGGATGCGTTAAGTATGTGCCCGCGTGATAAGCAGGAGATAAGACTTGCCGCCCTGTTGCATGAGGTGAAGGGCGCCGCCGCTCCGATTCAAAGGCCTTCGGCGTGTCCGCATGCGAGCGGTGGGGAATGCGCACGTTCCGACGCCGGAACCCGTTGCGTCGAAGGAACGTGCGATTGTTCGGATAGTCATGTCGGGCCCCATCGCGGGGAGGAGCGTAGTCGCCGCGAAGGCTGCGACAATCACGGCGAATCGGGTTCCGCCTGCATTGGGAACGCAACCGCGTGTCCCGGTGGAGAATCTCCATGCTCAAGAGACGGCGGAAGGTGTCAAGGTGAAGACACAACTTGCTCCGCCGGCGGCGGGGGAGAGGCCTCTCGGCCCGAATCCGCGTCGTCGAGTGATGGTCGACATCGAATGCATTGCCGGCTTATCGTGCGGAATGGCGGGTCTTCCTCATTCGGAGGGACATCGGTGAGCCTGTCGCGTCACGGCAGGTCCGGTGTTGAGCCCATATTGGGCGCGGGGAGCTCGCCGTTTCCGCCCGAGGTTGCCTCGGTATTGTCACATGTAAGAGAGAGATACGACGGAAAAGGCGTCCCGCTCGGCCTAAGCGGGGAGGACATTCCCTTGCCTGCGAGGATCCTGGCCGTAGCCGACACCTTCGATGACTGCCTGCGCCACGGCTGGTCGTTGTCCCCTGTGGACCAAGCCATAAGGTCTCTGCGAGGACTATCCGGTACGAATCTCGATCCCAACATCGTGGAGGTGCTGGTCCATCACATTTTGAGCGGCGAGATCATGCTTGGGTGAATGGAGTCGTCGGCGAAGCCTCTTTCGCGATACCCGCTGTACGTTGCCGCTAATGGGCCGAGGTTCTTGCCGGGTTTCGAGCTTCACGATCTCTCAGTCTTCCGCCGCTCGGCGACGTGGATCTCCACTTCCTCCTGAGCGGTAGTCCCTCCCGAGTTCTTCGCCGTCAATCATCTGCTCATTGTATTCGTATTCGACCGCAGGTGGTCCATTGAGATCAAGTCTCCGCAACCGCGAACGAAGTCGGTTGCGCTACGCAACCTTTGTTGACGCTGCCAACGGCTCGATCTTCCCTTCACGAGAGTGGCGTCTGCCCATTTTCTCTTCTGTTATTTTGGTTTCCAATCCTACCCGAGGCCCGCGTCCGTCTTGGTACGCCGCTTGATTGTGTCTGGGGCATGAGGGCCGGCCTCTCTGGGGAAATGCCGGGAAGAGCGGGGGAAGGGCCGTCCGTTCGCGGACGGTTTTTGAGTCTGGGTGTAAGGGGGAGCACCCAGAGCTTCCCGGCCGCCCCCGGAGAGGGAGCGCTACAGGCGAGAAGAGCTTGACTCTCAGCTGTGCCGATGGTATAATACCCATGTTCGCTCTCTGGGGAGGTGGCTTCCAGTGTGGACCTGCACACAGGAATTGACGGACCTCTCGGCAGCCTACGCCGTAGTTAATGCGGTGTGGGCGTTTTTTGTTTGCCTACTCACGCTCTCATTGCGCAAGGATTCCGGCTTGGAAGAGGGGAGGGAGACATGTCGAGGCTAAAGGCTAATGTCGCTCTGTGGATGGCGATTCCGGCCTTCCTGTGTTTCGCGGCTCTGACGGCCGCAGCGAGGGAGGCCCCCCGAGACAGAGTCTATCTTTTGGAAGGCAGCCGGCCGCCGGCCGTTGACTTCTCGCTCTCGGGGAGATTCGGTGTCGCTTCGGCCGGCACGACCTGGATCGGCTGGAAGGCGGGAGAGTACGATCCCGTCACGAATCCCAACTCGATCGGCGCCCCCGGGGTGTGGGACTTCGACGACGGCGGTACTCGCGACTGCCCGATCGAAGACGACTTCTCCGAGTACATAAAGAACGGGGCCTACGCGCAGGGCTGGATCTCCGAGGATGTCTACGAGCAGAAGGGCCTCTACTGGCACGCGGAGGACTTCAGTGATCCCGGCTTTGCCTGCCAGGGGAACAGTGCCCTGAGCGGATCCTACTCGGCCTGGTGCGGCCTTGTCGAACCCGATCCGAGCTTGTGCTTTACTAATCCGCCCGGTTACGGTCACCGCTGGAGCCAGTGGTTGTGCCGGACCGTCTCCAATCCCACCGGCCTGGCGTACACGTTCAAGAGCGACACAGAGCCGGGCTACGACTACGCCTATGTTTTCGTGGACGCAGAGTTTCCCGATAGCTGCGGCTGGGTCGGCGAGGGGGCCGACACCATAAGATGTTACGACGGCGCCCACGGCCCCACCCAGGAGACCGTGAACCTCACGTCTCTTTCCACCGACCCCGATCTGTGCGACGTTATGACGACGTCCGATTACTCCGGCGACACGGTGAAGATCTGCTTCGTGGTCGTGAGCGACGGCGCCTGGGACGACGAGGACGGCGAGTATGACACCTGCGACGGTGCATTCACGGTGGATGACGTCATCCTGGACACCACTGCCGGTTCCGACACCACGACCTTTGAGACGGGGACTCTGGAGTCCTGGACGAAATGCGGGGGCTTCAGTGCCGGTGACTACGCGGCCGTCAGGGACCGGGGGTGTTTCTTGAACGATGACGTATGCGGCTTCGACAACTGCGACATGGCCGGTTGCGTGCTTGCGTTCTTCAATCCGAACATTCCCGGTGCTTACGGTCTCGGCGGGCACTACGCCGGCGACTTTCACAAGAGGGCGTGGTCGCCCGCAATAGACTTGACCGGGTATGCGCCGAGGGGGTACGTCCTGAGCTACACCTCGTACACCCTTTTGCCGGTATCGGAGTGGATCTTCCCCAGGATCTACGTGAGGTACGCTCAGGATCCGGACTGCCCGACCGGGGCGTGGTCGCCCCCATATACGGACGGTTACTGCTGTCCCTGGAATTGGCCGTATTGCGGAGACCAGATATGGCCCTTCACCAACAACTACGTGCCGGCGGACGCCGACAGCGTGCAGATCGGCTTCTCCGTCTGGAACGCGTGTAACGTTTGGGATACTCCGTGCACGAACGGCAGGGAGAACCCGATCTACGACAACATCAAACTGGGAGTCTATGATGTGTCCGCTCCTATGGCTCATATTAGGAGCGTGGACAACTACACGGATGCTTTCCCGGAGGACGACGAGCTGGGCGGCCTGCCGTCTACGAAGACCGCTCTCATAGACATTGCCGGCAATCTAAGCCAGACGGGTTACTTCCTGCGATTGGGAGACACTGCAACGGTGGCGCTGGCGGGCGCGGACGTCATGGCGGAGCTCTGTTTCAGGATCGTGCCGGGTCCGGGAACGGACACCTCCGACCCGTGGTTCGCAAAGTACGGTGAGGGAGGACTGGCCGCTTGTGATACTACGGACATCCATTGCACGAGAATGGACACGTCTTTCAAGGCCGGGAACGGGATACCGGGGAGTGATTTCGAGTTCCAAAGGGCGTTCCCGGGCTACTACTCGACAATGATTCACGAGGAAGATCCTCTCTACGTCGGTGAAGGCGAAGAGATTCTCCCCGACAGCCTGTTCACGCCGGGGACGAAGATCTTCTATGCCATACGGACGTCGTACTTGCCCGGGCCGGGGCCGTACAACTGGCTGCCCGCGGGCCCTCATCCCGGCGATGGCGTGAGCGACTGGTATGAAGTGACTGTGCTCCCGGACCAGTGCAAGGACCCCTCGGCTTGTCTTCTCTACGTGGATTATTACAACAGAGGGGCGCAGGAACCGATCGAGGCCGCTTTGACGGCCCTGGGGCGCAGTTGGGACAGGTTCGACCTGAGGGCGGAGTCGAGCCACCAGGGCAACGGGATCGGGAACAGGCTCTTGGGCGCGGGGCGCTATAGGCTTGCCAGGGGCCCCATCGGGCCCTCGAACGATCATCTCGCACAGTACAAGGTAATCCTGCTCAACACCGGGCACTTCCCCGCCGGCACGTGTATAAGCGACGGAGGCACGGCGACGCCGGATGACCCGACAGACGACGTCGGATTCCTCGATCAATGGATCAACGAGGGCCCCGCGAAGGGCCTGTGGCTGAGCGGAGACAACATCGCCACGGACTTCTCATGGGCTACGACGGGACCTAAGCCGGGGTTCCTCAACACGACGCTCTGCGCGTCCCTGATAAGTGAGAGCTACAGGGACTACGTGGTCCATTCGCCCGACAAGTCGGAGACTTGCCGGGAGCTGAACACGGGCTACGGATATGCCGCCGGAGACAACTACTGGGATACGTGGGATACGGTCTATCTCTACGGCAGCGCCTGTCCTCCCCGCTACAACTTCGATGTGCTCGGGTTGGGCGGCGGAGGCGGTGTCTGCGGGTATGCCCTTCAATATGACGACACTCACTTGAGCCACGGGCCGGGCGGGCTCGCCGCGAGCGTTTACCACGTCTTCCCGGCGGCCAACGCGCCGAATGATACGGTACGAACGCTGATAGACGGCTTCAGTGTGAACAACCTGAGAGACGGCGGCAACTGCGCCAACCGCTACTCCGGCCTCGACTACTGGGTGAGCATGGCGTTGTGGATGAGAGACGTGCTGGGAGGGACACGCCCCGATGAGACCGGCTACATGTACGACAGAGCGCTATCCCTTCAGTATTGCCCGCCGGAGGGCACGGATACCGTTACCGGCGTTGACGTTCCCGGCCGCGCCCATGCCGACGCTCTTTTCCAGAATTACCCGAATCCGTTCGGGGGCTCTTCAGGCACGAACATACACTACAGCGTAGCCAAGGCGTGCAGGGCGGAGATTCGTATCTTCGACGCCGCCGGCCGTTTGGTGGACACGATCGTGAATCGGTCCGAGCCCGGTCATAACTCCGTGGTCTGGAACGGGAGGACGGAGGACGGCCGTCGGCTGAGCAGCGGGGTGTATTTCTACCAGGTCAAGACGGAGGGTTTCGTGGGCCTGAAGAAGATGCTGTTGATCGACTAGCCTCAAGAGCTTGTTTTCTCCGAGACAATAGAAGGCAAGCTTCGATGAAGCGCCTTCAACAAGGAACATCCCGTGAACACACCCAATCATGTTCCTTGAACCTGCCGGCACCCCGGGCTTTCCATTGGTGGGTAATGGTCTTCCCTTCCCATTCCCATGCCAATCGACCTAAACACTTGACTTTGCTTCGGATTTGTGTCATAATCAAACAGTTCGGGATTGAGAAGGCATTCCCCATTGTCGGCACTCGTTGACGGCTCTGCATCTAAAGTCGCCCACACTGCGCGGATTGCGATGTGGACCTTTTGTTCTTGGGCACCGTCAGCAGGACCGCCTAGAGCACGCACTGATTGCGTGCCCGTCCGGCAAATGCATCTTTCGCGATCTGCAGCAACGGAGGGAGGTGATCCACTGCACGATAGGTGAACAAAAGAGCTTCTCGGCACGTAGCGGTGCGAGCCGGTACTGTATCTTAACGCAGCTGGACGAGCGTTGACCGTCCGCGGTGATCACGAAGACCCTCGCTTCGAGTACTGCCCTCAACTCAAGGAAGGATTCGCTCCCATGAAGAACAAGCTACTCGTTGCCCTCGGGACTACGGCGTGTCTCCTTACACTTTTCATGATATCCGCCATAACTCTGGAGGCCGAGCCCGAGTTCAGGCCTCAGACCAATATGTCCGCTCTTGACGGCTTGGCCGATAGATTTCGAGCCGAGTTGGAGGCCGGTCGGGGGCCGCAGTACGACGCGCTTCTACAGTCCACTGAGTCTCCGCAGAAGGAACTGAACGAAAGCCCCGACATCGAGCTCATGTATGTCGATGAGCAGGGTAGGCCCAGATTCTACACCCTCTTCAATATCGACGCCGCCAGGACCGTGAGCACGGACAAGGTTTGGCCGGGCGGAGGGTACGGCTACTCTTTAAGCGGTTCGGGCACGGCCCTGGGCGAGTTGGGCGAATGGGACGGCGGAGGAGTGCTCTTGACCCATCAGGAGTTCGGCGGGCGAGTGACCCAGATGGACTCGCCGGCCTCTACCCACTACCACTCAACCCATGTCGCAGGGACTCTTGTCGCCGGTGGAGTGGTGGCCAACGCGAAGGGTATGTCCTATGAGGCCAATCTGGCAGCCTACGATTGGGATAGCGACCGGTCGGAAATGGCCACTGCCGCCGCGTCCGGAATGCAGGTATCCAACCACTCATACGGCTACGCGGGCGGCTGGTATTGGGCGGGCAGCTACTGGATTTGGTACGGCGACATCTCCATCAGTACGACAGAGGACTTCTGGTTCGGATTCTACGACTATACGGAACAGAATCTGGACCAGATTGCCTATGACGCCCCGTATTACACCCCCGTGTGGGCCGCGGGGAACGAGCGCAACGACTACGGCCCGGCGCCCGGCGGAGGCCACTATGTTTGGGACCCTTGGGCCGGAGAATGGATTTGGAGCACGGACACGCGCGATCCGGACGGAGGGGCCGACGGGTATGACTGCCTGATAGGCCATCCTATCGCGAAGAACGTACTGTCGATCGGCGCGGTTAACGACATCTCCGGCGGGTACTCGGTGCCGGGGGACGTGGTGATGAGTGCTTTCAGCAGTTGGGGCCCGACGGACGACGGCCGGATCAAGCCGGATGTGGTCGCGAATGGGGTCGGACTGTACTCATGCGATGACGCCGGTAATACCTCCTATCTTACGATCGGCGGTACTTCCATGGCCTCGCCCAATGCCGCGGGATCGGTCAATCTGCTGGTGGAACATTACGAAGACACGCACGGCGCCGACCCGCTCTCGTCCACGATGAAGGCCGTGGTCGTTCAAACGGCCGACGAGGCCGGACCGAATCCCGGGCCCGACTACATGTTCGGCTGGGGATTGATGAACACGTTGAGCGCGGCCGATCTCATCTCCGAGGACGCCTCGGATCCTTCCCTCATCGTTGAGGATGATCTTGCCGACGGGGATACGGACACGTACTACCTGGCGAGCGATGGGACGAGTCCTCTGAGACTCACGGTAGCCTGGACCGACATTCCGGGCAATCCGGCGCCGCAGTCGTTGAATCCCCCGGATCTAATGCTAGTGAACGACCTGGATCTGCGTGTGGAGCATCTCGATACCTCAACGACATATTATCCATACGTGATGAATCCCGCCGTTCCCGGGGACGCGGCTACGACGGGCGACAATGTGCGGGACAACGTGGAGCAGATCCACCTGGCTTCTCCCGCGACCGGGGTTTACATGGTCACGGTGAGCCACAAGGGCACCCTTCCCGGCCCGCAGTGGTACTCGCTCGTTGCCTCGGAGAAGATGACGCTCGATCCTCCGGACATCACGCCGCCTGAGGTCGCCGTCACCCGGCCTCCGGGAAACAAGCCCTGGTGCGCTGGGAGTACATACCGAATCGATTGGACCGCTACCGATGAAAACGGGGTGGCTTCGGTGGACCTCTACTACTCCGTTGACGGGGGACTGAACTACCTTCCCATTGCCTCGGGTGAGCCCAACGACGGGAGCTATTTCTGGCTGGTGCCGGAGGTGTCGACTTCGAACGCCGTGGTTAAGGTCATTGCCTACGATCCAAGCATGAACGAGGGTGAGGGCGTATCCGACGAGTTCACCATACAGCCGTGCTCGGTGCCCGTAGAGCTTGCGGGATTCGAAGCGGTGGCTCTGCCTAACGGGGTGCTTCTCCGGTGGTCGTCGACGGAAGCGTTCGGCAAGAGTGACTTCTTCGTTGAGAGAAGCCGCAACGGCGCGGGCGGACCCTACGTCAGGTTGAACGATGAGCCGCTCGTCGGCGACGGTGTAGGCGCGTTTGACTACTCGTACTTGGATGAGGAGGTCGTGCCCGGAACGCTTTACCATTACCGGCTCGAAGCGATCGAGTGGAAGGGCGAAGACGGGGTCTTGTTCGGTCCCTATCCGGTGGTTGCAGAAGGCCGGACGGCCGCATACAGGCTGGAACAAAATGTACCAAACCCGTTTGCGCGCTCCGAAGGCACGGAGATCCGCTTCTCGGTGGCGAAACCCGGTATCGCGGAGATAAGCATCTTCGACGCGGCCGGCCGCCTGGTTTGGACGACTGAGCTCAGCGCTGAAGTCGGAGAGAACTTCGTCCACTGGGACGGCACGGACGGTGAGGGCCGAGCCGTGAGCGGCGGTCTGTACTTCTACCGGATTAAGTCCGGTGACTTCACCGCGAAGAAGAAGATGATGGTGGTGACGGAGTAACACCGCACGACCATGCGGGGCCGTTCGTAGATTGCGAGCCCCGGGCTGCATCTCATGCCCGGGGCTCGGGCGTTTGTCGGACGCGAACTCACCCCGTCGGGCCGATCTGCTGAAGGAGCCTTCCCGCAGGCTCCGATAAGCTCCCGGATGGATGTTTCTCAAGCAATTGTCGGAGCATCCCTCTGGCCTCGGGTATGCGTCCGATCGACACCAGAATGACGGAGATTCCGTATCTTGGGGGAGCCGGATTGGGGTCTATCTCGAGGTTCTTGTAGTACTGATCAAGGGCAGCCGGCTTGTCGCCCGTTCCGACTATTCGGGCCGACACGGCTGATACCCAGCTGCCCCGTCATAGGCAGCGCCGCAGGGAATCGACTCATAGGGTGGGGAGAGCACCGGGCAAGTGCGCATCGCCCGGCACCGGAGGGAGACGGTAAACCACAAATGCGATCGGCCGCGCCTCACGGGACCAGTTTGACTAGGAGTCTGTCGGTCTCGAACCTTATCGATTGCTGACCGTCTCGAAGATCTATCCAGCTTTGGATCTCGAAATCACCCGTGCCGACGGGCGTGCCGTTTGATTCCTTCTTGTCCCACTGCCTGTTTGGGAAGATCAGAAGGGAGTCTTTTGCCGCAATGGTCCTCTCGAAATCGAACTTGGTGTCGTTGACCGGTGGGCGTACTTTGCTCCATTCCCATACGAGCTCATCTCCCTCGGCGGGGTCGTAAACCACGAAGTCGTAGGGTTTGTGGAAACCGCTGAAAAGATCCAACTGCTCGACGTCGTCGTTCTCGAGAACGAGCCAGACGCCGACGCTGTCCGATAAGTGCGTGTACCTGAGTGAATCGGTACGGACGTGGACGAAGAAACTCGGGTTCAAAACCAGCTCGCCGATGGGCTCCATCAGAAGCCCTCCCCTGACCCGAAGACGAACCGTCAGGGTTGAGTAGAAGTTCCTGCTCGCTTTCAGCGTCCAGTCTCCGTCGGAGAGCTCGGGCAGCGTGAAAGAGCCGTCCGCGTCGGTGGTCACAACGGAGCTGTTCTCAATTATCCTTATTCTTATGCGGGAGTGGTCTTGCCGATCGGACAAGACGGCCGTTCCGGCCAATTCATACGTACCCTTTTCGCCGTCGCCGTCCGAGTCTCCGCATCCCCCGGCGAACGCCGCGGCGGCTATGGCGGTCAGAACCAGTAATGCCCGTAGCATGCCTGATACCCCTTCCGTATCTGATTCCCGGTCTGTTGGCGACTACCTTGTCTTGTCTCTCGCAGGGCGGCAAAAGGTCGTCTTTGCCGGCTGTCGGTCGGGGCCGCCGCGATTGCGGCCGGACCCGCTTCCCAATGGGTATTTTAGCACGGGAGCGAGCCGCCGACCAGAGCGAAGGGCGATGGACGATGCGCTTGCCGCGGGCACGTTCCGACGCCGGCCGTGTCGGCCGACGAGGGTCGGGACAATAGCCGCTCAGAGTCCCACCAGGCTTCTTAACTCGGCGACTTCCGAGGGCGTCAGCTTCCTGCATTTGCCTTCTTTGAGGCCCGACAGATCAAGGAACGCGATGCCCGTACGAGCCAGGGAGACTACGGGGTGATCGATTGCCTTGAACATCCTCTTTACCTGGCGTTTTCTTCCCTCATGAATCGTTATCTCCACCTCGCTTCTCTCGGGATCACCTGATATCAGTAGCACTTCGGCGGGCCGGGTCGGACCGTCATCGAGGTTTATCCCTTCTCGCAAGAGTTCCAGATCCTTTTGGCTCGGACGGCCTTCGACAAGCGCCAGGTATTTCTTTTCCACTCCGTAACGAGGGTGTGTGATTCGGAATGCCAGCTTGCCGTCGTCGGTGAGCAGCAGGAGCCCCGTTGTGTCGGAGTCCAGCCTGCCGACCGGGTAAAGGCGACTCTCGGTTCTGGGAACCAACTCCATGACCGTCGGCCTGCCGTGGGGGTCGGAGGCGGTTGTGAGGTACCCTTTCGGCTTGTTCATCAACAAATACGTGGGCCGATCCGGGCGCTTCACGATCTTGCCGTCGACCGCGACCGTGTCGCGGCGGGGATCGACAAACGTCGCCAACACGGCCGCCTTCCGGCCGTTGACGGCGACCCTTCCATCCAAGATTATGGCGTCGCACTTTCTCCTTGAGCCCACTCCGCAGGATGCCAGATAGCGGTTCAACCTCACGTCCTTGCTCCCTTTGATGCGATCGTCGGCTCCCTCCTGCGGCGCAGGCGAAAGATCTTCCACCCTCCCTGCACCCGGTCGCCGAGCTAACCTCAGCTTCGCTGAGGTGGATCTCGGCTCCCTCCTGTGCAAATGGTCGCTTCGGAAGATCGTTCGCCCGCGTTAAGGTTCGTTTTGGCTCGCTCCTGCGCAAGGGGGGCTTACGAAACATCCTTCGCCCGCGTTGAGGCTCGCCACCACAGCTCCCCGCCGCGCCAGCGGTCGCCGCGAAAGATCGTTCACACTCGAATGGGGTTCCGCCGGCTTCGGCATCAGCGCCCTTGAGGGTGACAATCGTGTCGGTTACACTACCCAAGAGAGTATAGCACGCCCCCGGATCGCGTCCGCCGGGGGAGACCCGGGTCGGAGAGAGGGGACAACATGAGCGCGGAGCAGGGCGGAGAGAATTCCGTCGCAAAGCCCGGCAGGGACATCGAGATCTTTCCCAACCCCAAGCCGGGCAGGGACTACGAGATCAGGTTCGAGTGCGGGGAGTTCACGTGTCTTTGTCCCAGGACCGGGCAGCCCGACTTCGCGACGATCACCATCACCTATGTTCCTGATCGGGAATGTATCGAGCTGAAATCACTCAAGCTCTACCTTTGGTCCTATAGGGACGTGGGCGCATTCCATGAGGATGTCACTAATCGCATCCTTGACGATCTTGTCTCAGCCTGCTCGCCGCGCAGCATGACCGTGGTTGGAGACTTCTATATTAGAGGGGGAATCCATACGGTCGTGACGGCGAGACACCCTTGAGGTCGAAACAGACCCGACTACCGCATCATCGCGGCGGTGGATGCAAGATGTGATAGTGGCGCAGTCCATGGATCTGCCGCGAGCCCCGGGGACGGCCGACACCTCCCGGGACCCACGCATAGGGTTCATCGGGAGCGCAATCCGGGCCAGAGTGCGGTCTTGCTAAAGGCGCGGCGGATAGACGGTTCTTACTATGTGTCTATGCAGGAACAGCGGTCCCGGCTCGGAAGTGGGGCGGAATAGGAGAGGGATATGAAAGTATCGCTGGCGTTGCTGGCCGATGCGGCCAATGTCTCCAGAGAGGGCAAGCTGAATATCCTGGGGGTCTTCGACACGATCCACGCCAAGTCGTTCCCAGTCGTGCACGCCCAGATGAAGCTCGTACTGAGACTCGAGGCTTCAGCGGCGGAGCTGGGTAATAAGCACGACGTTGAGATCAAACTCATGGATCAGGAAGGCGGTCCGGTTCTCGGCATCAAGGGACAGGTCACGCCCAGAGCCGTCCCGGCGGGTCACCCGCTGAAGATGGACCAGGTGGTCTCGTTGAACAACGTGACCTTTAAGAAGGCCGGACGCTACGAGTTTGCCATTCTAATCGACAATGACCAAAAGACGACCGTGCCCCTGGTCGTTGCCGAGCTTCCGAAGCCCGCGCCCGGAGCCCGCCCGGAGGAGGGCGAGGGAGAAGGCGGTTTGCTGCACTGAGGCGTCCGCTCGCGCTAGGACGGGCGGTGTGGCGGAAGCCCCTCGAGTCGGCAACGCCCATACCCTCCCCTTGCGCGGGGACGGGCGGTGTCGTGCCGGACGGTCCCGGGACTCCGCTCCCTCGAGCGTCCACCCAGCACCCCCGCGACCCGCGAGCGCCGGCCGTGTGCCCACGCGCCCAAAAAAGGGGTTGACTGTGGCGGGGGCTCCATCTAAACTGTATGGCCTGTGGGTCAAGGCAGGCCGCGTGGCGGCTGTGGGCGCCTGCTGTGCGCCTTGATGGGGAGAGGGAGCGCCTGCCCCGAGCACCCGGGCCTACCCAAGGTCATGACCAGCATGACAAAGAGATCGAGTTCGGAGGATGAGAAGTACTCTACAATGAGGCGAATGGGCCTCCTGACTACGATCCCGCTCATCCTGGCAATTTCGCCGGTAATAGGTTTCTTCATCGGCGACTTCCTCGACGGCTGGTTGGGGACGGAACCCTACCTGATGATCGTTTTCGTGGCGCTGGGGTTTGTGGCTGGGGCGAGGGAAGTGTATAGGTTGGTCAAGAAGGCGTACGAAGACGAAAGCCCACGAGACAAGACTTAGACGTCGAAGAGCACGGCAGTGTCCCGGTTCCTGTCCGGACTGCGCCCGGCCGGCGCAAGACGGTGTACCGTACTCAAGCCGGGACGCGATCCGGTAGCACAAAAGGAGACGCCGCAGGACGATGGGGCCTGAGTTTGTGGGTCGTGTCATAAGAACATCCGCGTGGGTGGCGCCGTTAGGTGCTCTGTACGTCGCCGCCTACTATAGTGTCGGCTTCGCCGCGGCTATCGTTGTGGGAACCGCTTGGGCCTGCGCGAATCTATACCTGATCAAGATCCTTGTTGAGAAGCTAATCCGGCCGGGCGGCGGTCGTAGGAAGGACGCCATTCTCCTGGGCTGTGTCAAGTTCCCGCTTTTGTACGGCCTCGGTTACTTGGCGCTGAGGGCGGAGGCGTTGCCGGTCCTGGGACTACTTGCCGGTTTTTGGCTGCCGAAGGCCGTCATTGTGCTGAAGAGCCTGGGTATGTTCGTAGGACGTCGCTCCGGTGCGGCTCACGGAAGCGTGCTCGGCATCGGCCTGCTGCTGCTTGTCTTCGGACTGTGGTTGGCGCCTCAGCCGGGCGGCTTGGGCGCCGATGTGGTCGCCGAGTCCGCGGCCGCGGCGGAGGCGCCGGTCGAGGACGATTCCCATGCCGGGGCCGGCGGCCGCGCCTCCGAGCAGCATGGCGGCCACGCTCAGGCCGAGGCCCGGGCGGGCCACGAGGCCGATGAGCACGGTGAAGCCCACGGGGAAGAGACCCATGGAGAAGAAGGTCATGGGGAAGAAGGCGGCCACGTTGAGCTGCCGAACCTGATTACCGTGCTCGTCGGGTTGCTTCCCGAAAGCAGCTTCACCCACTTCCTGCATAAGTGGGAGAACTTCATCTTCTCGCTTCTGTGTGTGGTCTTTCTCGGGCTGATCGTCAGCGCCGCCACCAGGCACAGCAAGCTGGTGCCCGGGCGATTACAGAACGCCATCGAGATTCTCGTGGAAAGCCTCGACAATTTCATTTGCGGCGTACTCGGCCCCCAAGGCAGGCGCTACGTCCCGTTTCTCGGCAGTCTCTTCATCTATATCCTCTTCATGAATCTCTCGGGCCTTGTTCCCGGCATGAAATCCCCGACCGCCAATCTCAACCAGACTCTTGCACTGGCGGTTTGTGTGTTCTTGTACGTGCAATACACGGGCATGAGGAATCTCGGCATTAAGGGGTACATATCTCACATGGCGGGCGATCCGCGCGACCCCATCACTTTCGCGCTGGTTCCAATCATGCTCCCGCTCCACATAATAGGCGAGCTGGCCAAGCCGCTCAGCCTCTCGCTTCGACTTTTCGGCAACATAACGGGCGAGGACGTTCTGATCGTCATCTTCGTCACCCTGGGCATCGGCGTGATCGGCTTTCTCAACCTGCCGTTGGGCGTTCCTCTTCAGGTGCCCTTCATATTCTTGGCTATCCTCACCAGTACCATACAGGCTCTGGTGTTTACTCTTTTGAGTACCGTGTATTTCTTGATGATGATGCCTCATGAAGAACACTAGATCGGCATGAGGAAGGAGAAGGAAAGGAGGAAGGGATGGAGTTCCAGACAGCGTTGTCGCTTGCGCTTCCATTGGGAGTCGGCATTGCGGCCGTGGGTTCGGCATTGGGCCTTGGTAAGGCGGTAGGCGCCGCTATGGAAGCGATGGGCCGCCAGCCGGAGGCCGCCGCGAAGATCCAGTTGGGCATGATCATCGGTTGCGCTCTCATCGAGGCTCTCACGATTTACGCACTGGTCACCATGTTCGTGTTCCAGGCAAGGGTCGGCTGATCACGCCGGGTCGCGGCGCGGAAAGCTCGTGCGGCCGATGGGAGAATCCGCCGTACAGGCGTCCGGCGCCGGCGGCTGTGGTCTCCGGACGAGTGAGATCACGCCGCCGCCATGACCCATGCCTTGAGACGCGAGGCTCCGTTGGCGTTGTGCTTCGTCGGCCCTCGCGGCTGAAGCCGGCTCGACGGCGAACGGCTCGTGAAGGAGACGGGTCAAGGCATGGCGGGCCTGACTGGAAAGGGTTGCGAATCCGATGAGTCCGACCGTGCGCGGCCGGCCGGTGCCGGATCTTGGATCCCCTCCCGCCGGCGCCCCGAGGGGTCGGCGCGCGTCGTGAAGAGCGGTTTCGGCCGACGGAAGGCGAGCAGCTCTTAAGAAGACGGCCGGGGCGGATAAGATCATGCCGCATTGTGGAGATTATATCTTATGGGTTTAGTTGAACTCAGTCAGCTCATCACCCATATTCTGGGGTTCCTTGTCGCTCTCTGGGTCCTAAGGAAGTACGCGTGGGGCCCGGTGCTCAAGATGCTCGATGAGAGGCGGGACAAGATCGATCAGGACCTGCGTTCCGCCGAGCAAATCAGGGAGGACGCGAAGAAGGACCAGGAGGAGCTGCGCCTTCAGCTCAAAGAGATCGACGCTACCGCCAGGGCGAAGACGCTCGAGGCTGTCAATGAAGCGCGACAGATAGCCTCCGAGATCAAGGAGAACGCCAGGGATGACGGCAAGGCTCTGCTGGAGCGAGCCCGCCAGGAGATAGAGCGCGAGAAGGCCAAGGCCCAGGTGGAGCTCAAGAACACCGTGGTCAACCTGGCGGTCCTCGGAGCGGAGAAGCTCCTGACCCAGCGTATGGATGATGAGGCCAACAAGAAGCTGGTGCTGGATTTCATAGATCAGGTGGGGGCGAAGGAGAGACCCGGGGACTCGGCGAAGGCCTGATGAAAACATCGGGCGAGAGGCCCTTGGTTGGGATCGGCGGCCCCGGAGGCGGCGGGGCCGGCCCGGGACTGCGCGAGGGCGGAGACTCGAGGCTCCCGACCGGAATCCGGAGATCCTCGGCGAACCCGCGGCTCGGGCCGCGGGCTAAGGCGGATCGTATGACACTCACGACTTTGTGGCGGAACACCGCGTGGTGAAACGATGTACGGTAGCGTTGTAGCGGAAAGATATGC